>Ga0102948_1000709_pt1 | contig 13215 bp, 8 predicted proteins | sample SalPonA_A_H2O_MG_FD_78211 | JGI IMG/M metagenome (GOLD analysis project Ga0102948, IMG submission 78211) | Water microbial communities from South San Francisco under conditions of wetland restoration - Salt Pond MetaG R2A_A_H2O_MG | ecosystem: Environmental > Aquatic > Non-marine Saline and... | reverse complement strand
TAGTCAGGATCTCTTTCTGAGCCTCCTCGACTTCGCTCACACGTACAGGGCCTTTGGCCTCGAGATCGTCTTTGAGAAGATCGGCTGCACGCTTGGACATATTCTTGAAGATCTTCTCCTGCAGGTCGGTATCGGCACCCTTCAGCGCCACGACTAAGGTGTCGGTCTGAATCTCCCGCAGAATTGCCTGAATACCCGTATCCTCAACATCCACGAGATCGGCGAAGACGAACATCAGATCCTGGATTTGGGTCGCCAGACCCTCATCGATCTCTCGTAAGGACTCCAACAGTTGCTGTTCAATCGCGCCATCAACAAAGTTCATGATATCAGCCGCATGTTTGACCCCGCCGAGCTTAGCCGACTGGGTCGTGCGCGCGCCGCTGAACTGGATCTCGAACATATCATTCAACTCCTGCAATGCATGCGGCTGCACCTCTTCCATCGCGGAAATACGCATGAGCAAATCGAGCCGAACAGTCTCATCGAAATAGGCCAGAACGCCCGCAGCCAGATCCGTATCGAGATAAGACATAATCACCGACTGAATCTGCGGATGCTCATGGCGAATCAACTCGGCAATCTGCTTAGGGTCCATCCAACGCAGTGTGTCTAGACCTGAGGTATTGGTACTTAAAAGGATACGGTCGATCAGTGTCTTGGCTTTCTCTTCCCCAAGCGCCTGATTCAGCATACCGCGAATGTAGCGATCGTTATGAATTCCGATACCCGTCTGGTCTGAGACCGTCGTCAAAAAATCCGAGATAACGGCTTCAACCTTGGACTGGGGAACATTATCCAGACGCGCCATCGCCTCACCAATTTTCTGGACCTCTTTGGGGCCCAAATGACGCAGGATCTCTGCCGCCTCGGCCTCGCCCAGACTGATCATGAGTACAGCCGCCTTATCGACGTCGGTAAACTCAGTCACGATCAGCTACCCATTGGCGAACGGCCTGAGCCACTTTGGCGGGATCCTCTGCCACCATTGAGCGTATCGCATTGACCTGATACTCGTAGGATTCATTCGGCGTCGGCATCATACCGCCACTACCCGCACTAAAGGTCACCCGCTCACCTGAAGCATCATCCAACCCATCAAGCTCTGCCGAGATATCTCCCGCGGGGCCGAAACCGCTGCCGCCGCCAACACTGCCGCCCTGACTCGCGAGATTACGCATAATTGGACGCAACACGCCCAGCAACAGAACCAGTACGAACGCGCCTGCTGCGATTTGACGAGCAGCATCCCAGACCCACTCCTGTTCCCAGATGGCAGGGTCCTCTTCAACCAGATCGGTCGACTCCTCAACAATGAAGGAGGAGTTCACTACACTGACGCTATCACCACGGACCGCCTTATACCCAACCGCGTTTTCAACCAGCGCACGCAGCCGATCGAGATCCTCTTGCGACCACTCAACCCGCGTCTGCTCACCGTTCTGGTCACTGCTGAGGATATCGTCCACTACCACGGCCACAGTCAAACGACTGACTCGCCCTGTCTGATAGCGGGTGTAACTAACACTGCGATCCAACTCGTAGTTGCGCGTTGCTTGCTCGCGAGAGGACTTACCCGCCTCAGCCGCTGCGATGGCCGCAGCTTCGGCCTCAGCGAACTCTGGCGCCGTCGCAACGCCTGGAGGCTGATTTGATAGGGCACCAGGCACGCCATATGCGCCCTGGCTTGATGATCCGACCTCCTCCATTGTCTGCTCCGAGCGCAGAGCGGGAAGATCGGGGTTATAAACTTCGTCAGCCTGTTCAATCTGCGTAAAGTCGACATCCGCCGAGACTTCGGCGCGGAAACGACCAAGCCCGACAACCGGCTGCAGGATAGAGTTGACGCGATTAAGCAAGGTTGCCTCAATACTGCGCGAGTACTCCAACTGACGTGCTGCCAAAACGACATCTTCATCCGCATCTCGCGTATTGAGCAGACGTCCACGTTGATCGACAACCGTAACGTCACGCACATCTAGATCAGCAATACTCGAGGCCACCAGATTTGCAATGGCTGCTACCTGATCGGCTTCCAACATACGGCCAGAGACCATATCGAGAAACACCGAGGCTCGCGGCTGACGTTGGTCGCGGACAAATACCGACTCTTTGGGAATGGCAAGATGAACGCGTGCACTACGTACCGCCACTAGGCTGCTGATAGTGCGAGCCAACTCCCCTTCAAGTCCTCGACGGTAGCGCGCATTCTCTAAAAACTGACTACTCGCGAGCCCCTGATCTTGATCTAAAAGCTCAAAACCAACCGTTTTATCCGCCGTAAAACCCTCAGCAGCCAAACGTAAACGCGCATCATGGACCCGATCGGCCGGCACGAGTATCGCGCGACCATTGGCATCAAAACTGTAAGGGATACCGGCTGTATTGAGCTGCTCGATCGCTTGATTGGCATCAGCAAAATCGATATTTGAATAGAGAACGCGGTAATCCGGCTCCTGTGACCAGAGTACAACGGCAAAACCAATCGCCACGCTTGCAGCCAAGCCGACCATCAAACCCAACTGGCGCACGACACCCAGCGAGCCGAACCCGACTATCCAGTTGCCACCTGATGTACCTGCTTCACCCGCCATCTATCTCAACCTGCTCTCTATCCGGTTTAGCTATCCTGATTTAGATAGGCATCTTCATTATATCTTCGTACGCAGTCACTAGCCGATTGCGCACTTGTGTCAGTGCCTGAAATGAGACCGAAGCCTTCTGCGCTTGAATCATAACCTGCGCTAGATCCACACCCGGCTCACCTCGCTCATAGGCGGTAACCATCGCCTTAGAGAGAGACTGCTGCTCACTGACGCTGTCGACAGCCGAGCGCAGTAATTCAGTAAAGTCGGTTCTTTGAACCTCTTGTTTTGACTGTACCGGGCTGATTTCAGGCATTTGCACCTGACGGATACCCTGCTGCACTTCAGCACGGAGTGAGCGCATCTGCTCAAGCACACCCGATATATCTGCTCGTTCAATCATGGCCAAACGGCTCCTTAGCGCCAAATCTTCAATGAAATGACATATTTTTGACGCTACACACTAATAAAACTCAAGTAGCTCTAAATACCCGGTCAAATTGTCGGCGAATTACCGCTCCCCCAAGGGTAATCGCCAACAATTTGACACCACTGCGGCAATACTAGGCCACACCCAAAGGATTTGCAAAAAAAATGCCAAGATTCAACAATTAGCTGATTTAGCGTTAACTGGTCAGCGTTGAAGAGTCGCCATGCTTGAGACGCACATACATGAGCGCAACCGTTATTGCATCCCCAAGTGCGGTGTGACGCTGGATGATAGGCATATCGAGTTTGGAAGCTATGGTGTCAAAGCGCAGGTCAATGTCACCCCCGACATGCTTCCATTTAATGATGTCGTGATATACGTGAGAGAGCTCGATCGCTCTATTCGGGAGGTCAAAGCCAAATTCTTGACGCAAACATCGGCTGAGGATGCGGATATCGTAATTGACGTAATAGCCTAAGATTGGACGATTTCCCACAAACGCCAGCAACTTTTCAAGGGCATCTCGCAACTCAATTCCATCCGCAAGATCCTTAGCGCGTATCTTGTGTATCTTGATTGAATCACCGGTCAGATCCGCAGGGGCCTTGATGGTAAGGTCCAGACGGTCGCTGGTTTTTACACGCTTACCGCAGATCCGAACAGCCCCAATAGAGAGTATCGACGCTTTGGAGGTATCAAGACTTGTCGTCTCAAGATCCAGCGAGACCACCTCGTCACCTTCGTACTTTTCAAACAAGTGCGACCAAACGCCATCCCTCTGTTTGCGTTTATCGCGGTAACGGCGAATAGCACGTATCAAAGACTCAACTCCTTCTTCAGCAGTCTAGGTAGTCGCCCGGCCTTCCATGCCTAGCGACTTAAATGATATCGATTGGTGAGACTCTTCTTGAACTCTTTTACCACCTGCAACGCATCGCGTAACAGATCTCGATCCATTTTATTCAAAACACCCAATTCAATGATATTAGGCGTTGGATCTAGACCAGATTCACTCTCTTCAGCTCGGCGTAACTGCTGGCGCAAACGAATGTTGATAAACAGACCAAGCGCCTCACAAAGATCCTTAGCCTCCTGTTCACCAATAACCCTGCGCTCCGAGAGCTGCTCTAAACGTTCATAGGTGTTGGTCTTTAAAATCCGGTGTTCAAGTGCCAAAGTTCTGACACCATGAACGATCGGGAAGATACCTCCCTTTTTGATGTCAAGTTCGTCTCTATCCTTGAGATTACCAAAGAAGCTAAGCGGCGTATCAAACTCTACAGCGGCTCTAGCAAAATGAGAGAAGAAGATATCGTTGTTGCGCAAGTTACGCAGGAACCAGTTACGAGCTACTTTAAAAAGTGCCACGTTGCCTGCCACAGGTTTTGCATCAACAGCGATGGCCAAATTCATCTGATCCTCACCATCGTTACTTAAAGACCAGTCCTGCAACTTCTGGGTCCAGTCATCCACTGAGTTTACCCAAGCAGGATTCGAGACCATGATATTGCCTGGGCAGGGTGGAAAGCCAAAGGAGACTAGCTTTTCGCTAAACTCCTTCATCACCTGATTCATCTCTGGCCAAATCAAAGAGTTACGGTAGATGATGGCGTTATCCTGATCGGTCTTCAAAATCTGCTCGCCGCGTCCTTCTGAGCCCATCACGATCAAGCAGACGTGTGGCTGAAGATCGTCGGGCACAACCAGATCGAACAGCTTAGAGATGATGCGACCATTCATAGCCGCCATCAAATCCATGGTGAACCGGATACGAACACCGGTAGATATCAGCGCTTTGATCAGCGAGTTGATACCTCGGGCCGCCTCACGCAAATCCTCTACGGTGCTCGCCCTCTCCAAACGTAGCCCGATAACATGCGAGTGGCTGGAGAAGTATGAGAGTACATCCGTTAACTGGACAATACCCACAAGAGTGGCACCATCCATAACCACCACACGCTCAATTTGCTGTTGTGTCATCAGCACCAATGTATTAAACAGATAGTCTTGAGGATTGGTCGTAATCAGACGATATTTTGCAATCTCTGCTACATCGGTATCGAGCGCAAGCGCATTAAGCACGACTGCATCAAGCAGATCCGTACCCGTCACCATGCCAATACGAGAGCCTTTGCGCACTAATACGCAGTCAGACTTGGTCTGTCGCATCAGTGCCGTTGCTTCAGATAGCGTCGTGCCTTGGTTAACGATGAGAGGGTCGCGCAGGGAAACATCAGACACCTTGGCGAGCATAAATTCCGCCATATCCTGCCCTTCGCCTTGCTGCGCAGCGATCTGAGATTTCGCCGATAGATTTTGCTGGAAGTAGTCAGCAAAATCCTCATTGGTCGCCATCAGTTCAAGCAAAGTAGCCGTTGGTAGAATGTGGCAGATGGTCTCCTCTTCGGCGACAAAATTGTGAATCGTCGTACCCTGAATAGCGCTCCAACCACCAAAGTAGTCTTCGTTCTCATAGTACATGAAGACATGTTCGATGCCGTCGTCTGCATCGGGGTCGACCTCAGCGACTCGCCCTTTGTAAACAACATAGACCCCTTCGGAGAGATGCGAGACCGATAAAATTGCCTCTCCCTTCTGGTAGTAACCCAGATCAAGGTTCGCCCCCAGTAGCTTCTGCTCAGATTCGGTCAAAAGACTAAAGGGCAAGTTAGACATCTTAAAAGAATCGGGCATCACCTAACTCCGAAAAACACAACGGCATAATACGTTTGAGTATGAACAGTTTGAAACAAACAAAAAAGGCGCGCCAGCAACGGCACGCCTTTTTGTGCTCAGTTCAGCGAGGCTTAGTGCGAAGAGGCTGCACCAGCACCGCGTGGGATACGGATATCCTCAACAATCTGCTGTATTTCAGTAGGCGGTTCCGCTGTCATTGAAGAGACAACTTTTGCCACCACAAAGTTCAGGATCATACCAACAGTACCAAAGCCCTCAGGTGAGATACCCAGGAACCACTGATCAGACGTACCGCCCATGAACTTGAAGTAAACAATATAAGCCACTGTCACGACCAGGCCAGTAATCATGCCTGACACTGCACCCGCGGTGTTCATGCGCTTGCTGAAGATACCCATCAAGATCGCAGGGAAGACCGAGGAGGCTGCCAAACCAAAGGCCAGAGCCACAACTTGTGCCACGAACCCAGGCGGATTCACACCGAAGTAACCGGCTACCAATATGGCTACCACCGCAGCACCTCGGGCGTAGAGCAGCTCCTGCTTCTCACTAAGATTAGGATTTATCGTCTTCTTCATCAAATCATGCGAAATGGAAGTCGAGATAACAAGGAGTAGACCAGCCGCTGTTGATAGCGCCGCCGCAACCGCACCCGCCGCTACCAGAGCGATTACCCAGTTTGGCAACTGCGCGATCTCTGGGTTAGCCAAAACCATGATGTCACGGTTAACGGTCAGCTCATTCTCTTCAGTTTTGCTGTAGAAAACTTTGCCATCGCTGTTTTTGTCTTCCCATTTGATAAGACCCGTGCTCTCCCAACGCTCAAACCAGGCTGGAATCTCGCTGTACTCGCGGCCAGTGTTCTCCACGCCGTTAACCGTCTGGATCAGGTTAACGCGACCGAAGCCTGCAACACCGGGAACCGAAGTGTAGAGAATCGCAATGAAGATCAAAGCCCAACCGGCAGAAGCACGCGCATCTTTCACGCGCGGCACAGTAAAGAAACGCACGATAACGTGTGGTAGGCCCGCTGTACCTGCCATCAGAGCCGCTGTCATAAAGAAGAGGTCAATGGTGGTCTTAGACCCTGCGGTATATTGTGCGAAACCGAGCTCAACCGAAAGTTTATCCAGAGTCGCAAGTACAGATTGACCGTTGTCTAGGGTTGCACCCAAGGCAGTCTGAGGCAGCAAGTGACCGGTCACCTGCAGTGACAGAAATATCGCTGGCACCATGAACGCTAAAATCAATACACAGTACTGGGCGACCTGAGTGTAGGTAATGCCCTTCATACCGCCGAGTACAGCGTAGAAGAAGACGATAGTCATACCGATGATTACGCCGGTATTAATATCGACGTGAAGGTAACGCGAGAAGACGATACCAACGCCACGCATCTGGCCTGCTACATAGGTAAAGGAGATGATGATAGTACAAACAACGGCGATGGTACGCGCTGTGTTGCTGTAGTAACGGTCACCAATAAAGTCAGGCACTGTAAATTTGCCGAACTTACGTAGGTAAGGGGCTAGCAGCATTGCTAGCAGCACATAGCCACCGGTCCAACCCATTAGGTAGGCAGACGCATCACGACCAACGAACGACACGATACCGGCCAGCGAGATAAAGGAGGCTGCAGACATCCAGTCAGCGGCCGTCGCCATGCCATTAGCGATCGGCGGTACACCACCACCCGCTACATAGAACTCCTTGGTTGATCCAGCACGTGCCCAAATCGCGATACCGATGTAGAGCGCAAAGGATCCGCCCACGAAGAGAAAAGTTAATGCATCAAGACTCATCTTCTATCCCCTTATTCGTGAACGTCATATTTTTCGTCGAGTTTGTTCATACTGAACACGTATGCCCAGATCAAACCAACGAAGACGAAAATTGAACCCTGCTGTGCGAACCAGAAGCCCAGCGGGAAACCAAAGAACTGGATCTGATCCAGCGCGTCGACGAAAAGAACGCCACAGCCATAGGAGACCACGAACCAAATCGTCAGATAGGTGGTGATAATACGCAGGTTCTCACTCCAGTAAGCCTGTGCATTTTCGTTGCTCAGTGACATAGCACCTTACCCTTCATGTTGTTGATATTACTTGGTTAACCATTTGTGCGGCGCATCATACCGAGTGCTCAGTCAAATAGAGCTAAGACCTTAGTTGCAACCTGACTTACGATTAAAAACCCACAACAGCGTGTGACATTGCGAGTATTGAGCGCAGGGTACGTAAAGGGTAATAACAGAACAACCTAGACCAACGTATAGGGAATAAAAGCAAGCCCATAACTTATTGTTTAAAAAGCCATATAAGGGTTTTCTAATGCATTCACGTACGACTTATGTCGTCTATCTGGGTGGCCTAAAAACACTTTTTGCTCAAGCCTGCCAACGGGTTAGAATGCTCTATCGCTAAAAAGGAGCAGACATGTTCTCAGGTTTAACCATTACGCTGTTGGCCGTCGGCTATCTCGGGCTCCTGTTCGGCATCGCCTATCTTGGTGACCGAAGTCGCGTCGGCAAGGAGTGGGCGGGCAACCCTTTTATCTATTCGCTCTCTTTGGCGGTTTACTGCTCCTCTTGGACCTTCTACGGGGCCGTCGGACGTGCTTCCACCACGGGCTGGGAATTTCTTGCGACCTACATTGGCCCCGTCGTAGTGTTTATCTTTGCCTGGCAGGTACTTGAAAAAATTAACCGCGTCAGCAAACAGCAGAACATCACCACCATCTCAGATTTCATCTCCTCACGTTATGGCAAAAGCCAGACTGTCGCCGTACTAGTGACCGTGATTGCTGTGCTGGGCACGATCCCCTACATCGCACTTCAGCTTAAAGCCGTTGCAGTTAGCTACAACGCCATTGCTCCGGGCGCTACGGAGGCGCTGAGTAAAGGGAGCGATACGGCACTGGTAGTCGCCTTGATGATGGCGGTTTTCGCTATCCTTTTCGGAACGCGCCACATTGATGCCACTGAGCATCATGAGGGGCTGGTATTGGCCGTCGCGTTCGAATCGATCGTTAAACTGGCCGCTTTTTTAGCCGTCGGTATGTTCGTGACCTTCGAAATGTTCGGTGGTATCGACAGTACCATTGCAGCAGTTCGCACCGAGCTAGCGGCAGCAGAGAGCTTTAACCGTCCGTTGACGGAGGGCAGTTTTATTACTGAGATCGTCCTCGCCTGCGGAGCGGCAATCTGCCTACCGCGCCAGTTTCACGTAACCATCGTCGAGAATATTCGTGCTGGCAGTTTACGCTTAGCACGCTGGTTGTTTCCTCTTTACTTGATCGCCTTGGCGCTTTTCGTTCTTCCCATCGCTACCGCGGGCAACGCCTTTTTGCCCTACCACCCGCTCGGCGCAGACTCCTATGTTTTGAGCTTGCCGCTAGCGGCCGGACACGACTATTTAGCATCGTTCGTCTTTATCGGCGGGCTTTCGGCGGCAACGTCGATGGTCATTGTGGCCGCCATTACCCTGGCAACCATGGTCTGTAACGACATTGTGATTCCAATTCTGCTACGCATTCCAAAGCTGCGACTGGCAGAAGCACGGGACCTCGGGTCCCTGCTATTGAGCGTGCGGCGGATCACCATCTTCTGCCTTCTGCTGATGGGATACTTCTACTACCGGATTCTAGGGGATCAGGGGTCGCTCGCCTCTTTTGGTCTTCTTGCTTTCGTTGCGGCAGTGCAGTTTTTACCTGCCATCTTGGGAGCCGTCTACTGGACGCAGGGAAACCGCTATGGAGCCATTGCCGGCCTTAGTGCAGGTTTCGCTATGTGGATCTATACGCTGGTGATACCTGCACTCTCGGGCGCGAAGCTTATTCCAGACGCATTTAACCCAGTCATTCTTGCGCCCGAGTGGCTGGCTCCCACAAACTTTTTGGGTCTTAGTTCACTCGATCCGCTGACCCATGGCGTCATTTGGAGCCTAGGACTCAACACGCTGCTCTATATCATGGGCTCAAAGTTGTTGTCTGGCCGTTTAGTCGATCGCATTCAGGCGAGTGCTTACGTCGATAGCCAACGTGACCCTAACTCCGAGCCTGGACGACAAACCACACCGGTAACCGTGAGCGACCTGCAACTTCTAGCCGAGCGCTTTATCGGCATTCGGCGCACGCAACAGGCGTTTAACGACTTCGCTCAGCAGAGAAATCAAGAGCCGAGCTCTCCCTCAGAACGGGCCCACCCTGACCTCATTCAATTTACCGAGCGCTTGCTAGCCGGTGTTATTGGAGCGTCGTCGGCCAGAATCGTGATGGACTCAACGCTACGTGGTAAGTCCATGCAACTTGGCGACGTTGTGGCGATCGTCGATGAGGCGTCACAAGCGTTGCGTTTCAACCGTTCGCTACTTCAATCCACCATTGAGAACGTCACTCTGGGCATCAGTGTAGTGGATCAGAAGCTGCGGCTCGTCGCGTGGAATCAACGATTTATTGAGATGTTCGATTTCCCAGAGGGGCTGATCAGTGTTGGGCGGCCCATAGAGGATATATTGCGCTTTAACGCTATACATGGTGAGTACGGCGATTCCGCGCAAAGTGTCGATGAACTTGTTGAGGAGCGTATGGAGATGATGCGCTCTAGACGCCAACACGAATTCGAACGCTACCGCCCCAACGGCCGGGTATTGGAGGTCCGTGGTAACCCGATGCCAGATGGCGGTTATGTCAGCACCTATATGGATATCACCGATCACAAACGTATCGAAGAGGCGTTACGTGAGAGTGAGGAGAATGTGCGGATCTACACCGACAGCGTTCCGGTAATGATCACCTACCTCGACCCCGAGCAGAATTTCCTTTTCGTTAACAAAACCTTTGCAGATGCGATGGGCCTCGACCGACACACCATCGCTGGCACCCCGTCTCACCAAGTTTTTTCTGAGACGGACTATCTGCAGCGCCAACCCTACGTCGAGCAGGTGCTTCAGGGGCAAAAGGTTCGCTTTGAAGCGCCCCTACCATCCCAAGATGACAGCCGAAGAATCGCTGAGCTCACCATGATTCCGCATGTCGGCGATTACGGCGACGTCCTCGGTTACTTCACGCTCTATCAAGATATTACTGAGCGACGCGACGCAGAGATTGCGATCAAAGAGACCAACGAAAACCTTGAGAAACGCGTCACCGAACGTACGCAAGCTCTGCAGTTGGTGAACAAAGAGTTGCGTAAGGAGAACACCATCAGGGCGCTGATGGAGGATGAGCTAAGACAAGCGAAATCGGATGCTGAGGAGGCCAACCTTGGCAAGACTCGATTCCTAGCGGCAGCATCCCACGATCTTTTGCAACCACTCAATGCGGCACGTCTATTTACCTCCGCCTTGACTCAAAAATCTCACGAGGAGGAGACCCGTCAGTTGGTCGATAATGTGGACGGTGCATTGCGCTCGGCCGAGGAGCTAATCACCGCACTACTCGATATTTCCAAACTCGACGCCGGTGCCCTAGAGCCCAAGATAACTCACTTCTCCTTGGAGCAAGTGTTCACTAACTTGACTAACGAGTTCCGCGCAATGGCGGAAGAGAAGGGTCTGGAGTTCAAGTCGGTCACATCCAAACAGGTGGTACTTTCAGACCAAACACTGCTACGTCGGGTGCTGCAGAACTTTATCTCGAATGCGATTCGGTACACCACCGAAGGGAAGGTGTTGTTGGGTGCGCGCAGAGTTAAGGATCATCTGCGCTTAGAGGTATGGGACACCGGTGTCGGCATAGCGCCCGACAAAATTGGCGAAGTTTTCGAAGAGTTCAAGCGCATCGACAATCCACGGCACTCTGAAGTTAAAGGGTTAGGCCTGGGACTTGCGATTACCGAACGTATCGCGCGGATGCTCAATCATGAACTCAGAGTTCAGTCTTGGCCTATGCAGGGCACGGTCTTTAGTGTCGACGTTCCCTTGGGTGATCCGGAGAAAGCCGAGCGCGCAGGCCCCGAACGCCGCGGCTGGATCAAGTCTAAAGGGCTCAACGGTATCAAGGTGCTGGTAATCGATAACGAACCTAAAATTCTCGAGGGGATGGCAGCGCTACTCAAAGGTTGGTCATGTGAGGTTCGCACGGCACTCTCTGCTGTGGAGGCGCAAACAATCATTCAAGCCGAGTCCTTTACTCCAGATATTATCTTGGCTGATTACCACCTCAGTGAAAATGATACCGGGCTTATGGCCTTGAGAGAGCTTGAACCCCTATTTGAGGCCCCAGTTCCTGCAATTGTCATAACCGCCGATCGCACCGACGAGATTAAGCAGGAGATAACCGGGGCTGGTGCCAAGCTGCTAAACAAGCCAGTAAAACCGGCCGCGCTGCGCCAGATGATAACCAAATCGATCAGATAGCCATATTGGTTCAGAACAATAAAAAAGCGAGCCTCGGCTCGCTTTTATAATGCTGGTAGCCGCAGAAACAGAGCACTACACGCTACCCATTTTCTCTTGCGACTCGCTTTTCAGGCGCGCCGTCTTTAAGGACACCTACTTAGGCTGTTTTTGGCGGCTCTACACCGAGGCGCTGCGCCGCGATGACAGCCTGAGTGCGGCTGTGAACGCCAAGTTTGCGCAGTATCGCGGTAACGTGCGCCTTGATGGTCGCTTCAGAGACATTCAGATCGTAGGCGATCTGTTTGTTGAGCAAGCCTTCAGTCAGCATCGTAAGAACACGGAACTGCTGCGGTGTCAGTGACGCAACCGCCTCAGCAAACTGCTGATCCTCGTCAGTCACCAGATCATCCATAGAATCTTCAAGGTCACGTGGCAACCACTCTTCGCCTTGCAGCACAGCAACAATAGCCTCAGAGATGGTCTCCAGTGGTGAAGATTTTGGAATAAACCCAGAAGCACCGTAATCAATAGCCCGTTTCATCACGTGGGTCTCTTCCGAGCCTGAGACCACGATCACGGGTACACCCGGATGTTGGCCGCGCAGAAAAACGAGTCCTGAGAAACCTTGAGCACCGGGCATATGAATGTCTAGCAGCACAAGATCAGCATCGACGTTGTCGTCAACTTTTTGCTGCACTGACTCCAGCGTATCGGCCTCAATAATCTCCACACCAGGTACCGCCTGAGTCACGGCCTGCTTGAGTGCGGCTCGAAAGAGCGGATGGTCGTCAGCGATGATGATTTTTTGAGCGAGTTGCATTCAAAGGGCTCCGAGTAACTTATTGTTATGGCTTGATTCCTCTAACTTAATCGAAAGTTTTGCACCAAGCCAGTGTAAAAGCAGTATAAACAAAAAAACCCCGAGCCAAAGCGCGAGGTTTTTTGTCGTAAAACTACATATCCGCGATCCGTATTGGACTCAAATTAGTTGGCTCTTGCCCAAAATTCGGCCAAGAGTCAGCCAAAACTTAGCCTTTGCGGTTCTTACGGTTTTCAATCAGATCATCAACCACGCTTGGATCCGCGAGTGTTGAAGTATCTCCGAGTGCTCCGAAATCATCTTCAGCAATCTTGCGCAGGATACGACGCATAATCTTACCTGAAC
>Ga0102948_1000708_pt1 | contig 13216 bp, 17 predicted proteins | sample SalPonA_A_H2O_MG_FD_78211 | JGI IMG/M metagenome (GOLD analysis project Ga0102948, IMG submission 78211) | Water microbial communities from South San Francisco under conditions of wetland restoration - Salt Pond MetaG R2A_A_H2O_MG | ecosystem: Environmental > Aquatic > Non-marine Saline and... | reverse complement strand
CTCAATTGGTAGAGTGTAACCTTGCCAAGGTTAAAGCTAAGGGTTCGAATCCCTTCAGTTGCTATTTAATATATTATTAGTTTATATATGGATGGATGGCCGAGTGGTTTAAGGCGATAGTTTTGAAAACTGTTGTATTTAATAGATACCGTGGGTTCGAATCCCACTCTGTCCTATTTAAGGCTAAATAACATAATGGTAATGTGCGAGATTGCAAATCTTAAAATACTGGTTCAAGTCCGGTTTTAGCCTGTCAGATGATTTATTCAATAATAATTTCTTTATTAAAAATTCTGAGTATTACTATTCCATTATTACTAGCAGTTGCATTTTTCACAGTGGCTGAGCGTAAAATAATGGGAGCAATTCAAAGACGACGAGGACCTAATGTAATTGGTTTTATTGGTTTATTGCAAGCTTTAGCAGATGGTTTAAAGCTATTCGTTAAAGAAACTACCTTGCCTAGTAACTCGAACATAGGTGTCTTTTTACTAGCCCCAGTTCTTTCATTTTTACTAAGTGTCGTGTCATGGGCTGTGATTCCTTTTAGCCATAAGGTTGTTTTTGCTGATATCAATCTAGGTATTTTATATCTGTTTGCGCTTTCATCTTTAAATGTTTATGGTATCGTTTTAGCAGGTTGGTCTAGTAACTCGAAATATGCGTTCTTAGGAGCTTTACGGTCAGCAGCTCAAATGATTTCTTATGAAATTTCAATTGGTTTCATCATTTTAAGTATAGCAGTTTGTGTGGGTTCATTAAATTTAAGTCGTATAATCCTTGCTCAACAGGAAGTTTGGTTATTGGTGCCGTTATTTCCATTGTTTGTAATGTTTTACATTTCAATGTTAGCAGAAACCAATCGACACCCATTTGATTTGCCTGAAGCAGAAGCTGAATTAGTTTCTGGGTACAATGTAGAATATTCTGCAATGACTTTTGCTTTATTCTTTTTAGGTGAATATTCTAATATGCTTTTAATGAGTGCTTTATCAGCAATTTTATTCTTAGGAGGTTGGTTACCTATTATAGATATCTTTCCACTATCTTTAATTCCAGGAAGTCTATGGTTCTCGCTTAAAGTAGCTTTAGGGGCCGTTTTCTTCATTTTAACTCGAGCAACATTACCAAGATATAGATATGATCAATTAATGTATTTAGGTTGGAAATGCTTTTTACCATTTGCAATTGGTTATTTAATGTTCACTATCGGAGTTCTTGTGAGTTTTAATTGGTTGCCTTACTAGTTTTTAAAATATTTACAAAAAGTAAAACTTCATAAAGAACTATCAAGCCAGTACTCATCAATACTTGACTGATAATATCGGGAGGAGTTGTGAGTGTTGAAAAAACCACAAATATCATATAAAAAAGTTTTCTAAATTTTCTAATTCTATTTATATTTTTGCTGTAATTGTTTAATAACAAAGTTATGACTGCCAAAAGTTGGCAATTTAAAAAACAGATGTAGTATAAATTAGTAAAGTAATTTAAATACTCTATAATTTTTGCTTCAAAGAAGAACTCAATACCTTCTGTTTTTTGGAAGCTTAAAAAAAAGTTCCAACTTACAGGTATGATTATTTCATTTAATAAAATAATAGAACATACCCAAGAAACAATATAAACTTGAAACGCAAATTGCAACCTTTCATATTCAGATTTATATAAACCTGATGACAAAAATATAAGACTATGATATAATAACATTAATAAAGTGATTTGATTTGAAACGAAAAACGTTAGTTGTAAATAAACGTAAAAGATTTCACTAATATCGGTAAAAATAAAATATTGTTCTGCGTAGTTACTTGAACTTATCACTATAAATAGAATTACTTCTTTATAAAGATAAGAAATTAGTAAAGTAAATAGCCAACAAGTTGAAAGTAAAAAAAATCTATTTTTGATTTCAACATAATATTTATAATAAAAAATCATTTTTAATTAAAAGGAAAATAGCTCAGTTGGTAGAGCAGCGGTCTCCAAAACCGAAGGGCAGGGGTTCAAGTCCCTTTTTTCCTGTATTTTTCTATTTTAAAAATTTATTAAATTTGTTTATCAATTTTTTCAATGTAGTTTTTAGCTTTTGTACATCACCAAATAAAAGAAAGATTATCAAAACTACTACTAAAATTTGCCCTATACTGATTCTCATAAAAAAACGTTCTTAATAGATTAACTTTTGAAGGCCTATAGTTCAGTTGGTAGAACGTACTGCTCATAACGGTTTTGTCGTAGGTTCGAATCCTACTAGGCCTATTCGAATTGTTTTTAAATACAATATTGGGTATATAAATTCATGGATTTTAACTTAAAAGATTATCAAATTTTCAAATTAAAAAAATATTTCAAAAACAACGGTTTTTTCTTTTTGTTCCATTCAGCTAAGTTAAGTTTGAATCAATGGATTACTGTAGAACAAGAATTAAAAAAATTAAAATTAAATTATTACAAGACTTTAAATGGGACAACATTAAAAGCATTTGAAAAGTCAATTTACAAAAACTCGAGCCCACTTATTACTAATTTTGTTATTTTGATTGATTCAAAATTTAAAACAACAGAATTCAATTTGGAGCGGTTAACAAAAGACCTTAAACCTTCTTTCTCTTTAATTTCTTTGAAACTAAATAATAAAATTTATTCATCAGCACAATTGAAAGGGGTTAAGAGTTTATCTTATAAAAAAAACATGTTTAATTTACACCGATCATTAGATCAGCATCTTAAAACTAGTTATAGATTAACTAATAAAAAGTAATTTCGAAATAATGTGATTTGAACACATGACCTCCTGTTCCCAAAACAGGCGCGCTACCGACTACGCCATATTTCGAATTTAAAAATCAAATTAGAACTAAAATTAGGAGAAAGTAGGATTCGAACCTACGATGAGAAACCTCAATAGATTTACAGTCTACCGCTTTAAACCACTCAGCCATTTCTCCAAAATTTATTGAAAACTAGTTTATATACTACTTGAACTTCTTAGTGTATTTTTTTCGACGTACTTTTGGCTTACGGCAACCGTTATAAGGTGCTTGATTAAAGCTTTTTATCACTTTAATAAAAAGCGCTTGTTTCAGCTTATTAATAATCAAGCTTTGATAAAAATTTACATTATTCAAATGTACTGCTACAGGTTTGTTACCTAAAAAGCTTGCTTTTTTTATCAACAAAGAAATGAGTTTTACGACCGCAATCCGTCTTTTCCTCTTCTGTTTGCCGGTTAATCCAACTGATCCAGCGGAATAGAATAGTTTTATATTCCCTTTTATATCAGAAACGTGAATTGTTGTATTGGCTTTCAGAAACGAAATATTTATGATATACATAACCATAAGATCTTGATTGATAGTTTGTTCTTGTTTAGTTTTTGCAAACTCAGTTACACTTAAATTTTTATAATCCTGTTCTTTTAATTTTTTTAGGTAGTCAATTCGGTTTTGTAGATTTTCTACGTAAACCCTTTCTTTTTCAAATAAATGAGTGTCTAATTGAAGTTTATTTGTTAAATTTTGGAATAAAGTATTAGATAAATTCATAAATAATATATTATATAAAAACGTATTTATTTTATAAGCAAAAAATGATTTCATTGCAAAAGGTAAAACCGACAACTCCCGGACGGAGACAATTAATTAAATTAAATCAAAAATCTTTGAATTTAAGTAAAAAACCAATGTTAAAAAATAAAGTCAAAGGCTTAAAAAATTCCAGTGGTCGAAACAATTCTGGCCGTATTACAGCTTTCCATCGTGGAGGTGGTGTGAAAAAACGTTATAGAAAAATTAATTTCAACAGAATTACTAATTCAACTGCCATTGTTTGTAGTTTAGAGCACGACCCTTATAGAAACGCTTATATCGCAGCTGTTTTTGATTTCATCAATAATGATTTCTTTTATATATTAGCTCCTAAAAATTTAAAAGTTGGCGATATAGTAAAATCGGGTTTAGAAGTAGAGCCTAGCCTAGGAAGCTCATTACCAATTGCTAAGATTCCTATTGGAACCGCTATTCATAATGTGTCACCAGTTCCTAATAAAAAAGCTCAAATATCTCGTTCAGCAGGAACGTTTTCAATGATTAAAGAGAAAACTGAAAAGTATGCTGTAATTGAATTGAGCTCTGGCGAACAAAGATATGTTTCTTCAAAATGTTTTGCTTCGATAGGTGAAGTTTCAAAAGAGTTACATTTTCTAACCCGCTCAGGTAAGGCAGGAAGATCTCGGTGGCTTAATCGACGCCCTACAGTTAGAGGTGTAGCTATGAATCCTATAGATCACCCACATGGTGGTGGTGAAGGTAAAAAGTCTGGCACATCTCGGACACCTTGGGGTAAACCAAACCAACGAGGAAAAACTAGTAAATCTACTAATAAATTAATTATAAAAAAGAAGTAAATGAAAAGATCTAAATGGAAAGGACCTTTCACAAAAAAAATAGACGTTACTACTAAGCTACCCTTGTTAGCACGAGATTATGAGATTACATCTTATGTTATTGGTTTGACATGTAATGTTCATTCTGGTAAAAAACTCGTTGCTTTAACGTTGACTGATGATATGATCGGTCATAAAATAGGTGAGTTTGTTCCAACTCGAGCAAAATTCGAGTTTAAGAAAAAAAAGAAAAAGAAATAAAAGTTAAAAAAAAGAAATGGGTCAAAAAGTAAATCCAAATATCCTTAGATTAGGTGTCAACAAAACATGGAAAACAAAATTTTTTGAGAAAAAAAATCAAGAACTTCCTTTATACACATTTAAAGACTTAGAGATAAAGAGTTATATTGAGCGGTTTTTAGAAAAACATGGTCTTATACTACATGATCATAAACAGCACTATAGTAATTCTACTTTAAATCTTTATGTTTCATATTTTATAACTTCTGATTTCAATTTTAAAAAAAATGATACTCAGAAACTAACATTTGTAAACAAGTCTGGAAACAAAAAACGGGTGCAACATGATGCATTAAATCTAAATAACACATCAAGTACGTTCGTTAAACTCCCAGATGAGCAAATTAATTTAGCACAGTTTTATAAAATAAAGAAGTATCTAAAATTAAACCGTTATAACGATTTTCAAAAATTGGTGCGAAATAATTCACATCCTACTATGGACAAACAATCATTTGAAACTATGAGTAACTTGAAGATACGAAGTATCTTTGATCAGTTATTCAAAGTGTTGAATTTATTTACTAATAATAAATTAAATATCGTTATAAATTTTTGTTGTATTAACAAAGATTTAAGCTTTTTAAAATTCTCGCAAACAAAAAAGTTTTCGTTACTTCAAAAATTTCGTAACACTCCATTTTTAAAAGAGGGAATTGAGTTACTATTTCACGTTGTTTATAATAAAAACTCAGCAAATTTATTAGTTAGATTTATAGCATTGCAACTGAAAAAAATTAAACGACAGAAACTCTTCTTTTCTTTTTTAAAGCAAGCTTTGTCAATTTTAATAGATTCAAACCTTTCAAAAGTAAAAGGGATTAAAATTATAGTGAAAGGACGGTTGAATGGGGTACCGCGAGCGAAGCATAAAATTATTAGCGTTGGTGACGTTCCTGTTCAGAGTATTAATGAAGAATTAGATTACTCACAAACTACCGTGCACAATTCAAGTGGTAGTTATGGTATAAAAGTCTGGATCGTTGGCCGTTAGTTCAAATTAAATTCTCAACAATTAAAAATGTTTTTACAACCACGAAAAACAAAATATAAGAAAACAAGAAAAGGAAAGTTAAAAAAACTAGAATTTAAAGCAAATTCGATTCGGTTCGGTGAGTTAGGTTTAAAAGCTGAAGTGGCTGGTCTAATTTCTGCCCGACAAATTGAAGCTGCGCGAAGAACTATTGCAAGAAAAATAAAGAGAAAAGGTAAGATTTGGATTTGTATCTTTCCAGACTTACCTGTTACTGCTAAACCAACCGAATCTCGAATGGGTAAAGGAAAAGGAGCAGTTTCTCATTGGGTTGCCCGAGTTAGAGGTGGGACCACTTTATTTGAGGTTTGTGGTGTTCCAACTCATGTCGGAATCGAAGCTTTAAAAGCTGGTAGTAAAAAATTACCTATTAAAACAAAAATATTTGACTAAAAAATTTAATATATGTTGATGGGATCCTTTAATTAGAAAGTAAAAAGCTGCTTTGGATCGTTCGAAGTAACATAAGTCATATTATAGTGACTTATGTTATTACAAGCAGCTAAATGTGTTGGTGCTGGATTAGCAACAATTGGACTAGCAGGAGCTGGAGTAGGTATTGGTACCGTATTCGGTGCTCTAGTAATCGGTATTTCTAGAAACCCTTCTATGAAAGACGAAATGTTTAGAATGGCTATCTTAGGTTTTGCGTTAACCGAGGCTATTGCATTATTTGCACTTATGATTGCTTTCTTAGTACTGTTCGCAGTATAAAAAAAGAAACTAATCAAACCAGAGTATATAGCTCAGTCGGTAGAGCATTGGACTTTTAATCCACAGGTCCTGGGTTCGAGCCCCAGTATACTCAAACATGGCTGGAATTGAGTTGAATTTTTATCTATTAAGTACTGCCATAGTGCTTTTTCACATCGGAATGCTTGGTTTAATTTTAAACCGAGGAAATATTCTGAAAACAATTATGTCACTTGAAATCCTGTTATTAGCAGTTAATTTAAGTTTCATAACCTTTTCTTTATATCTGGATGATATAGTTGGTCATATATTTGTATTATTTATTTTAGTGCTTTCAGCAACCGAATCTTCAATCGGTTTATCTATTTTAGCTGTATTTTACGAGCAACGAGATGATATTGCGTTAGACCCGATTAAAATTCAGAATCAAAATTTAAAAATATAAAACGAAAAAGATGGGACTTGAACCCACAGTCTCCGACGTGACAGGTCGGCGCTTTAACCAATTAAGCTACATTTCCTTTTAAGTCATTTTATAATTAAACTTATTTGAACATGTCAAAAACAAACTCAACAAATTTAAATAAAGTATCTCTACTTGCTTACTTAATTAATTTAGGTATCTCAGTTCCTCATTATTGCTATCATAATAATTTATCGATTGCAGGAAACTGTAGAATTTGCATTGTAGAAATGGGTAATTTAAACAAACCCGTAGTATCTTGTGCTGTAAGTGCAGGAACAAGTTTATTCAATCACGAAATTTACCACAATAGTGGCTTAGTAAAAAAAGCAAGAGAAAATGTAATGGAGTTTTTATTATTGAATCATCCATTAGATTGTCCTATTTGTGACCAAGGTGGAGAGTGTGATTTACAAGATCAGTCACTGTTTTTTGGTTTTACAAAAAGACGATTTTACAAATTCAAAAGAGTTGTTTCTGATAAAAACTTAGGTCCAATTGTTAGGACAGTGATGACAAGATGTATCCACTGTACACGATGCGTACGATTCAGCGCAGAAATTGCTGGAGTAGAAGAGCTTGGTGTTTTCGGTAGAGGAAATCAAAGTGAAATAGGAACTTATGTAAATAAAGTTCTATTATCAGAATTGTCAGGAAATGTTATTGATTTATGTCCTGTTGGAAGTTTAACAACTAAGACAAATTATAACAGTTCGCTGTAAGATATACGAAAAATAGTAAATAAGCAATAATATGATTCTTTTGCTCTCTTGGACTTTTTTTATCTTTTCATTGAGCTTGGCTAAAGAGTTAAATCAAATTCACTATTTTTTATTTAGTATTTTGATGTTATATTTCATTTACCTTTATGATCAAGTTTCTCCTATAAAGATTTCTTTACGAACAAACATTTGTCTATTGCTCATTCCTAGTATAATTTTTTGGTATATTGCGTTTGTTTATAATCATTTCTTATGTTTGGCTCCTGTTAAACATGAGATTTTAGTAAGTCTTTTATTTACTCATCTTTATGTATTGATATATGTCTTTTGGGAATGCCCTTAGATTCATATAGATCTACATAACATATAATGCCTAAAACGTTTTTAAAACATATCATAAACAAATCCGTAATATTTGAAATTATGAGACGAAAAATCTACCAACTCGATTTTCTCATTCCACTGATGTGACCAGATTTAACTAACTTTAAAAATACTGTTCGTGAAAAGTTAGTAAATTTGTGGAATGTTTTCTTATTGATAGTTTTCACACATCGGTTAGAAAGCATAGTTTTTGATCTTCTCTTTGTTAAGGAAGAAAGCTTAGACAACGCATTCCATTGTGTTGTTCTTGAAAAGTTTGAATTCACCGATATTTGTTTTAGTATAAAATTTTTCAATTCTAATTTTTTAACAATTTGTCTGTTCTTTTGATCTTTTGCAAATAATTTTTTCATCGTTTAATTTAGTTCTAGAGTTTCCCAAGGTGAAGTGAACTTAAATGCTCTATACTCTTGACTTAATTCAACACGCTCGTGAACAACTCTTTTTCGAGTATAATCGTAACTAGCTTCAACGAACCCACTTAAAGGGAAATCTTTTCGTAATGGGTAACCTTCAAACCCGTAATCAGTTAACAATCGGGTTAAATTAGTGTGGTTACTGAAGAAAATTCCAAACATATCCCAGATTTCAGATTCGTACCAACCAGCAGCAGCGAAAATTTTGTCACATGACTCTACAGGAGTTAATTCATCAGTCAGTACTTTTACACGAATTCTAACATTATATCTAACACTTAACAGGTCATAAACAACTTTAAACCGGTGTTTATTAGAAGGGTAATCTACCCCTGATATACAAGTTAAAATTTTGAATTGATATTTTATATGATTTTTCAAAAAGGTCAAAACTGGAATCAAATGAGAATTTTTAACAACAAGGCTAATCTCTTTTTGGTGAATTTGAACCTTCAAGATAGGTAAAACTTTTGTAATAACTTTAAGATTTTCAGCAATAAATAAATTATTCATTTGTAGATTATAGTTTTACGACCGTCTGCCTTTTCTAGCAGACTTCGCGTTTGTATGAGTTCGTTGTCCTCTAACAGGAAGACCCCTCACTCTTCTTAGACCTCGATAAGATTTGATCTGAATCAAGTTTTTCAAGCTTAAAGATCTAAGTTTTTTTAATTCGTTGTTTAAGACAAGATCCATAGAATCAATAATTTGTAAGATTTCTAAAGTTTGCTCTTGCGTTAAATCTTTAATTTTTAGATTTGTAGAAAATCCTAGTTTTTTACAAATACGAAAAGCAGTATTATTTCCTATCCCATATATATATGTTAAGGCAAAAAACACTGATTTGTTGTCAGGTAAATTAGTTTCTAGTAAATACAACATTTAATTGTTAAAAATACATGTTCTCGATTAAATTGTTTACACTCATATGGATAGAACTCAAATATGCATCAGGAGTTAGACCCAAAATTAAAGTGTAACAAATTAATGGCACGAAAATAAAAAATTCTCGCTTGTTGATATCTAGAGTTTCTTTAATATATTGGCTTTTAAGATTACCATAAGCAATCCTATTAAATAACCATAACGCGTAGCAGCCACCTAGAATCATACCGGTTGCACCAAAAACAGTTACACTAGAATTTACTTTGAAAGAACCTGCAAAAATTAAAAACTCGCCAATGAAGCCACTAGTCCCAGGAAAGCCAATATTTGCCATTGTGAAAAATAAAAACACGGAAATATACAAAGGCATTGTGTGTACAAGACCACCGTAGTATTTAACTAATCGTGTTCGATATCGCTCATATACAACTCCAATAATTACGAAAAGTGCACTTGCAACAAACCCGTGACTTAGACTCTGTAATAAAGCCCCTTCTATACCAACGTTGTTGAAGCTGAAAATACCTAACATTACAACATTCATATGGGCAACAGATGTATATGCAATAATCCGTTTAAAATCAGTTTGTCTAATCGCGGTCAGAGAAGCGTAAACTATACCAATTAAAGACATAGTATAAACAAGTGGAGCGAAATAAAATGAAGCTTGAGGGAATAAAGGTAACGAGAATCTAATGAACCCGTAAGTCCCTAATTTTAACAATACCCCAGCTAGAATAACTGAACCTGCTGTTGGAGCTTCAACGTGAGCTTCTGGCAACCATAAGTGCACAGGAACCATTGGTACTTTTGCAGCAAAAGCAAGAAAAAATGTGAACCAAAGAATTTTTTGCTCAAAGTCTGAAAACATAAATGTTAATAAGATTTCGTAGTCAGTAGTTCCCACTTGACCGTATATGTAAAGAATTGATAATAGCATAACAACAGAACCAAGTAAAGTATACAAAAAAAAGTAATACGAAGCTAACATTTTACGCTCTCTCGAACCCCAAATACCTATAACAAGGAACATAGGAATTAAAATACTTTCAAACAAAATATAAAACATTAGTACATCTAGTACACAGAAAACCCCAATTAAAAAATATTCAATAATTAAAAAAGAAATTAAATAACCTTTCAGATTTGAACCAATACTATTCCAACTAATTAAAATACATAAAGGAATCAAAAAAGTTGTTAAAAGTAAGAAAAATAAAGAGATCCCATCAATCCCTAATGTTACGTTTAGATTTAAAACGGGAATCCATAATAATTTACTAACAAATTGAAAAGTTCCTACAGATTTTTTAAATCCTCCCCAGACAAATAAAAAAAGAATGAAAGGGATTGACGAAAAATTAATAGCCACAATTTTCATTAATTTTTGTTGTTCAGGATTTATAAAAACTAATAAAAAGATTCCTATTAACGGAATAAAAGATATATAAAGAAGAATATCTTGATAATAAAATAATGAAGCTAAATTCATACAAATTAAGACTAGTTAAAAGTTCAACTTTAACTATCTTTTTAAATATCTCTTCTTATAATAAGAAGATTGTTTCGAATCAATATTACTCTTAACTTTTTTCTGATTAAAGTTGAAATTTTTTTCATCTTGTTTTTGAAAATTAATGGGATTAGTTGAACCCGACAATTCAGCGTTATAACAGAAGTAAATACTTCCGTTAGATGCTATATTGATATTTTTAAAAGTTTTCATATTTTACTTTACTACCAAAAGATTGGAGTAAAAGGATTCGAACCTTTGAATGATCGTACCAAAAACGATTGCCTTGCCACTTGGCTATACTCCAAAGTATTTTTTTGAAATTTGATCATTTTTTTATCGATCAACTTCTCCAAATACAATATCTTGAGTTCCAATAATAGTAACTACGTCAGCAATCATGTGACCTCGTGACATCATATCTAATCCTTGTAGATGAGCAAACCCAGGGGCTTTTATTTTACATCGATAAGGTTTATTAGAATTGTTTGAAACTAAATAAACACCAAACTCTCCTTTTGGAGCTTCAGTTCCTGTGTAGGTTTCATTCGCTGGAATGTTAATACCACTAGTATAAAATTTAAAGTGGTGGATTAAAGATTCCATTGATTGCTTGATATCAAACCGTGATGGTGGAGTTATCTTATTGTCTGATGTCTTTATAGGTCCAAATGGCATGTTATCTAAGCACTGTTCAATAATTCTAATTGATTGTTTCATCTCAAAAATTCGAATCAAATATCTGTCATAACAATCACCGTTTGTACCCGCTAAAATATCAAATTCTAATTCATCATACACTTCATAAGGTTGACTTTTTCGTAAATCCCATTCAAGTCCAGATCCTCTTAACATAACTCCACTAAACCCCCAATTTTGAGCTTGATCTAATGAAACAACACCAATATCTACAAGCCGTTGCTTCCAGATTCGGTTTTCAGTCAACATTTCTTCAATTTCAAGTAACCGTAGTTTGAATTGCTCTTTGAATAAATAAATGTCAGTTAATAACCCTTTAGGCAGATCAGTGTGAACTCCTCCTGGTCTGAAATAAGCAGCATGCATTCGTGCACCAGATACTCTTTCATAAAACTCCATTAATTTTTCCCGCTCTTCAAAACCCCATAACATTGGTGTCATTGCACCTACATCCATGGCGTGACAACCAACAGCTAAAAGATGATTCAAAATTCTTGTAATTTCTGCAAATAGAACTCGAATGTACTGAGCACGCTTCGGTATACTACAATTTAATAACTTTTCAATCGCCAAACAATAAGTGTGCTCTTGTGCCATCATAGAAACGTAATCTAGTCTATCAAAATATGGCAAAGCTTGTAAGTAGTTTTTATACTCAATAAGTTTCTCAGTACCTCGGTGAAGGAGACCAATATGAGGCTCCGCTCGCTCTACTACTTCACCTGTTAATTCTAAAACAAGTCTTAAAACTCCATGTGCTGCAGGGTGTTGAGGCCCAAAATTCACAGTGAAATTTTTTATTTCTTTAACTAATTCTTTCTTTAAAACCATAACAAAATATATTTAAGCCTAAGTAGATTTGAACTACTGACTTTACGCTTATCAGGCGTACACTCTAACCAACTGAGTTATAGGCTTGTTAATATCTAAAAAACTTAAAATAATTTAGATACAACGAAATAGTGGTACTGGATTGACGGCACTACTAAAAGTGCAATAGGCATAAATCCATGATTAACCCCACAAATTTCACTACACTGTCCAAAGAACATACCAATCCGCTTTAAGAAAACGTTTACCTGATTCAATCGTCCAGGACATGCATCTACTTTAACCCCAAAAGATGGAATAGTCCAACTATGTAACACATCTACTGAAGTTACTAATAACCGTAAGTGAGTGTTTGATGGTAGTAGCACACGCTTGTTAGTTTCAAGTAATCTGAAAAATCCTAGATAATTTTTCTCAGAAATACTTTCTTCAGTTAATAAATAACAAGTGTATTTTAAAGTTTTGTCAGAATCCATACAAGTTGCCATTGTATCAAAATCTGAAATTTCATAACTCCAAAACCATTGGTGACCAATTACTTTAACTGAGATTTCTGGTGTTGAGATCTCATCCATTGAATAAAGTAAGGTAAATGATGGTGAAGCTAAACTTAGTAATGTTAGGGCAGGTAAAGAAGTCCAAACAATCTCTAAAGCGTTAGAGTGAAAAAAACTCTGACTTTCTTGTGAATTAAATTCATCAAAATTAGAAACTGTTGCGAATACTAACCAACCTACTAGCATTACTATCATTGTAATAACAAATAATAAATGTTTGTTAAATTCTAATAATCCTTCCATAGTAGTTGTAGACGGATCTTGTAGTCTTAGCTGAGCTAACTCTGGAGCATCGCAAAAAAAGAAAATTTTTTCTATACTCATTTATTTAAT
>Ga0102948_1000705_pt1 | contig 13250 bp, 12 predicted proteins | sample SalPonA_A_H2O_MG_FD_78211 | JGI IMG/M metagenome (GOLD analysis project Ga0102948, IMG submission 78211) | Water microbial communities from South San Francisco under conditions of wetland restoration - Salt Pond MetaG R2A_A_H2O_MG | ecosystem: Environmental > Aquatic > Non-marine Saline and... | reverse complement strand
TGAAGACGGTTCTATTTGGTGGCACAGGTATGGAACCGGACCGCACGAAGTAACGGCTGGGGCCGGGCAGGATTGGCACACCTGGCAAGACGAACCTGCGCGATCGAAACTGAAAATTAAGAACGCGAAACCTTTTTTCGAATCCGTTTTACTCTGCAGCGGCAGCAGTCGCTTCCTCGACGGGTGCTGAGGCGGCAGCGGGCTTCACGAGCTCGTTTTGGGCGAGGGTCAGTGCGGTGCGGATATTTGCGTATTGCGCTGTGGAGAGTGGCGGCGGCCCATCGCCCGAAGCGCTTTGCATGGCCTCCAGTCGCGTCAGAACGGCATCACCCCGCAAGGCGAGTGCCCGGGCTAGTGCGGCATCAAGGGTCTGCTTCGGCTCGGCCCGCAGTTTCAAATACCAGGCATTGCGGATGAGTGCGCCGGTCATGATGTGGTTATCCACGGCAGCTGCCAGCTGTTGCTTTGAGGCTGAATCGGCGTAGGGGCGCACCGGTTGGTAAAGTCCGGTTAGGCTGCTGATCTGCGCCGCAACGGCGAGCGCCCGCGTATTGGATGCGCCGTAGCGCACGCCAAATTCGAACACAGCGATGGCACCGAAAACGAGCGCAAGCGGCAGGAGGAAGGACTTCAATTTATTCATTCTGGCTTCTTTATTTTGTAAAAACCGCCCACTCGCAACTGATTAGTCGATCGAGCCGGTCCGAAATTTTATGAAGCGATTCGATTCTGGCGCGATAACGGAGCCGCAACCGAGTCTTTTTTCCAAAGCCTGGTTCGTTTGGGTCGAGGGGTGAACCCTCTCCTACGGGGGGAGAAGCGTGCGGTCAGTCTCTGAGTCGGGTGTTTTGATTCAGACAACCGAATAGACGGGGTGCGATCTTTCTCACGCAGAGGCGCGAAGGCACGGAGCAATGGGCCGATGTTCCGCTCCGTGCCTTGGTGCCGCCGTGTGCGATTTTTTTGCAAAGGCGGATTCGTTTGGGTCGAGGGGTGAACCCTCTCCTACGGGGAAGAAGCGTGCGGTTCGTCTCTGAGTCGGGTGTCTTGGTTCAGAGAATCAGGGCGAGCCGGATGCACCGGGTTTGGCTATTCGATTTCGCGGATCTGGGTGCTATCGATGAGCTTGCGCTCCTGCCCGGCATACATCTTCGTAATAACGACCATCGGCTCTCCCGGTTTGGACCAGCCACGCGCTTTCAGACGCTCGAAACCGCGCTGAATCGTGGTTTCGTGATCATGGTCAAACTCCATGAGGAACGGCTCTACTCCGCGCATGATGAGGAGTTGTTTGAAGAGGACCGGATTGTCGGTAAACGCGTAGATTGGCACGCCGCAGCGCAGGGCGGAAAGCTTCTGGGCGAAAATGCCCCGCCGGGTAAATACCATGAGGGCACCCTTAATGTCGGCGGCCAGGTAAGCGGCCGAGCGCAGCATAAGCGAGCGTGGCAGGCTGAGGGGCACGTCTTTGCGGATCGAATCAAGCGGTTCCTCGGCCTCGATACGGCTGGCGATGCGCTGGAAGGTCTGGACGCATTCGAGCGGATATTTGCCCACCGTGGTCTCTCCCGAGAGCATGACGCAGTCGGCCTGCTCCCGGATGGCATTGGCAACATCGGTGACTTCGGCCCGGGTGGGCAGGGGCGACTCGATCATCGACTCCAGCATATGGGTGGCCACGATGACCGGCTTGGTATTATGAATGCAGCTGTTGATGGCCTGTGTCTGGATGATCGGCAGGTCCTCGAAGGGGCACTCGACGCCGAGATCGCCCCGGGCCACCATGAGGCCGTCGGAGGCCTTAATGATTTCCTCAAGATTGGAGATGGCCTGCTGGTCTTCGATCTTGGCGATGATTTTGGCGTGGGAACCGTGCTTCTCCAGATAGGCGTGAAACTCATCGAGGTCCTTGGCCTCACGCACAAAGGAGAGGGCAAAAAAGTCGATCCCTTCCTCGATCCCGACATCGACATCCCCCTGGTCTTTTTTGGTCAGCGCGGGGAGCTTGACGCGCACGCCCGGCAGATTGATGTGGCGGCGATTGCCCATCGGACCGGGGATGATTACCTTGCAGCGCACCCGTTGGCCCTCGATCTCGAGCACCTCCAGCCGAATCAGGCCACTGTCTACGAGCACCCGGTCGCCGACTTTCATGTCTTTGGCAAAACCGGGGTAGTTCACATCGACCCGCCGGTGTCCCGCCGGTCCGATGCCGCCGATACCCTGACCGAAAGTGAAGTCGAAGATTTCGCCTGCTTCCAAATCGAAAGTTTCCGGCACGTCACTGGTCCGGATCTCCGGGCCTTTGACATCCATCAAAGTGGCGATGTGGCGCCCTACGCGGTCGCACACTTTATTTACGCGGCGCACGATTTGGCGGGTCCACTCGTGGTCGGCATGCGCCATGTTGATGCGGCAGATATCGACGCCGGCGAGGATAAGCTTCTCCAGCATCTCCTCGCTTTCAGTTGCCGGGCCGACAGTAAAGATGATTTTGGTTTTCTGGTTGGATCGTTGCATAGTGTGCTTCCTAAATTGCCGGGCGGAGTGCAGCAGGACCAGTGCCGATCTCCGGATCGACCACCTCAATTGCCACCGATGCGTGGAGGGAGGCGAAGGTATCTGTGACAAGAGAGACGGCGTTGCAATCCTTGCTCAAATGGCCGAGAAAGACCTTTTTCAGCCGACCGGCGGGCATGATCGACTGGATGGCCTCAAACGTTGCCGTGTTGGAGAGGTGTCCGTGTCGCCCGCGGATGCGCTGCTTGATCGACCAGGGGCGCCGCTCGTCGCGGTCGAGCAGGCCTTCGTCGTAGTTGGCCTCGATGACGAGCGTCTCGACCGTGCGGATGTGCTCCAGCACATGGGCGGGCACGTAGCCGAGGTCCGTGATCCAGGCGAGGTTGCCAGGCGGGGTGAAGAGATCGCCCGCCTCGCCCCAGGAAAAGGTGAAGCCGACCGGGTCGTAGGCATCATGCGGCAGGCGGTAGGAGCGCACCTCAAGGTCACGGAATTTAAAGGCCGTCCCGGTCTGGAAGTGCTGCCAGTTTACCCGTTTGCGGCAGTATTTGGCCTGCACGGCATCAGCGGTATCCCGGTTGGCGAAAACGGGGAGGTCGGCCCGCTTGGCCAGCCCGCGCATCCCCTGAGCATGGTCGCTGTGTTCGTGGGTTAGAAAGACAGCGTCGATCCGGTCGATCGATTCGCCCACGGCTTCCAGCATCCCGCAGATCCGCTTGGCCGAAAAACCGGCATCGATGAGAACTCTTGTGTGTGCGGTCTCAAGAAGAGCGCAGTTCCCACTGCTGCTCGAACCGAGTATCTTGAAATTTACCGACATCGGGAGCTGTTTTTATGGCGGCGGTGTCGTGGGTAAAGCATTATCCTGATTTTCGGGGAGACAAAGGGAGAAATTAGCCCGGAATGATCCGTTCCCTTCAGCGGCGTCGGTGCACACCTACGGGGCACGCGAGGTTCGCCCCTTTAATGTTGTGTGGAATCCACCTCAAGGGGACGCCGCAGAATCACGCCGCGGCGTCTGGCTCACCCATCGACCTGCTCTTCGAGAAAAGCGAGGAGTTCGGCCTCGCTCACACGGCGCTGCTCGGTCGTGTCGCGGTCGCGCAGCGTCACCGTGCCGTCTTTCTCGATCGTGTCGAAATCGATCGTGATTCCGAAGGGCGTGCCGATCTCGTCCTGCCGGCGGTAGCGCCGGCCGATCGCGCCGGAGGCATCGTAAAAGACGTTCCAGCGCTTCTGCAACTTGCGGTAGAGCGCGTCGGCCCGCTCGACGAGCTCGGGCTTGTTTTTCAGCAGGGGGAAGACGGCGGCTTTGTAGGGGGCGATCTTCGGGCTGAATTTCAGGAGGGTGCGCTTCTCGGCCTGTCCCTTGTCGTTGGGCACTTCGTCTTCGCAGTAGGCAGCCGTGAGCACGGCCAGCAGGGTGCGGTCGACACCGAGTGAGGGCTCGATCACGTGAGGCACATACTTGCTCTTGGTGGCCTCGTCGAAGAGTTCCATCGACTTGCCGGAGTGCTTCTGGTGCTGGTTGAGGTCGTAATCCGAGCGGCAGGCGATGCCCCAGAGCTCCTGTTCGCCGTGGGGGAAGTGAAACATCAGGTCGGTAGTGGCCTGCGAGTAGAAAGCGAGTTTGTCGGCCGGGTGGATATCCTCGGAGATGGACGCGCGCGGCAGGCCGATTGAGACCAGCCAGTCGATACACTGGTCGAGCCACTCCCGGTGGAGCGATTTCCAATCGGCATCGGGTGCGATGAAGTATTCGATCTCCATTTGTTCAAACTCGCGCGAGCGGAAAATGAAGTTGCGGGGGGTGATCTCGTTGCGGAAGGCCTTACCGATCTGGGCAATACCGAAAGGGATTCTCACGCGGCCGGTGTCGACCACATTCTTATAATTCGCGAAGATGCCCTGAGCGGTTTCGGGGCGGAGATAGGCCGTGGCCGAGTCGTCGGCGAGGGGGCCTACTTTGGTTTCGAACATCAGTTTGAACTCACGGGGTTCGGTCAGCGTGCCCACTTTGGTCGCATCCGGACCCAGCGTGCTTGCCCGCACCGCGTCGGATGCTTCGGTGAACTCGATGGCCTCGTTGATCAGCTTGTCCTCGTCGAGTTTGGCCTGCTTCTGATCGAGCGAGTCGCGAACCTTCTTTGCCAGTTTTACAATGGTGGGCTGATCCGCGCCTTCAACGTAGGCGACATAACCACGGGTTTCACCGTCCAGAACGACGGGCGCGAAGAAAAGCTGATCGGCACGGTAGCGTTTTTTGGATTCCCTGCAGTCCACCATCGGGTCGGAAAAGCCATCGACGTGGCCTGAAGCCTTCCAGATTTTCGGGTGCATGATGATGCTGGAGTCGAGCCCCACAACGTCGTCGCGGCGGTGCACGAAGTCGCGCCACCAGGCCTGCTTGATGTTGTTGCGCAATTCGACGCCGAGCGGGCCGTAATCGAAGAAGCCGGTGTAGCCACCGTAGATTTCGGAGGAGGGAAAGATAAAGCCGCGGCGCTTACAAAGGCCGACCAGTTCTTCCATTAGGGTTTCGTTTGATGCGGCGGGAGCAGTCATGAGGTGCGACGGTTTGGAGTTTGAGCGTTTAGGTGGGGAATTTCTGAAAAAGGTGAAGGTGAAGACTTTGTTGGACGCGGGTCAATTCAGAAGACAGGGCGTGGGCGTTGGTCGTCTGGGTGTGGTAGGGGGATGAAATTCGGCCCTTGCTCAGGCAGGCACGGGCGACGCACCGATCCGGAAATTCTGTTTGAGGAACTCCTTTACCGCATTCGGGGTTTAAACTTCTCAAAACCCGGTTCGCCCGTCTTAATGCCGCCTCATGTCGAACGCACAGACAGCAGTACAGGAACTGCAGTGGCCGCAGCGGCTTGCGCTGGCCATGTTGGCGGGCGTGCTGCGCCTGTGGTGGCGGACGCTGCGGTTTCGCTGGGGTCCGGAGGTGCAGGCGATCATGGATCGGCCACCCCCGGCTTCAGTGGTGATCCTCTGGCACAACCGGCTCTTTGCCGCACCGGAGTTTTTCCGGCGGAATTTTGCCTCGCGGCGGCTGGCTACCCTAATCAGTGCGAGTGGAGATGGCGCCTGGCTGGCCGCGCTGCTGCGCCAGGTAGGCATGACGCCCATCCGCGGGTCCCACTACAAGCGCGGGGCTCAAGCGGTGCGCGACATGCTGGCGGCCCACGGCGAGGGCTTCGATATCGGAGTGACTCCGGATGGCTCGCGCGGGCCGATGTATGTCATGAATCCGGGCGCGATCGCCGTGGCGCTAAAGACCGGCGCCCCTTTCATCATGGTTTCTTTGAACTTCTCGCGGGCCTGGCGGCTGAACAGCTGGGACCGATTCTACCTGCCTCTGCCTTTCAGCCGGATCGAGGTCCGGATGCACCTGATTGAGCGACCGGCAGACCTGGGCGACGATCCCAGGGCGGTAGCGGGCCTGCTGAAGGCGCAGATGGACGCACTGACGGTGGACGCCGATCCATAGCCCGATCCCTCAAAAGCTCGGCAGGGACTCCTTCGTTTGTGCTCTTGTAATTGCCGGAGATCACGCTAGAGTGTTTCTCATGATAGATCTTTTCAAAAAAGGAATGTTGGCTGGCGTTGGCCTGGCTGTCGTGACCAGGGACAAAGTCCTCGAGTCGCTCGATGAATTGGTAGAAAAAGGCAAGCTCACCCGCGAGGAGGCAGCAGAAATGTCCGACAAGATCGTGCAGGAGGGAAAAACCGAGACCGAGAAAGCGAGGGTCGAGGCGGGCAAGCTCTTCAACGAAATGCTCCACCGCGCAAACGTCGTGACCAAGGACCAGCATGATGCCCTTGCCGCGCGGGTGACCGAGCTGGAAGGGAAGTTTCACAAGCATTTCCCAAACGGCGACTGATGGCCGTTTCGGGGAACAACCGCACCGGGCTTGGTTGTGGGACATTAAGAATGACCGGGAGAAGGATGCGCCCGGAGGAGGCCCGGATCCGGCGATAAATCAGAATGCTCTCGGGCCAGAGAGGAGACGGCCGCTCGCGGTTCGAATCTGTTTCTTTCAAAGGTCCGATCCGGAAAGACTTAATTCAGGCTATGTATCCGTCCATCCGTCCATCCGTCCGTCCCTTCCTCCGGTTGCCTGTCTTATTTGGTAGAGGCATCCCGCCCACAATCGCGCTCCGCCTGTTTCGCAGTCGCACACCCTAAAGTATGAAGCCTTTCAATTATCTGGCAAATGCCGTCCGCGCTCCGGAAATCGTGGCGATACTCGTGCGTTGGGGCTTTGAGGATCTGCTTTTGCAATTGGATACGCCCCAGTTTCTATTGAAGAATCTGGTCCGGAAAAAAGTTACCGACCTTTCCACCTACGAGCGCATGAGGAATGCGTGTGAAGAGCTCGGGCCGATTTTTGTGAAGTTTGGCCAGATCCTGAGCACCCGTCCCGACAAATTGCCGGAGCCACTCGTGATGGAGTTGAAGAAACTGCGCAGCCAAGTCGGAGCGCAGGATTTCGATTTTATCAAACCGGTTCTGTTGAAGGAGCTGGGTGGCGAAATCGAGGATTACTTTGCCGATTTTGAAACAACCCCAATCGCCGCCGGATCGCTCGGTCAGGTTTACAAAGCCAAGCTCGTGGCGACCGGGGAAATTGTATCGGTCAAAGTGCAGCGCGCCGATATACGGAAAACAGTCACGGCCGATCTCGAAATCATCAGCTGGTTTGCCCGCCAACTGCATACGCGGATCGAGGAGCTCAGGCCCTACAACCTGCCCGGGCTGGCCCGCGAGGCGGAGCAGCGGCTGGAAGAGGAACTCGACTACCGAAATGAGGCGGACAACGCCGAGATTTTTACCGCGCTGAACGAACGGCAGCCGAGAGTCTTCGCACCCAAGGTGTATCAGCAATTTACAACACGCCGTCTGCTGGTAACGGAATGGGTGGAGGGAGGAGCGCCCGATACCGTGCAGCTCACGAAAGAGCAGGCGCGGGAGGTTGCCAAGCTGGGGGGCGAGTCCGTCTTTCACCAGATCGTTGGCACCGGCTTCTTTCACGCCGATCCACACTCCGGCAACATGTTGATCACCCCGGACCGTCGGATCTGCTTTCTCGATTGGGGACAGGCGGGCCAGATAACGGTGGAGATGCGCTATGCACTGGCAGACCTTTTCGCAGCCATCACCTCGCGAAACGCGGAAAAAGTCATCCGCGTGGCCGAGCGCATGGCTGTCAACAATCGCCGGATCGACCACCGGCGGCTGGAAAAGGAAGTTACCTTACTGCTCAACAAGTATCGCAAGTTCGGGCCCTCCGGCACAAAAATCGGCACGGTCGGCCTTGAGATGCTCCACCTTTTCGGGATGAATGGCATCAGCGTCCTCAGCGACTACGCACTCCTCTCCAAGGCGATTCTCTGCGTGGAGGAGAGCGCCCGAATGATTGACCCCGAGTTCGACATTCAGGAAGTCGCGAAACCCTTCCTCGAATCTTTGAACAAGGAGCGCTGGAGTTTCGAGGGGATCACCCGCCAGACCGTCTTCCCTTTTTGGTCGATGTTGCGGCGTTTGCAGCAAATCCCCGAAAATGTGCAGCGCATTCTACAGCGCGTCGAAGAAGAGGACATACAGATCAACCTGCACCACACCGGCACGGAAAATCTTGAAGACACCTTCAGCGCATCCATGAACCGTCTCACCATGGGCATTATCGTGGGCGCCCTGATCATCGGTTCCTCTCTCGTTATCACGACCGGAGTGAAGCCTCTGCTTTTCGGCTATCCCGCAATCGGAATTCTCGGCTTTCTCGCATCCGGCCTATTAGGGCTCTACATCGTGGTTTCTACCCTGCGAAAGCACCACTAATCATTTTAATTTAGTCTTGATAGGCAGGTCGTTACGCGCCTTCTTACAGGAAAGCCCTGTTCACCCCGCAGGCCGGTCCGGCAGACCCGAGCTTTGAACGATTGCCCCGTTGTAACGAGTGCCTGCCAAGTTAAATTATGGCTTTTGAGTATACTTTGGGGATTATCATCGGTGCGCTTGGTGGCGTCTCCCTGACCGTGCTGATATTTCGTCGGCGCGCGAAGCGTGCTCAGGAAGCGCAGCGGTTGAAAATGGATATCGAACTGCGGGAAGAGCGACTCAAGTTGAGGGAGGAACGGGCAGCGATGGAGCTCGACTTTCAAAAGACGAAGGTGGAGAAGGAGCACGAGCTTTCTTCCCGCCAAAGCGAACTGGACCTGCGCGCCCGCGATCTCGATCGTCAGTCCGAATACCTGAAAGAAAAACAGGATCAGTTGGATCAAAAAAGCCGGGAGCTCAGCCAGGAGCAGGTATTGCTCGACCAAGCGGAGCACGAAGCAGAAAAAATCCGCCGCCTCTACCGCCTCAAACTGCACCAAATCACACAGATGGATGAAGCAGAGGCGCGCAAGCTCCTCCTGCGCTCCACGGAGCGGGAGTGCGAGCAGGAGATCTACGACCTGCGGCGCAATAAAATCGAACGCTCCGAGGCAGAGATCAGTGAGGAGGCGACACGTATCCTGCTGGCAGCGATGCAGCGCATCACCGGGCAACCGATGAATGATGCGACGGCGACCGTCGTCAATCTCCCCAGCGACGAAATGAAGGGCCGCATCATTGGCCGAGAGGGCCGAAACATCCGCACCTTTGAACACGCTACCGGAACCACGCTCATGATCGATGAAACGCCGGATTCTGTCATGATTTCCTGCTTCGACCCGGTTCGTAGGGAAATTGCCAGAATCTCGTTGGAAGCGCTCCTGCGGGACGGGCGAATTCACCCGGCCAGCATTGAGGAGCAGGTGGCCAAAGCAGAGCAGGAAATGCGCGCCAATGTGATTGATCTGGGCGAAAGCGCGGTCCGGAAACTCCGCTTGCACGACGTGCATCCGGAAGTGATCCTGCTCCTCGGAAAGTTGCACTACCGCCTCTCCAACAATCAGAATACACTCGCACACTCCGTCGAGGTTGCCAATTTGTGCGCACTCATCGCCTCGGAGATCGGGCTGGATACGACACTCGCCAAACGGGCCGGGCTTTTCCACGATATAGGCAAGGCGCTCGATGAGGACTGCGAGGGCAGCCACGCGGTTGCAGGGGCGGATGTCATCAAGCGACACGGGGAAGACCCAGCCGTCGTCAATGCGGCCGCGGCCCACCACAATGAAGTTCCCGCAACCAGCGCGTATGCGGGACTCGTCATGGTGGCCGATTCCCTCTCTGCGGTTCGTCCCGGTGCGCGCGGGTCCTCCATTGATGGGTTTATTCAGCGCGTCCGCAGCATTGAGGCGATTGCTGCGGCCGAACATGGGGTGAGCGAAGCGTATGCCATTCAGGCGGGCCGGGAGGTGCGCGTCATTGTGCAGCCCGACGTGATCGGCGACGAGGAAGCGCGCCAGCTTGCCCGCACGATTCGAAAGAAAATTGAAAACGAATTGAACTATCCCGGCTCAATTGAGATCACAGTGATTCGTGAGCAGCGTTTCAAAGAGATTGCAGTATAGGATTTTAAAGTCCGGTTGCCTGATATTCGGCATCGCGGTGTGTCTCACCGTCTCACACGGTGCCCAAAAAATGATTACGCTGGAATCGGGGGAGCGGTTGCTGGGCGAGGTCCTGCCCGAGTCGGATGAAACGACTCTTGTGCTGCAGTCCAACCTGCTCGGGACCTTGCGCTTGCCCCGGGCGGTCGTTACGGGTGAAAAATCCCTCGAGCAGGAGGCGGGTGATGCCCCTGTAAGTGAGGGCGCCGCTCTTCCCGCGGCTGAAACGGCAAAGACCGAAGTCGCCGTCTCCCCTCAACCCATGGAGGAGAAACACAAAGCCTCGACTCAAGTCATCCCTCTTTCCGATGAGGAGATCGCACTCATGCTCGACGAATCGCTGATCGATAAACTGTTGAATTGGAAATCACCGGAGGACTGGAGTGGGAATCTGCGCTTTGGATTGGACCTTAGTTACGGAGATTCGCAGTGGAGCGAACTCAATACCCGTGGCAATCTGGTGATTGATCCAAAAAACAGCCCAAACTATTACCGCTTTACCGGTTCCCATACCTATCGCACCACCGAACGGAATGGGGAATCGGTTAAATCAATTGATCGTTACGATGGAAATTTCACCTATCGTAGGGATACCCTCGGCCCGTTTTTCCTGCAGAATTCATTGGGAGCCCGGGTCGACCAGGTGCGCGGCATTGACCACGAAATTCAGGAACTGGTCGGTCTCGGGATTCGATATGAGCCATCGGAGAGGCTCGTCCTGGTGGTTGGCGCCGGCGGTGGGGTTGAATACTTCGATCCAAATTTCGAAGATACCCGCTCCGGCTTGAATCCCGTCGCCAACTTTTTCCAGGAGCTTACCTGGCGGCCTTTCAAACGGGCATCCCTTGCGCAAGAGTTCAATTATTTCGTGAACCCAAGTCTGACAGAACAATTCAATTATGTTTTCTCCGCCTCGTTTCGCTACCGCTTTACGGATCTGCTGGGGTTCGAAATCTCCGTCGAACGGAATTTTGACAACGATGTAGGCAACGGAAATTTTCGTGATGATTCCCGGTGGCGCAACGCGCTGATTGTCTATTTTTAAAGTTCTTCGTAGATTATTGTGGTGGGTTATTGCTTAGCCATCCCGACTCAGTTTTTTCAGATCATCGGTGCGTTTCCTCGTCGTAGGGGTGTTGCCCGCGACTCCCGAGAACGTTGAGAGGCATTACGCACATTCGTATGCACTCCCGAGCTTGCGCGGGCTTCCCAAGGAAAGCCCCTACGATTTTTCTTCGCCAAATAGCCTGTTACCCAGGAATTTACGAACAGCCGTTTTTAACGGCATTTATGAAATGGGATGCCGTTCTCGTAGCGTAGAGGCCCCGCCGTCCGGCGAGGCTAAGGGGCACTTAGTATCCCTAAACAGGCCGCATAAGCACCTGCCCAGACCTCATGAAATCGGATGTGTTTCAGGGCAGACCTGCGCGACTCTTGATTCCTATCGATCAGAACGACTTCGAAAAATAAGGAGTTTTTTGTGACTTGATACGTCGTATCCAATCTTTGAATACGAAAAAAAGGGAAACAACCTACGGCGAACCCGGAAGGGCGGCTCCAAAAAAAATCACCGATAGGCCGCTCCATGGCGAACCAAAGTGTTCGGCCAAAATACTCCTAAAACAAAACAGAAACTATTGATAGAAAATAGTTTATGACTCAACTACGTGATTTTACGTAGAGGAAGTAAGTGGATCGACGAGGAGAAATTCAGAAAACAAAGTGGGGCGATTGCACGGTTCACTGGATACCAAAAAGGCGGCCGACGAGGTATTCTCTTCGGCATGAAAACAACAACTATCCTTACCTTCCTCGCTGGGTGCCTTGCAATGGTTTCAACCATCCACGCGGCTCCGAAGTCATCCGCTCCCTTTCATAAAGCTCTTGCTGATGCAGAGATGATTGCATCGATGAGTTCCGCCTGGAGCGTGCACCGCACGGCTGGAAAATCCATGGGTGATTTTTTCGGGGACAATTCCCTCATTCTCGTTCAAGAGACCAAACTGGCTGACATTCGTGTGGGCATGATGGTCGTCTACCGGTCTGCCGAGGGGGAACTCATCTCCCACAAGGTGATTGGCCGTGAGGGGGATGCACTTCGCACCCGGGGTGTTGCCAATTGGAAGGCCGATCCGGCTCCTGTCACTGCCGAGATGCTGGTGGGCACAATTTTCGCAGTCTTCCACACCTCCGGTGCACCGGAAGGTCCTGTTTATGCCTCCAACGGTTCGGTCATCCCAACCAGTTCCTGCAAGACTTTCTAAGTCCTGAAAAGACTTTCGGATAGATTTTCGTTGTTGTTTTCGTCTATCCGTTAAAGAAGCCCTTCCCGTTCGCCGGGAAGGGCTTCAATATTTTTGGAAAATGGTGCCAAGGGGCAGATTTGAACTGCCGACCAAAGGCTTATGAGTCCTCTGCTCTACCACTGAGCTACCCTGGCGAAGACTCAAAGAAAAAAAGGTAACCCCTATTGAAGTCAAGCATGGTAAACATCCTTTTTGGAGCGACAAATCATCAGAAATTCTTTTGATAAGAAAGATGTTTACGGGAATTGTAGAGGAAACAGGAGTGGTTGTTGCTTTCACTCAGGGTGAGAAGGCGTGGCGTTTGGTTTTGGAGGCGGACGTAGTGCTCGGGGATCTGAATTTGGGCGACAGTGTGGCGGTGAACGGCTGCTGCCTGACGGTCGTTGCGATCGAGGGAAGTCAGATTTCCTTTGACTTGCTTGAAGAGAGTGTGCGCCTGACATCGATCCGCGAGGTGGGCCCGGGCGGCAAGGTCAATCTGGAGCGGGCACTGCTGCCCTCAACGCGGATGGGCGGGCATTTCGTATCCGGCCATGTGGATGGCTTGGGGCGTATCGAGGCGATCGAGCCGCGGGGGCAGGACCGGTTCTTCCGCATCAAGCCGGATGCTGCAAATTTGAAATACGTGGTGCACAAGGGCAGCATCACGGTGGACGGCATTTCGCTGACCGTGGCGGAGGTGGACGAGGAGGGCTTCGCCATCTGGCTCATTCCCCACACCATGGAAGTCACGAATTTGCACACCAAGAAAGCGGGCGACCATGTAAACCTGGAGTATGACCTGATCGCGAAATACGTGGAAAAGCTGTTTGCGCCGGCATCGTCCTAAGAGGGCGGATGTGCGTGGGGTGCGCCCGGTTTTTCAAACCGAGGCCT
>Ga0102948_1000704_pt1 | contig 13255 bp, 7 predicted proteins | sample SalPonA_A_H2O_MG_FD_78211 | JGI IMG/M metagenome (GOLD analysis project Ga0102948, IMG submission 78211) | Water microbial communities from South San Francisco under conditions of wetland restoration - Salt Pond MetaG R2A_A_H2O_MG | ecosystem: Environmental > Aquatic > Non-marine Saline and... | reverse complement strand
ACTAAAAATGGGCAGAAGGTGACCTTGTTTTTCCTTCACCCTAAACCACCAAGCCCTACCGAGAACGAAACGGCCGGGCCAAGGGATGCTGAGTTACTGCTTGTCGGTAAAGAAGTTGCCAATATTGAAGGCCCGGTCATCGTGGCCGGAGACTTGAACGACGTGGCATGGTCACCAACAACAAGAAAGTTTAAACAGATTAGTGGGTTGCTTGACCCTAGAATTGGTCGCGCGTTTTACAACACTTTCCATGCGCATTATCCGTTGATAAAGTGGCCGTTGGACCATGTATTTCACTCTAATCACTTCGACCTTGTCCATGTTAAAAAGCTACCAGACATAGGTTCAGACCACTTTCCGTTACTAACGGTACTTAGCTTAAAGAAAACGAAAGGTTAATTCACACACGCCTCTCGTGAAGAGGCGTTAACTGCAACATTTTGGTCTAGGCATGCCAATACGCGTTGGCAGACTTCTTCGCGCTTTTTAAAATGCGCCAGACCAACCAACCTATCATCTCTTGGCCACACTCCCTGTTTCAGTACTTCTTGATCATGTGTGGTAAGCATGTGTTTATCTAACAAAATTTCAACGGCTTTTTTATTCGGTTTTATCAACCCTGGCGTGGCGTCTTTTACGAGCGATTTGTGTACACACACAAATTCTCTTTTCATTGGGTCTCTCACCACACCGATATAGTCATCTACGCATATAATCGAAGGCCAGCCTTCTGAAATCCGGCTTTGACCAAACATCGCCAAGGTAAATGACACAAGAACGAAAATAGTGAGCAGGATAAACTGAAGGCTTAGCCCCGGTGCAACAGCAACGGTAACACCAACAAAGGCGGAAAAAAAAATCCACGCACCAAACACCTTTCTCATCGCATTAGGGGAGATGCCGCTTATTACGTTCACAGTTCGCATTGTTGCCTTGTCAAACTGACGAAGCACCACAGGTGACTCTCTATCCAAAACTCTCTCCATCTATTCTTTAACCACAGTAGTTTCTTAGTGATACGTAAGCAACTACACCATAGTTTAACATTACGGCATTATCGTAACAGCGAAACATACCGTCGTTGCGTTAAGCGTTAAAGAGCCTGTTGAGCGGTTGCGACCCACCCTTATGTAAAATTGCCAAAAGATATGTAATTACGCCAATACCACCTTTCTCACAAAACAATAAATCAATAACAATCAAGCACTTAAAAATGGCACGCATCATGCTTAACTTATTACAACAGCAACGTGACGGCGTCGATGCAATATATACGCATCGCTTAACAGAGAGCGTCACAATGGATAGTACGTTATTTAAAGGATTGTACGATGGAAAGCTTAGTAACACTTTCAGTTCTTCTTCAGTGTTTTGTCTTATTAAAACAGATGTCTAAAAAGCCATCTCACACAGCACATGCAACGTCATGATTTCATCTAACCTGCTGCGTAGACATTACGCAACGCAGAAAATATGGCACACACGCCCCTCGCATGCGCCATATTGAGTATAACGCTTACTTCGTGTAAACCATTGTTTCATCGGCGGTTCTTGTCACATCCCAATCAAGTCGCATATCCCATTCGAAGCGTTTTTCAGGCCTAAGCGGCGGTTGTGCTTTATCGATATGAGACAGTACATTTTTCGCCTCGGTAATAGTGGCATCACGTCCAAACAAAAAGCTCTGCTCTTTTACTATCGTCAAATAGGCTTTATTAAGCGATCTTGCCCTGCGTGGACTTGGCGTGATCATCTCGTACACGCTTTTGACAGAAGCGACTTTTTGCTCGTCAAGCACGCCCTCATCCGTAAACCACTTTGCTAGCATCTCTGTATTTTGTCTGAACTCGTCGCCGCCGCCCACTCGGCGCATATAAGTGAGAAATTCGCCTTCCGTCTCATTAATGTTGGGGACATCTTCAATTTCTCGTAGATCAATATACCCCCACCCTCTACTGCCTGGTACTTTGCGCGCAAATGAAAAGGTTTGATCAAACGTTGACCCTACCGTTTTGTGACAACCATTACAAAATGCCAACTCCTGATCGTGTTGTGCCCGCAGTTCGCCATCTTGGTTTTCAATAAAGCCATTTATTGTCCAGCCAAACCCATTATCAATGCCCCTTTCACCAAGGTATCGAGTCTGAGGTAGTTTCTCAAAATGTTTATCTTTCGCCTCTGCGTAATACGCTGACGCCAAACTTTCGCGGCTTCTAAACTGATGCTTTTTCATATACCGCACCTCTTTCATGCGTGATGCATTGAAGATATTTCCGTGTTCATCAATACCAATGTACCTTACGGTATGCAAAAACTCTGCACCTTCAGGGTAAAGCATCTTCGCCACCTGAACCCCGTTAGCATCACCTAGATAATGGGTTTGTTTTTTCATCAAGCGTACCGATGACGTTAAGACATTATCGCCGTTTACATCAACGCCTATAAGGGTTTCATCTAAGTCATTGACTGGCAGCGCCTCGACATCTTTTATTGCCATTTCAACTAAGGTTAAATTGGCCCGATAGACGGCGTCGTTATCCTCACCGTTCAGTTGTCTAAACGCTAACGGCAAACGTATCATTGCATCGCCCGTTGAGCCATTGGTGGGCCAAAACGTACTAGGAAAAGGCTTGTAATTGTAAGCAACCCAGCCACTTCCGTCTTTGGCTAGCCCCTTGTCATCAAACGCCTTATCGGCCAATGCTAACCCTTCCACTCGCATCGCGTCGGGTAAGTCGGCGGCTGTGCTGTAGTTATCTTGAGAGACATAACGTGCAATATCTTCATCGCTTATCGTGTCTATCAATTGGCTTCTATCTATAAATAGATTTTTCCAGCTATTAGTAAGCCCCACATCAGAGAACTCATAGTTTCCCTGTAATGTGCCATCTCCCATCTGGTTTGGACGTCTTTCACTGCCATCGTAACTTTGGTGACAGGCATAACAAGGATTGTTTGTTCCTTCTGTTTTGGTATAGCACTGAGGAGGGATAACCGATTCAGGGTTGTAGACTTCTTTGTGCTCAATGTAGGCCAATGCCGGGATACTCTCCCCTTCTTCGTAAGGGTAATGGGTAGAGGGTGTAGCCTGACTTTCATTTTTATTGAGGGTACGCGCATCACCTGCGTAGTCGCATGCGCAAATCACAACAATCAGAAAAAAAAGCGAGGTTAATAGCGTTAGTTTTTTCATAATTACTTCAACGGCAAAAACCGAGCACTCGCGTGCTCGGTTTATATTAGACAAAAAAGACGTTATTTCTGAGCAGGCTCATACATCCATAATGTATTGTTTTCTTGGAACCCGTCTTCACCAATCAAAATTCGGCCATCGTTCATCACTATAACGTTGTCAGGTTGAGACAGTTGCGATACATCACAGCGCTCTGCGCCGGTCAGGCTAGAACGGTATGTTCCACCCATCACGACAGGCTCAATACGCGTAATGTCATAACTCGCCTCAAGTTTTGCACGGTACACACCGCCACAATCTTTTACGCGAGCAGACAGCTGCATATCGCCTTCTTCATCCACCATAGTGTTGTCGATATCAGCAATTCCTATGTATAGGTAAGCGTTTTCGACGACTTCATCGGCAATCATATCAGTACCCTCAACCGCCTCTTGAGCACGTTTTTGGTTGATTGAAATGCCTTCTAACTTACGCCATTCCGCCGTAGCGCCTTTCAACTTAGCAGCAGCTCGGCTTTCTAAGAACGCGACACGATCATCCATCGGCTGACCAGCGGTAATACGAGAGCCACCCTGCTCTACTGTGGGGTACGTGGTATCACCATCAGCCCATGCTTGAACATCAGCCATGGTAATAAAGGAACTTTCACCTTCTACATAATCATCTGTTCCCAAACCGTTGTATTCATCAATCCATGCACGAATAGTCAGGTTATCGCCACTGGCTAACTCGACCCATTCAACTAAAAAACCGGTCGTGGCAGGATCGTTTTGTCCCAAATCTTGCGTTAGCTTAGCGCCGTACAAGGTACCAGCAGACAAGTCTTCTGCAGTATCAGCGATAAACTTAAACAATACACCGCCCGTGTCATCTTGTGATAAGTACACGGTTTTACCATCGGGCATAACGGTTGAGTTTTCATGCTCGTAACGGCCCATTGCAAAATGTTTTACGATGACAGGGCTATCGGCCAATGGTTCAGTCACTTCGGCAATGTAGCCATAGTTGTACGGGTTTGGCACATCTGGCGCGGTCATCTCCCACATGCGTCCTAAGCGAGACTCCGTGCTCACAGCAACAGGGTCATTCCAGCTCGGCGAGGTAGTGGAATCAACAGATGAGTTAACTACCCATTCTTCGGACGTGAGTGGCGTATTCCAGGGTGACATTGAACCGAAGCAATTTGCCGCCGTGCCCCACACAGGCGAAAAATCGAGCATCATGGCTTCTGTGACTTGCCACATACCTAAATCATCTTTTTTAATTTTCATGCGGCTCATTCCACCAGGTAGCTCTTCCCAGTTAGAAAATAGATACCCTTCACCCTCTGCGGTAGTAATAAAGCCATTGAAATCAGGCATGTCGTTTTCAAGCACTAACTCTTCGCCGTCGAGCGTATAGATGTGCCCCAAACCTTCTGGAAGGTCGGCACCGAATGTATCGCCTGTTTGACCCAGTATCTGATATTGCCCAATGGCTGATACCACAAGCTCTTTTTCAACATCTGATGACGGTACGGGTGAGTTTGGAAGTGTGGCGGGTAACTGGTTAAAATTCACACCAGCTAAAACCCCCACCGTGCCCGTATTGATTGGCATGTCGTTTACGCTATTGATTTGCGTATTCGCGCCAGATGGATGCTGAACGTTGAAGAACAAGTCGCCTTCATCTGTCAAAAAAATCCCTGTAACCTCTGAACCTAAAGGTACGGTTGCAATTCGAGTGAGTTTGCCTGCAGCATCGCCTTGTGGGCCTTGCTCACCAATAGGACCTTGTTCACCGACAGGGCCTTGCGAGCCAATCGCGCCATCAATACCGTCTGCGCCGTCGTCACCTTCCAGTGAGCATGCAGATAAACCAAACGCTACTGCCAGTGCAATAGCTGAATACGTAATAGTTCGAAACGTGCCGTTGTTCATTTTTTTTCCTTAGCGTTATGGCGAGAAACGACTGTGCGCAGCTTCCCGTTGCGTCGTGTTAGCGAAAACGATAATGAACGGGTTTTATGAATGTTCGGTGACAGTGTTTTGACACTAAATTGAAGAATTTCTTACAGTTACTGATTGCAGGCAAGAATGATTATAGCGATACGCTATGCACCATGATAAACATGCACAACGCGCACCGCTGATAGGTATCGCGAAAGGTTTGTGATGGTTTGCTTTAACGTTTTTATTCGTACGCGGTTTGCTCGCCAATATAGCCGGGGGCAATAGCCAGGTTGTCGGTATTGACTAGCGACTCTTGATTGCGTAGCCAAAGTTGGTACTCGCCCGTCCGTAAACTTGCATGCTTAGTACAATCTACGTTCCAGCGGCGAAGCAGATACCCTGCCATGGCTGCTCGAACCTCTAGCACAAGGACACCCCCGTCCATGGCATAATCAAGCTCAATTGCCGTGGGATGTTTAACATTTTTCGGATGGGGAACAAGTTCGAGGGTTATCATGCGACACCATGCCCTGTCATGCGCGGTGCATTCACTGCTCTCAGGCTCGTCTCTTATCGATACTTTACTAATGCGTGTAAGTACAAAGTCACGAAAACTTCCCGACTTTCTATCAAAAGCCCGAACATGCCAACGCTGTCCATTATCAACGATACTATGGGGCACAAGCTCGCGAGCGCCGGAGCCACTGCTTAACGAGGTGTATATAACGCTTATCGCCTTTTTGTTAATGATAGCCTGCACCACTTTGGCTACCACGAAAATATCGGGCACATTCAACGACGACGCACTCTCAACAGGAAAATGCATGTCACCGATAGCATCAAATCCATCTGAAATATTGTTGGCCAATTTAACGAGCGTCCGCTTTGCATCATGGTTAAACAAAGGGGAAAACGTGTCGGTTTGAAAGTACCGTTTCACGCTCGCATCATAATAAAGGTTATGCGGCGCAAGCTCTTTGTACACCGTAAAATCTCTTGAACCCGCCGACAACCCAACTTCAAAGCGAGTAATTAAGTCTTGGCGATGAATGGCCCCCTTAAACAGTAAGCAAAAGTCGATATACGCTAAGCGTTGTCGTTGGGCATAAGAAAGCGTATCTAACATAGAAATCACACCGTAGTTATTTTTACCCAGTGTGGTTTATTTTAAGTCGTGTGTAAATAGCCTCTTTGGTAATACTCTTCCTCAACAAACAGGCAAAAAAAAGAGCACCAATATGGTGCTCTTTCGATAGGCTAAAATGGTGTATTAGTTTGCGTTAGCGAGAAACGCATCAAAGTCTTTTTGGAACGCTGCTTTCAAACGCAAGCATTGGTTTGACTCATCCTGCATAATTTCAAGGCCTCGAGACATGCCTTGGTGCTCACTATGAATAGGTGCGTAAAACGCATTGGCCATAGCGAGGTTATCAGCAGAGCATGTGGTTGAGACAAATTCAGGCATGCGAGACACGTGGTAGTCTGGCATTTTTGCAATTAGCGCTTCTTTATTTTCATTTAACCATGCATAAAGAAGCGTATGGTCGTCGAGACTTCGCGCAACACTTATCACCATCGAAACCGTATTTGCCGGTGTAATGTCATCGGTTAGCGCTAAATCAAGCATCTTAAACACAGACGCTTTGTCGTTAAATCGCATTGAGTACACTAAGGTTCTTTTTACGTTAGGCAGCTGCGCATCTTTAAAGGCCTTAACGATAGTGTCAAACCATTTGGCATTGTCTTTCACCGCACTGTACTTGGTAGTAATCGCGATAGCGGTTCCAGCAATTCCTGAAGGTACACTTGTTGGGTCTGCAATATACTGCTTTGCGATTACTTCGCTTTTGGCAATCAGTTCCTCGTTATTTGCATATACCCCCAAAACACCAAACAGCAAATTACGAAGGCGAATAACGTCTGTAGAATCTGTGTCGCTTTGCGTGAGCGTTAAACGGTTTAACAACGGCAGGTATTTGTCGTTAAGTAGCGCGGCATAATCCGCTTCATTGTCATCATTCACGAGGTACTCAAACTCGGCCAATATACCTACTGCAGCTCGTATAACGGCTGGGTCAGTATCGTTTGCCAATGCATTGAGCACCTTCATAACACTATCAACCCCGACTTCATCGGCGTTTAATAGCGCCTGGTAGTTATAGAGTACGTTTTTCTTTTCTCGTTTATTAAGTGCATCAATATCAGCAAGCAACGCGTTTAGTTGCTCAGCGCTTACCGCCCAACGGAAGTAACCCGTAGCATTATCGTTAGGATACACCCAATCTGCTTCAGCAAGTTGAGGAAGCCTAGTGGTTTCTTTATCGATAAATACCACTTCTTGGTTAATTTTACCGTTTGCTTTGTAGGTAAGCTTTAAGGGAATAGCCCACGTTTGAGGTGCAACCGTTGCGCCCGCATAATGAAAACGAGACTGCACGACACTGCCGTCTGTTCCAATATGAATAAGCGGGTAACCTGGCTGTTCTAAATACGCTTTCATCATCGCGCTTAGATTAAAATCAGACACGCCATCAAGCGCTCGCCACAAGTCATCTGCAACCGTATTACCCCAGGCGTGCTCTTTCATATATGCACGCACGCCTTCACGGAATTTATCGGTACCAATTAACGACTCGATCATTTGTAATATCGATTCGCCCTTTGAGTAGTTAAGCCCAAGACCATCCATTACATCTGGCTGCGTTCTTACTTCTTTTTTAACCGGCTTTACGGTTGGACTTGCATCTGCGCCAAAAGCACCCTCTTGAACAATGCGGTCAGCATAGTTAAGTTCAGGGTAAAGCTCTTTCATAACATAGCTAGCGGCCCACGAAGCAAACGCTTCGTTTAACCATAAATCGTCCCACCACGCCATGGTGACTAAGTTACCAAACCATTGGTGTGCAAGCTCATGAGCAATAACATTTAGTGGTCTCGAACGCTCGGTTAAGCTTGGCTCGTCCTCTAGCAGGAGTAAGCTATCACGGTAAGTGATAAGGCCAACGTTCTCCATAGCGCCGTGCGTAAAGTTAGGTACCGCAACGAAGTCCATTTTCTTATAAGGATATTTAATGCCAAAGAAGTTTTCTAGTGACGCCAGTATTTCAGGCGTATGCTTCACCACAAACGCGGTTTTATCAGCATAGCCTTTGGGCACATACAGCCTGCCAGGAACCGGCAGCCCCGTCATTTCAACGCTATCAAATGGCCCTACAGTATACGCTATAAGATAGGTAGGCATCGGCTTAGTCTTTTCAAACGTTACCGTTTTTATGCCTTCGTTTGTCTCTTCGTTTTCAACCGGCGTATTAGATACCACCACTTGGTTTACCGGCGAGCTAATCGTCATCTGGTAGGGTATTTTAAAAATAGGTTCATCAAAACTTGGAAACGCTTTTCTCGCATGCATATCTTCAAACTGGGTAAAGATATAGTTTTTATCTTCAAAGCGAGATAGATACATGCCATCTGAAGACGTATTAACCTTACCTTCAAAATTAATGTCTAACGTGTACTTGCCTGGGCTAAGCATGCTATTTGCCTCGCCCCAATTCATATCGTATTCCCCTTCAGATACGTTAAGCGGAATTTTCTCGCCATTAAACGACAGTGATGCATTCAATATGACTAAATCCTGTTCATAGAAGCCCACTTTTTGCGTTGCTTCATTCACAGTAATGTCGATAGAGGTTGAACCAGAGTAGCCTGGTGCGTCTGCGTCTAAATTTAGGTGAATACGTTGGAAGGTTGGGGTAACTGATGAGGGCAATCTGTACTCGACATCTTCGGCAAATGCATATGACGAAGACAACGATAGTACAGCGCTAAAAAGCGCGGTAACTCGTTTCATTGTGTTTATTCCGTTGTTGAAAGATTGAGATCTCTTCTTTTCAACAATTAGAATAAAAGGGCTAACCTTGCAACACAAGGTTTCACCCCCTATTTACGCACTTTAAATTGTTACATAACGTGTTTATATCGTTACATCACCGTGGTCTGCGCTAGGTTATTGATGATAACGCTTTTGCTTATAAGTATTTAACACACCTAAAACTTATATTTTCGTAACTGTCCTTGCATACGGCCTATTTGTTCGACTAAATCATTGCAGTTTTGCACGACTTCATTGGCATAACGACTATTACTATCGCCCACTTCTCTAATACTCGATAGCCGTGCATGTGCGTCGTGGGTAACGCCTTTTTGCTGTTGGGCGATATCTGCCGCCATTTTATTTAATGTGGTTATGGTGGCAACGGCGTGTAATGCTTGTTCAAGTGAAGCGCCGGCTTCTTTTGTTACCTCAACGGTTCTAAAAGCATTGTCTTTATTACTTTGCATTTTAGACGAGGCCTGCCTACTGCCCTGTTGCAACCTATCAATCATTTTGCGAATTTCTTCTGTTGATGCTTGCGTTCTGCTTGCCAGCGACCGAACCTCATCGGCGACTACCGCAAAACCTCGCCCTTGTTCTCCTGCCCGTGCCGCTTCGATGGCGGCGTTCAACGCTAATAAGTTTGTTTGTTCTGCGATATTACTGATAACTTCCATTACGCCGCTGATCTCTTCACTAGCCTGCGCAAGTTCGGTAATAACTGCCACTGATGCGTCAACGTCTTTCGCCTGCGTTTCTATGTCGGTGATAGTGGCACTAAGCACCTCGGAACTTTTACGCGTATCAGTATCCGCATTCCCGGCCGCATCGCTTGACTCTAAAATGTTTCGCTCGACCTCTTCAGCGTTATCCCTCAACGCATTGATTGCCATTTCAATGGCTTGCGTTTCATCACTCAGTGAGGCCACGGTGTTATTCGAGGCGTCAGCCGTTGACGATAATACTTTAGATTTGTGAAGCATCGCTTCGGTGGCTTCATCAACATCAAGCAAGGTATCTTGCAGTTGAGCAAGTAGGCGGTTAAACCCGCGGGACATTTCTCCAAATTCATCCCCACCGGTTTCTCTGAATCTAAAGGTAAGGTCTCCTTCACCTGAGGCAAGATTAGTAAGCACAGCAATGAACTCATCCAGTGGCTTACCCACTATTTTGGAAATAAGAATAGCCACTGTGACAAGTACAAATATACTTGCCATTAGGATTTTGAATAAAAGGACAAAAACTGCGGCGCTGACTAATGACGATTTTTCTGACGATGACGCTGCTAATATGATGTCATACCCCCACGCCTCAAATGGCATCACCGTAGTGATCCACTTTCCATCACGGTCACTGAGGGCTCTATTTACTTCGGCATCGTTAACATGAGACGAATGCATTCTAATGTTGCCCTTGCTGTCTCTAAGCGCAACAAACCCATCATCGAGCAAGTGACTTTCATTAATCACTTCCTCAAGTATTTTCATGTCCGCAGAATAGCCGACATACCAAATACCGATAACGGTGCCAGAGGCATCTCTCATGGGCTCATAAGCGGTGAGATACGGGCTACCAAGAATATCTACCGCCCCGTAGTACGGTTCACCGCGCTTAATGTTGGCCATCGCCTTTCCTGATGGGGCGAGCTTGGTGCCGATAGCACGTTGACCATCTTTAATCACGTTAGTACTTACTCGTATGAAGTCGTCACCGGTTTTACTAAATAGGGTGGCTGTGCCACCCATAACATCGGTCAGTGCATCTACCAGCGTGAAGTCGTTGGCTTGGGGCTGCGAACCAAGGAACAATTGCGAGGCCGTTGTGTTTTTCACAATTGCCGTCCCACTCTGGCGTGGTGTACCTAGTTCACCGCCACGCAGTTTCAACAGGGCCATGCTGCTTACCACACGTTCTTGCATGATAGTGTCGGTTATAGAGAGGATATTAATGAGCCGGTCAGCTGTTTTACGCTTTTGCTGTTCTATTTCTTCTTTTACGCTTTGTGACGTCGTCAGTATCGTCATGCCAGCAATCATCAGCGCGATGAATGCGATAACAGCAGATATGGCGAATAGAAACTTTCTTTTTATAGACATTAGCAAACCCACCACACAAAGGAACGCCCCACATCCATATGAGTTTGATATTCAAGATTATATTAAATGTAGGCGTTTTTTTAATTACAGCAACTATTTTGGTTAGTTACTTAGCAATTACTTTTCCTCCAATCATTTTATAAGAAGGCATCCCTCTTATCATTGCTTCGCGAGCAAATTGAGCACCACAGGACGGGCATATGCAAGGGGTCACTGTGTAGTCGTGTACTATTCGAGAGATAAAACATTTTACCAATGCGCCCTTCCCCCCTTTTTGATATTTGAACAACGGTGTTTTGCATTTAGCACAAAAAACATCAACCGTTCTTGCCGGCCCTCTTTTATTTGGTTTTGCCATTGACGTTGTGTGATCCCTTTTGCTTACGTGCTTATGTGAATAGTGTAAACCTGACAGTATATCGCTTATGTACACAAAGTTGACAATAGCGACACTATGGACAATGTTATTATGGTCACTGGGCGTTTTGTGCGATTGCGCGGCGAAAACGCACTTATTGCCACCTGAACGACAACAAAATTACACGTTATTTAAAATAATTGACTAAAATAACAGAGTTAATTGCGCAATCTACCAAGCAAACGGAGTAATCTCATATACAATCACTACTATCGAACAATATGAAGATGGGCCATTATTTTGCGATAATAGACGGACTAGAGATGGTAACGCCTTGCGCTTTATCATCGTAGGCAGTGTTATTACAACTGCTTGTGCAGTTTCATTAGAATTGGTAATTTAAGGTGCTTAAACATGAAATATATCCTACTCCTGTGCCTGGTATTTACACTACCTGCAACCGCAGCGAATGTTGTTATTGTTAATGCAGGAAACGCTTCTGGCGTAGACTTAGACGCTGTAAAACGTATTTATTTAGGTAAGTCGAAGACATTCCCTGATGGTAGCAAAGCGCTTCCACTAACCTTTGAGCAAGGCTAAGCGGTGAGAGCAAGCTTCAACGGCGGTGTGTTAGGAAAATCTGAGAGCCAATATTCTGCATTTTGGTCCAAGCTTGTTTTTACTGGGCGCGGTACACCGCCTGAGTCAGTTTCTTCACAAGAAGAAATGCTACAGCTTGTTGCAACCAACCCAAATACGCTTGGTTTTATTGACGAGAGCCTAGTAACAGACGCGGTGAAAGTCGTGAGTACGTTCTAAAGCGCTAGTACGCAGTTGCTAAATAGCCCCATCTTTTTATGCTGGGGCTTTTTTATGCCATCGGTTTACGTATCGTGGCGCGACGTTAAAACATTCATATTAGCAAAGGCCATTATTACATCTTTCGCATAAGCCACTCTTGGGTGATTGAGTGCGCCCTTTTTCCACACTAAAAATATCTCATTTTCAGGCCCTTCTTTACCCAACTGCACTAACTCTCCCGTATCAATCGCGTTCTTGCATAAATAGTCTGGCAGTACAGAATACCCTACCCCGGACTTAACAATGGTTGCAATTGCCCGAATATCAGGGCAAACCGCAGCCACGGGCGACTCACACCGCGCGTTAAATACGCTATTAAAATACTGCCTGATAAGAGGCAATTGTTCGTCGTAAGTAATCACTTTGTAGCCGGCTAGCATTGAGGCGGTGACAGTCTGATTGGCAAGTTCACGTCCCTGCACCCGGTTCATAACCAATAATAGACGCTCTTTATCTAAACATTGATAGTCGTACATTTGTTCATTTGGCATAGACGCCGTTATGCCTAACTCAACCGTACCGTTTTCTAGCTGCGCATAAATATTGTTTTTATTTCCCGTGTGAATGACAAGGTTGATTTTATCGGCTTGCAGTAAATTGGCTAAGGTCGGGCCCGCAACAAAGCTTAAATACTCAGCCGGACCTGCCAAATGCAGGGTTCCGTGAACGGTCGAAGAGCGACTACGTATTGAATCAACTTTACTTTCCAGCATATCGATATGTTGAGACACTTGCAGGGCCAAATCATCAGCAATAGGTGTAGGCTCAACACCTCGCGCTTTTCTGATAAACAGCTCTTTCCCAACAATCGATTCCATCGACTGAATATGCGATGTCACCGCTGGCTGAGACATATTTAACCTAAGTGCGGCTTTGGTAATGTTACCGCAGCGATAAACTTCAACGAAGGTTTTAAGTTGGGTAAGGTATGACACGTTATGT
>Ga0102948_1000702_pt1 | contig 13273 bp, 9 predicted proteins | sample SalPonA_A_H2O_MG_FD_78211 | JGI IMG/M metagenome (GOLD analysis project Ga0102948, IMG submission 78211) | Water microbial communities from South San Francisco under conditions of wetland restoration - Salt Pond MetaG R2A_A_H2O_MG | ecosystem: Environmental > Aquatic > Non-marine Saline and... | reverse complement strand
CGGGTAGCACCGACTGTTGCCCACTAGGGCAAAAGTAAGAAATTGAGGACAAATTGTGTCTTATCATATACGTAGACTATTTTATGCACGATCTGTTCTTGGCTGCGGCGCATAATAACGTAATCATCTGCGAAGCCATAGTGAAAATCACAGAAAAATAGCAAAACGCGGTGTAATTAATTTTATGCGCTGATAAAAGCAGCAATTATTTCATAATTATTACAGTATATTAACTCAAATGAGGTCTTCCAGTTTCTGCTGCATGCTTTCAAGAGACTTATGACGCACGTCCGTTCCTCGCGTTAAATAGATAACGTACTCACACACGTTTTTACATCTGTCGCCGATTCGCTCAAGTGATCGCATGGCCCATAACACATCAAGCCAGTCCTGCATGCCACTGGGGCTTTTTTCCATTTCAGATGTGGTATAGGTGAGTAACCGTTTATATTCACTATCAATACGATTATCTTCATCGTATACCACTAACGCCGCTGCTTCATCTTGCCGCGCAAATGCATCGAAAGTGCCACGCATCATTTCAGCCACGCGCTCACCGATAAGTAGCATGCTGGTTTTAATCGTATCAGAGGCGGGTAACTTATTGCGGGTAACTAGTTTTGCAATTCGTTCAATCTCATCTCCCATCCGCTCTATATCTGTGATGGCTTTTGATATTGTCATTATTAGGCGCAGGTCACTGGCGGTAGGATGACGTTTAGCAATAATGCGCAAGCACTCTTCATCAATTTGTACTTCCATTGAATTGATTTTTAAGTCATTAAGTACCACTTTCTCTGCTAAACCCGCGTGGTTAAGCTTTACTGCATTAAGGGTATCAATAAGCTGCTGCTCAACCTCTCCGCCCATTGTCAGAACCGAGTTTCTTAGGTTCTCTAATTCAATATTAAAGGTGCCAGAAATATGATTATTAAGTGCTACTTGGCGCATAATTTCACCTTTTTCACGTTACTACGCATTAGCCATACCGCCCTGTAATATAGTCTTCCGTTTGCTTTTTGTCAGGCATAGTGAAAAGCGTGTCACTATCAGCATACTCAATCAGTCGCCCTTGATGAAAAAATGCCGTGTAGTCAGACACCCTCGCCGCTTGTTGCATATTATGGGTTACGATAACGATGGTGCAGCGCTTTTTGAGTTTATCCATCAACTCTTCTATGAACAGCGTTGTAAGAGGGTCTAATGCTGAGGTAGGCTCGTCGAGTAGCAATATTTCCGGTTTCAGCGCCAATGCACGAGCAATAACTAAACGCTGCTGCTGACCACCAGACAGAACGTTAGCCGGTTCAAACAGACGGTCTTTAACTTCTTTCCATAGCGCCGCTTCTTTAAGCGCGCTCTCTACCGCATCATCAAGGTGACGACGAACTTTCACCCCTTGTAAACGCAGACCATAGCTCACGTTGTCATAGATACTCATAGGAAACGGGTTGGGCCGTTGAAATACCATCCCCACTTGCGTACGCAACCGCGACACATTCACACGTTTACTATTGATGTTCTTACCAGCAATGAGTATTTCGCCTTTGTATTTACACCCGTCATGCAAATCGTTTAAACGATTGAAACTGCTGATGAGCGTAGACTTACCACACCCGCTTTGCCCAATAAGCGCTGTTATTTTATTTTTAGGAATGCGCATACTAATATCATGCAATACATGCTTTGCTCCAAACCATAAATTAAAGTCACGCACCTCTATCGCGGTATTCGCCTCGTCAATGTCACGCACATCCAGCTTATTGTGTTCAAACAACTTCAACATACCGCAACCTACCCTTCTAAATATTGCTTACGCAAGCGAGTTCTAAGAATGACAGCCAGAACATTCAAAACAAATACCACCATGAGTAATAGCAAACACGCCGCAAACATCATCGATGCACTTTTAGTATCGGTTTGGCTGTGAAAGGCGCCATCGTATATCAACACGCCCAAGTGCATAAACTGGCGGTCTAAGTGAAGATAAGGAAATTCACCGTCAATGGGTAGCGCTGGCGCAAATTTCACAGCTCCCACTAACATTAGTGGCGCCACTTCCCCTGCCGCCCTTGCAATGGCAAGAATAACACCGGTCATAATAGCGGGAGACGCTATAGGCAATATGGTCTTAACCGTTGTTTCATATTTCGTCGCACCAAGTGCATAGCTTCCTGCCTTTAAGCCTTCTGGCACGCGGCGCAACCCTTCCTCTGTTGCAACAATAACAACGGGCAGTGTAAGTATAGCCATCGTTAACGCCGCCCAAAATACCCCTGGGCTGCCCATTGTTGGCGCAGGCAAGGAATCGCTAAAGAAAAGAGAATCGATATTGCCACCGACGGTATATACGAAGAAACCTAACCCAAACACGCCATACACAATCGAAGGTACACCTGCCATATTACTTACGCTAATGCGTATTACCGAGGTAAACGCATTGTTAGGGGCATACTCACTTAAATACACAGCTGCAAGTACACCAAAGGGAGTAACAATAATCGTCATAAGGAACACCATCAATACAGTGCCAAATAACGCAGGAAATACGCCACCCGATGTATTGGCTTGTTTGGGTGTGTCAGTCAAAAACACAGCAATGCCGTTTAATATAAACGTCGTTTTTTCAAAAAAAGTCAGTCGGCTTACATAGTGGACATCCAAAATATCTGACATATCAATGGCATACTTCCCACCATCTAAAAACCCAACATTTAGTAAGTACTTACTACGCTCTTGCTCGTTTGAAATAAGCGTACTTTGCCATTTATCAAATCGCTTGATTAACTTCTCACGCGCGGGTGCATCTTGCTCAACATTCCGCTCATCTAAACGTGCCAATGCTTCATGTATTTGCGCTAAAGGGCCGGTTCGGATTCGGTTAATTTCAGCGGTAAGCTGTGCAACGTCCTGCGCAATGATGTCATATTGTGATGCATCAACTGAAGGCGCATTTGGTGTGGATATATTTAACGGCGTTGCGAGCATCACGCGCCCATCAGTAAACTTAATTTCAGCGCTATCTACCGCGAGGTCTTTGCTGGAAATAGTTGATTTATCTAGGGCAAGGTATGCGCCGAAGGGCCGTTCACTGTCTGCATATTTTATTTGAACGGTGCTGTTAGTATCACTTTCAATATAGAGCTGCCCTAACACGCGTGTGCTGTGTTCAGCATGTTGCTGCGAATACGTAATATTATAAATAGGCGACGGCCAAAAATAGGCGCCACCTCGTAGCGTAATTAATACAAGAATGCTCACCATGGCGATAAGCAATAAACCAGTGAAAAATGCCGTAAGACTTATTACAAACGACTGGCGTTGAACGGTGTTGAGTATCCTGCCCAGTGCGGTGCTCATTAGTATGCCTTATACCGAAGACGCTGACGAAGAAGCTCTGCCACCGTATTAATAACGAATGTAAAAGCAAACAAAATGCAGGCGGTAAGAAATAGAATTTGATAGTGCGCTGAGGACACATCTGCTTCGGGTAGTTCAATCGCTAAGTTTGCGGTTAACGCTCTAAGCCCCTCTATAAGCCCCCAACTCGCTATCGGAGTATTTCCCGTTACCATAAGAACTATCATGGTCTCGCCAAATGCGCGACCAAACCCTAACATGATGGCAGCAACTACCCCTGGCATTGCCACATGAAGCACAACATACCTGAGGGTTTGCAAACGGGTGGCGCCAAGGGCAAATGATGCGTGCTTTAAATCATTGGGAACACCGTTTATGGCGTCTTCTGCCAATGAATAAATACTTGGGGCGATAGCCACACCTAACGCAATAGCCACCACGATGGTGGTTTTTCCAATAGGGCTATTTGATTCTGCCGCTAGCAGTGCATAGCCATCTGTGCCAAAAAGGTTAAACAGCATATCGGGGATCCATTGCACACTTAAATAACCAAGTAACAACACGCCGCCAATGGCAAACCCTAATTCTGCACCATGGCGTAGTTTTCGAGGTAACTTTTCTGCGAATGGGCGCTGCACCCAGGCCACTAAAATAAGAATAAACGGGATAACAATAAGGAAAAAAGCAAAAGAGAACAAAAATTGCTCTGCTTTAGGCGATAACCAAATAGCGGCGATAAAACCGATAAGTACACTAGGGATCGCTTCTAACATTTCGACAGCCGGCTTTAACAAGTGACGCAATCGACGTTTAGCAAAAAACGCAGTATAAATTGCTGCACCTATAGCAACGGGAATAGCAATGACCAGCGCCAACAACGATGCTTTCATACTGCCAATAAGTAATGGCGTTAAACTAAACTTTGCCTCTTGAAAATCTGATGCACTGGTGGTTTGCCAAACAAAATCAGATTCATCGTATCCTTCGTAATGTTGAGGGGAGAAAAGTGACGCCCATGTCGTAATGCCACTTAAGTTATTTACCTCCCACACATACACGCCGTTCTCATCATAGCCGTACAAGCGGTTACCGAACCACGCTATATTAGCAATCTCGGCCTTTAGCTGATAAGAAGTAACAATGTCGCCAGATACACGGTTGACCAACAACAATCGTTTTTGATTCGTTAGTATGGCGATAGCATTCGCGCTAGCATGCTCTCTTACCGCGAAAACCTGCTCATTAAGGTTTAGCGAAATACGATATGTCGGCACAAACGTTAATTGCCCACCAGCGCGGTTTAACACCCAACGCGACAGCGTATTATCAATGTTATTGTGTAAGAAAAGCGTGCGATCTTTTTCAAGGGTGAACAAATAGGTAGTAAGTGGTGTGTCTTTATCATTCGTGTCTTGTGTCAGACGATAAGGTACATGCTTATCAGCACCAATACGATGAACAAAAATACCGTCAGGCCCTTTGACAATAAAACTACCGCTACCGGGTAACATAAGCGCATCAGAAACATTAGACAATGTCTGGTCGAATATCTGCGTTGGAGAACGTCGGTTAACCCATCGCGTAAATAGCACGTTATCGGAAAAGAGCGAAACTGCCACCCATTTTTCAGACAACGCTACTTGCCAATCCGTTTTGGACTTCCAACGCTCGCTGGGCAACGAGAACGACAAATTGCCCGAATGAGACTGTGATGCACGACTCAGCGATGCGCGTTCACTGAAGTTCTCATTGCCAGGGTGCGAAGCAATAGTGCGAACCGGCACCACCCTCACCTGGCCATTGGCAGAGACATCAACAATACTGTTTTCACTCATCAGTGACACAGCGCCAAGGTCATGCTCACAAGGCTTATTATACAGCTGAGTCGTATTAAGCATGTCGTCAACAAGCCCTACAAGATTCAATTTACACTGTGTATGCGTTGAGATAATAGGTTGGTCAGACAGTACGTCGCCAACCAGTTCAATACGGTGGCCTTTAGGTAGTAACCAGCTTTTTTCAAGCTCGACGGTTGGTTTTGCTATTAGGGGGAATGCCTGCGTGAGCAGGTGGGAAATAAGAATAATGAGCGTCAGCAATACAAGACCGCCAAATGCAGTCACAACGTAGCGTCCCCATCTATCTTTACGAAGACGTTGTTTAATTGTAGTGTCTTGGTTGGAAGTCATTATTATTAAATAAAATTTTCGGTACAAATTGCACTTCAGAGCAGTGTAAGTTTTGTTATGCTAATAGCAAGCGAAAGTTGTACGCGTTTATCGTTAAAGTGGCATAAACTTAACCATGTTAGACGGGCGTAACTCGGACCGCAAAACATTTCTTCTATCACGGAACAGGAGCTTCTTATGCAATCACTCGTTATTACTATTATGGGTAAAGATAAACCCGGATTAGTCGACGCTCTTGCAAAATGTATTTATAAACATCAAGGAAACTGGCAGGGTTCCAGTTTTGCACACATGGCAGGACTATTTACCGGCTTTGTTGAAGTGCATGTTGCAGAAGATCAACAAAACGACCTTATTGATGCACTAAACGATATTTCCGACCTCTCTGTTCAGTCAGTAGTAGCGGCATCGAATCACACGTCGTTTGATACCACCCTCAGTGTCAATATCATGGGTAATGATAAAGCGGGGATTGTGCAAGAACTTACCTCTGTGCTCAATCAATTTAATTTAAATATTCTTTCGTTTAATTCAACGTGTCAAAGTGCGCCAAATTGGGGAAGTTTAATGTTTAAAGCCGATGTCGTCATAGCGGTTCCACAAGCATTCGATGACGATGCATTACAAGATGCATTAGAAGCCCTAGCAAATGACCTCGTGGTCGAAATAGACGCTGAGTAAGACAAAAACGGCTTACCACATATTATCGCCCTCGCATGTCATAGTATTTAGCGGCGGCATGTCACACAAGTGTCATTGACCACTGGCAAGCTTTTGCCTTTTTTCTAATCGAGAATTTGAGAGATCATGGATAACGAAACTTTATATTATCCCAAAGAATTGAGTTGGCTTGCGTTCAACGAGCGCGTTCTGCAAGAGGCTGCGGATGAAAATAACCCGGTAGTCGAACGTATTCGTTTCCTCGGGATTTATTCTAACAATCTCGATGAGTTTTATCGCGTTCGTGCAGCGGACGTTAAGCGTCAAATCACGATCGCACAAAATGACGGTAATGAAGACGAGACGCAGCGCCACACGCTAATGATGGAGCGTATTCAAAAAAAGGTCGTCGAGCTATCCAATAAATTCGATAAAATTCACAAAAATGTGCTGAAGGCATTAGCGCGTTACAATATCCATATCTTACGCAAACATGATCTTAGCGACTTTCAAAAAGAGTGGGTACGTAACTTCTTTATCAATAAGGTGCTTCGCCATATTGCGCCTATTCTTATCGATAAAAAAATTAATCTACTTAGCCGCTTAAACGGCACATCGGTTTATCTTTATTGTGCATTACGCCGAAAAGACAAAAACACCAAGTTTGCGGTTATCCAAGTGCCAACAAACGAAATGTCACGTTTCATGCTGCTTCCGCCAGAAAAAAGCCGTAAGAAAAAACAAATCATCATGCTTGATGACATTATTCAGTTATGTCTTGAAGATATTTTTAGAGGCTTTGTTCGGTTTGATGAAATTGAATCGTTTTCCTTCAAAATGACCCGTGATGCAGAATATTCAATTAACGATGAGATTGATGAAAGTTACGTAGAAAAAATGTCAGAAAGCATGAAGCAACGCCTTATTGCTGAGCCGGTTCGTGTTATTTACGATAACGATATGCCTGATGATATGGTGCAGGATTTACGCAAGCGTTTGAAAATAACCAAGCTCGATACCATGCACGCCGCCGGTCACTATCGCAATTTTAAGGACTTTATTGGCTTTCCTAATGTGGGCCGTGAATATCTTGAACATGCCTCGTTGCCTGCAATCAATACCAATGCATTTTCGAAATATAACACTGTGTTTGATGCCATCACCGCACATGACATACTACTGTACTATCCTTATCATCGCTTTTTACATTTCACCGAATTTGTTCGTCAAGCGGCGTTTGACCCTAGCGTAAAAACAATCCGCATTAATATTTATCGTGTTGCAAGCCACTCGCGCATTGTTAACTCGCTGATAGATGCGGTTGATAATGGCAAGAAAGTGACGGTCGTTGTCGAGCTTCGCGCCCGATTCGATGAAGAAGCCAACATTGAATGGTCAAAGCGCATGACCGATGCCGGTATACGGGTTGTATTAGGCGTTCCAACCTTAAAAATTCACTCTAAGTTATGTCTTGTTACGCGAGAAGAACGTGGAGCGTTAATTAACTACGCACACTTTGGAACGGGTAACTTTAACGAAAAGACAGCAAAGATCTACACCGATTACAGCCTGTTTACTCGAAACCAAGAACTTGGCGATGAAGCGGCGTCAGTATTTGACTTAATTCAATACCCTTATCGTCGATACAAGTTTCAACATTTACAGATTTCGCCATTAAACGCGCGAACAAAAATCCAATCGCTCATACGCCAAGAGATACAGCATTTAAAACAAGGTCACGATGCGCAGATCACGTTCAAAATAAACAACTTAGTTGATAAAGAGCTTATCGACGACTTATACCGCGCAGGGCAAGCGGGAGTGAAAATTCGTGGTATTGTGAGAGGCATGTGTTCACTTAATGCTGGCATTAAAGGCTTAAGCGAAAATATAGAAATTATTTCGATTGTAGACCGTTTCTTAGAACATCCTCGCGTGATGATTTTTGAAGGTGGCGGCGATAGAAAAGTCTTTATCTCTTCTGCCGACTGGATGGAGCGTAATATGGACAATCGCATTGAGGTGGGCTGCCCTATTTATGATAAACGCCTACAACAACGTATTGTTGATATAATGGAAATCCAGTTCCAAGATACACTCAAGGCGCGTGTGATTGATAATGCACAAACTAACCACTATGTCGCTCGTGGCAACCGCAAAAAATTGCGCTCTCAGGTTGAGATTTATCATTACCTGAAGCAAGAAGAAGAAAAAAACGCTGATAGTTAAGAGATCAAATGACCCAACATGAATCTGTATTTAATGATGTGGAAACACGCGAAGTAAGCAAAGTAGCAGCCCTTGATATAGGCTCAAATAGTTTTCACTTAGTGGTAGCACGGATTGTTGCTGGGTCTGTCCAGATCCTTCATCGCGTTAAACAAAAAGTAAGACTGGCAGAGGGATTAGGCAGCGATAATATTCTGTCTCAAGATGCCATGGATCGCGGCCTTGCTATGTTAAAGGTCGTCGCGGAGAGTTTAAAAGGGTTTGAGCCTGACTCGGTTCGTATCGTAGCCACCCATACGTTGCGAAAAGCGCGAAACGCGCACGATTTCATTACCGCTGCGAGAGAGATATTGCCTTACCCCGTAGAGGTTATTTCTGGCGTTGAAGAAGCGCGCCTTATCTATTCGGGTGTAGCCCACACTAACCACGCTGATGGACAACAGCTTGTCGTGGACATTGGCGGTGGATCAACAGAGTTTGTTATAGGTAAAGGCTTCACGCCATTACTGTGCCGTAGTCTGCAAATGGGTTGTGTCAGTTACACCCAACGCTTTTTTGAAAACGGCCAGCTTAAGCAAAAGTCTTTCGACCGCGCGATAACTGCGGCCCAACAAGAGCTTGAGATGATTGATGCTAAGTATCGCAGACTGGGCTGGGTGCAAGGTATTGGCACGTCGGGCACTATTCGGTCGTTGTTTACCCTGTGTAATGAAGAAAATACTAACGGCCACGATACACCGCTTACGCTAAAACGCCTTCGTGCCCTAATGAAAAATTTTGTTAGCGCAGGGCATATTGACGCACTCGATTTTCCAGAACTTAGTGACGATAGACGCGTTGTCATTGCTGGTGGGCTTGCCATTCTTATTGCTGTATTTAAAGCACTAGAGATTGATGCACTGGTGTATTCACCGGCGGCACTTCGCGAAGGTGTGTTGTATCAAATGGAAGATGAACTGCACCACGCCGATATTAGAGGGCGCACTGCCAGTAGTTTGGCTACGCGCTATGATGTCGATACTACCCAAGCCACACTTGTCCTGAATACCTCACTATTATTACTCAGTCATGTTGAGAAAACGTGGAAACTAAAAGGGCATGACTTTAAAAATATGCTCGGTTGGGCTGCCCTATTGCACGAAGTGGGCATACAGATTAATTCTCGTAGTGTACAGCGTCATAGTGCCTATATTCTTGGTAATGTAGAAATGCCGGGCTTTACGCAAGAGCAACAATTATTACTTGCCACATTGGTGCGTTTCCATCGGAAAAAGATACGGTTGAACGAGCTTCCTACCTTTAATTTATTCGACAGCAATGCGGTAAAGCGCCTCATTGCACTGTTGCGATTAGGTGCGCTGCTGAACATAAAGCGGCAAGAAGGCTTTTTACCTGATATTGCTGTCGATGTTGACAAAAACGCGCTTACTCTTGTCTTCCCGGACGGTTGGTTAGACGAAAAACCAATTTTGTCGGCTGATTTGTTGAGAGAGAGTGACTATTGGAAGGCCATTGACTTAACGCTGGTTATTTTACCAACACTGAGTGTAAGCACTAGCTAAATGCATACGCGGCTGTGATTAACAGCGAATGATGATAATATGAACAAAAAGGCGAGTATTTCGCCTTTTTAATTGGTGCATGGCGCATTATATACCCCATTCTTTTATAGGTTGTTGTTAGTCCGTGAAAAGATTTAGCCTTTCGTTGGCCGTATACTTAATATTGCTTTTTCCTAGTATCAGCCATTGTGAATCGGTCGATGACACCGCAACGCCTTTTTTACGCTTCTACAGCGAAATTACCCCACCATTTTACTGGCTAGATGAAAACGGCGTTGCCCAAGGGGTTAACGTCGACTTGGCCAACGCACTTTTCAATATGCTTGATATTAAGGCATCCATTGAACATATGCCTTGGGCCCGCGCCTACTATGAAGTCGAGCATCATGCTGATGTTGTGCTACTTTCTGTATTAAAAACGCCGACAAGGGCATCTACGTTACAATGGCTAGGTGTGGTAGACGTTGCCGAAGCCTCCCTGATACGCCATCAAGATCGAGACGATATCAACGTATCAACATGGGACGACATTTATCAATACCGAGTGGCAACGATCAGAGGTTACGGAGCGGCTGATTATCTGCAACAACACGGCTTTGAAGAAGACAAAAACCTTGTGCTGGTTAAAAGCTCAAAGGAACTTTGGTTATCCCTTTATACAGGTCGCGTTGATTTGGTGTTATCAAACTTTATTACGGGAAAGTATGAAATTGCCGACAGTGCATTAGACCCCGACGATATTGTCAGTGAATTCACAGTAGTACCGCTCAACCTAGAAATACAGATTGCAACTGGCCTTGAAACACCAACATCTCACGTTAAAATGTTACGCAAAGGTCTTAGGACGCTTAAAGAGAATGGGGAATACCAGCGCATAATGCGAAAATGGGGGTTAGCAGAGTAATCGTTGCGACAATGCAATTACTCTCTTAGTGACTTGCCAATGACACACTATTTTGCAGACGACCTTAAGCAGTCAAACACTGCCTAAGGTAGCCCAATATCAATATCTACCTAGCGCTTACTCTTCTTTTTCCGTGTCAGCAACGCTGTACTTTTTAAACCATGCCAATATATTCTCAACTTTTGCAATCATTCGGGAGGGCCTGGCCGCAATACCATGAGATGACTCTGGTACTTTCACTAAGACCGCATCCACTTTTTGTAATTTAAGCGCCTGATAAAACTGCTCGGTTTCAGACATAGGCGTTCGTTTATCATTTACACCAGTGATTAACATCGTGGGTGTAGTGACATTGCCAACGAGTGATAACGGCGACCGCTGCCAATAATGTTCAACGTTGTCCCATGGTTTACCTGGAAATTGATAAGGTATTTGATACAAGCCTGAATCGGCACTTAACACTTTTGAAAGCCAATTAATAACAGGCTTTGCTACCACAGCCGCGTTAAAACGATCGGTTAAGCCAATCGCATACGCTGATGCAATGCCACCTGCAGACCCCCCTGTTATATACAACCTCTCAGGATCGGCAATCCCCTTTTCAATCAGTGCATCAACCCCAGACATATGATCGGAAAAATCATATTTAGAACTGTATTTACCCTGTAGTAACAAAGCGAAGCGTTCACCGTAGCCTGTGCTTCCTCTATGGTTGTTATAAAACACAATGTAACCCTGCGCCGCCATTCGTTGTAGCTCGGCAGTGAATACAGGACCATAGGCTAAGTTAGGGCCGCCATGAATTTCTAATATCAATGGATAGGTTTTCGCACTGTCATAATCAGGCGGAAGAATATACCACCCTTGGATTTCTTCACCGTCTATGGCCGAGTTATATACAATTTCTTTTACTTCACCAAGACGTTTGTGACCCAGAACGTCTTCGTTTAAATAAGTAATTTGTACTTCCTTTTTGTTTGTGACAAACAGATCTGCTGGCCTATCCGTGCGGCCCTTTGTATACGCGACGACATTGCCTGAGGCATGATAAGTGCCAAATACATAGGGACGCCCTAGCGTGGTGCCACTGAGCCCTGAAGCTTTAGTTAATACTTTTCCAGATAGACTGACGCTGCTTATACTAATTAATCCTCTCATGGATTGTTGGAAGTAAACGCGTTTATTATCTCTCCATTGGAAATTGGACACTGAGTTGTCTATATCAGCCGTTAGGTTTTTATGCTCTGTCCCATCAGCATTCATTACGTATAGATAACTATTCTTGTACATCACCTTCTCATCTGAGCGACGTGCGTACGCAACATATTTACCATTGGGCGAGACGACGGGTGACGACTCTCTGCCTTCGAATTGGGTAATCTGCTGAATGTCCCCATTCATATCAACTGTATAAATATCTGATTCAACTGGTTCATATTCCCAATTGTCACTTCTGTTTGCTGAGAAATAGATTTTCGAGCCGTCGGCTGAAAAACTTAAGCTCCCATTATGGTGATAATTACCTGACGTAAGCTGACGGGCAGTGCCACCATCGCTGGGTACAATAAAAATATGTGTATAGGCTGGGTCTAAGACGCCTCGTCCATCAGCCTGATAGCGAGCCTTCGTTATATATTGAAAGCTAGGTGACCACGACGCCCCTTTGGGCTTTTTAGGCATATCCACTTTCAACGGTTTTTCGCTAGCGTCCACGCTCATGGTAAACGCGATATACTTCCCGTCTGGCGACCACGTGATAGCACTTGGTGATGAGGTTACATTCGTGATGAGTGCAGTTTGCCCTGTATCCATCCAACGGACATAGAGTTGGGGTTTACCCTCAGCATTAGATAGATAAGCTAGCCGTTTTGAGTCGGGAGACCAACGGGGTGAATAGAAGTTTTTTTTCGAGGAAAGTAACGGGCGGTGCCAATTACCGTCTGAGGCTGCCAACCAAATATTAGAACGGGTACTGTCGGTCATCACATCGTTCGTGCGCCTTACGTAGGCCACATATTTTCCATTGGGCGACACTCGAGGGTCGCTGGCATACTCTAGATTAAAAATATCATCGGACGTAAAGTGCGTAGACACACGCGCATCTTCTTTCGATTCTGTCTCTTGTGCTGTTGCAGTAAACGTCACTATTAACCCCAGTGCTACCGAAGCAATTAATGTGCTTTTACTAATAGCACGCCCGCGTAATGTTGATTCTGCAAAGCATGACATCACGGTTCTCTCCTTTTTGCGTTATTTTTATACGGTTTTATGCGTCATAGTAGTGGATTAAACGTGCGCAGGTGAAATTTTCGTCGAGCGGGTTTAAATTGACGATAAAATCAATGAAATATTACCACGGGCCATGGCCG
>Ga0102948_1000699_pt1 | contig 13285 bp, 13 predicted proteins | sample SalPonA_A_H2O_MG_FD_78211 | JGI IMG/M metagenome (GOLD analysis project Ga0102948, IMG submission 78211) | Water microbial communities from South San Francisco under conditions of wetland restoration - Salt Pond MetaG R2A_A_H2O_MG | ecosystem: Environmental > Aquatic > Non-marine Saline and... | reverse complement strand
TTTACCGATGAGGAAAGAGCGGGGTTCGACCGCATTCTGGAAGCAGGATTTGTGGATAGCTTCCGGCACTTGCATCCCGATCGCAAAGCAGCTTATTCGTGGTGGTCGTATCGCTCGGCGGCCCGGCAAAGAAATATCGGGTGGCGTATCGATTACTTTTGCGTTTCACAGGCCCTGGCTCCCTCCATCCTGTCTGCCGAGGTCCATCCCGAAGTCATGGGTTCGGATCACTGCCCCGTCAGTCTCCAGCTTGCTTGAAATTCATGTTCTCGAAAAATCATGACGATTGCATCGCCTCGATCGGAGAGACCAAGCTGATCGAACGGATTCGTGGCTGGCTGGGAGAAGTCAGCCCGCCGACCCCCGGAGGCATGGGCGATGATTGTGCGGTTCTCGAACCCATCCGGGAAGGGCTGCAGCTGCTGACCACGGACAGCGTGACCTTCGGGCAGCATTTTGATGCAAGCGTCCGGCCCGAAGATGCCGGGGCAAAACTTATCAAACGCAACTTGAGTGATATTGCGGCGATGGGGGGCGAACCGGAGGCCGCTCTTTTAACCCTCATCTGCGGCCCGGATCTGCGCCTCGACTGGCTGGAGTCTTTTGTGAGAGGTATCCGGCAGTGCTGCGCGGATTACGGGGTTTTTATTGTCGGCGGAGACGTCAGCCAACTCGCAGAGAGCCATTTTGTAGCCACCCTCACACTAACCGGAACCTGCCAAAACAGGCCGATTCTCCGTTCGACAGCAAGGATCGGAGACTCGATTTACGTAACCGGCCGTCTCGGAGGAAGTATTTTGGGAAAGCATTATCGCTTTAATCCCCGCATTCACGAGGGCAAGTGGTTGGCCTCGAGACTTGAAGTCAGCGCAATGATGGACCTCACAGACGGTCTTGGCAAAGACCTCGCGGCTCTCCTGCCGGAAGCGAGTTCGGCCCTGATCGAGTTATCCGAACTTCCCTGCTCCAAAGAGGCAGAAACGTGCGCTTCCATGGACCGTCGCCCTACAGTAGCCCACGCTTTCTGTGACGGCGAAGACTACGAGCTTTTATTTACTGTAAAGGCCGAGACCGACGAAAGTGCCTTCCTCCAAGGCTGGCATTCGCGATTCCCGCACTTGGAACTCACCCGGATCGGTAGTATTATCGACGCAAGGAGCGCTTCACCCTATCTTGATGCTGCAACAGGAAAACCTTTGTCGTGGGACCATGGTTTTGAACATTTTACAAGCAGATGAACGTCGTTGATCGCTTTCTTCAGGGAGTTATCACCTCGTCGGCAGCGGAGACACAAGCGCTCGCCCGAATGCTGGCAGAGCATCTTCCCCTGGACGTGGTGATCGCCCTGCATGGGGATCTTGGCGCCGGAAAAACGACCTTTATTCAGGGCTTGGCTCGCGGTTGGGATATCGCTGAGCCGGTGACCAGCCCGACTTTTAATCTTTTTACACTCTATCAAGGCTCGCGGCAACTCATTCATCTCGACGCTTATCGCCTGTCCTCAGGGGCTGATCTCGACAGTTTGATGATCGAAGATTTTATGATCAGCCCCTGGTGTCTTGCGGTCGAGTGGCCGGAGCGCATCGCAAACGCTCTTCCCGTCGATGCCTGGCACCTCTTCCTCGAAATCACTGAAACTGAAGAGCACAGCATTCGCCTTCAGCGCTAGGACTTTTTCCTCCGCAAAGCTTCTTTCGCACGATTTAAGATAGGGAGTGCCTCGTCCCGCTTCACCGTGGGCCCAAACCGGAGACGTTGCAATTCGAGTCGAATCGGGTCCGGACCAACGGGGCCGTGCTTTTCTGAAATCTTCCTCAGATACCGGCTTGCCCGCTTCCGAACCGGGTCCAGCGTTTCGGACCGATTGAGCGCGATATAGAGCAAATCCACAATCCGGTCCCGAACGCGCCAGAGAAGCAGGAACATGACCGCCAGCACAACCAGCCAAAGCGATGAAAACCAGTCGGCAGCTCTAAAAGGCTGAGCCAGCCAAGCCTTGGCTGCAGCGAAGAACGCCTTCATTTGAGCTCCGATTTCATCCACAAATGCTTTGACCGCCTCCTTGGCAGACCGGGCAAGCTGAAGCTGATCCTCCTGCTCAAAGCTGACAATTCGGCGATACCAAAGTATACGCAAACTGTCCAGCCAGGCACCCCAACCGGTATCATACTGCATCGATCGGGCGACCTGCCCATCCGCATCAGTTAATCCATAGCCGGGGGTTGGATCGATCCGCAGCCATTCCCGCGCATCACGGTCATACAGCTCGACCCATGCGTGCGCGTCACTGTTCCGCAGCACAAAGTAGTCTTCAACCGAGTTCCACGACCCACCGGCGAAGCCAACGACCAGGCGCGCCGGATATCCCGCTTCCCTCGCCAGCAGCACGAGTGCGCTGGCGAATAGCTCACAGTGACCGCGGTCCCCCTCACTCAACCAGTTTACAACCGGGTCAGACGCCCCACCGGACCGACCGTTCGCGTCGAGAGAATATTTGAAATTCTCCCATAACCAACCGCGCACCTTGCGGCTGTATTCAGAAACGGAGAGCGGCTCCCCCGAATGGATCTGTTCGTTAATTCGTGAAAGTTGGTCGAGGTCATCCTTGCTCAGGGGTAAATGGGCAGTCGTCCCTGGATACTTTGTAGGCTCCGCGAATCCCCCACTCTCCACCTCGGACAAAAGCTTCCTTTCACGCTCGGAGACCGGAAAGCGGTCGTTGAACCGGAGATTCTCCGTTTGGAAGGAAAATACGGTTTGGCTGACCCGGTCGACCCGGTAAACTCTGGGGATGCGCAGCACATCAAGCATCTGCGTCGAACGAAACCGGAGTAAACCAAAGTCTCCCGGCACAGGCAAGTATCGGCTCACACCCCCTTCCATGTAAAAGGTCCATTCTTCCCCGGCCGAGTCGACCGACCGGAAGCCGTCCGGAGAGAACTCGCGCAGATTCAAATGCTGCTTGAAAGCGATACCGCCTAGATCATCCGAAAGAATAAAACTACCGTTGGAATAGGCATCCAGAACCAGCATTCGCCAATACGGCTCTGCCGGCAGAGCTTCGACCGAGGGAAGATCGATTCGTATCGCGACCGAATTATCCCGCTGCAGGCTGGAAACTGCATCCAGATCCACTTTTTCGCTAAAGCCGGTTAACGGCTGGGCCTGGAACTGCAGAAATGGAATGGCCTCCTCGATATCGAAGCGTGGCGTTAATATAAAAAGCAGCGTTGAAACGAGCACCACGAGTCCAAACAGAGCGGAACCAAGGGCCAGCACCTTCCAATCCAAGACCCGTAAAACTCTCCGGGAAATGCGGCGCCAGCCAAAACCGACCCACGAGACTTCTTCAGCTTTGGTTGGCTCCCCCCGGTCCAACAGACAAATGATGAAAAGTAACGCCATCGCGAGCGGTGTAAAAAAGAGGATCTGGAAGGCGAAGAGTAGAGAAACCGTCATAACCCCGGCCATAATCAGACAAAAAAGGCATAGAAGAATCAGCTGCAGGTCTTCTCTTTGCCGCCGCGGCGCAAAGTTTCTGTAAAGCAACAGAAGAATGATCATCCGAACAAGGGGCGGAATCAATTCCGGCGCGCTGAGTAGAAAATCACTACCCACCCAAAGAATCAGCGCCGGCGTCGCCAGACGCCAGACCAGAGGCGGAATCCGTGTTAACAGGTCCGGCTTCGCCATTGAAAGCGCCACTCCCAGCATGCTGAGTAAAACCAAAACGCCTGATCCCAAATCGAGCGAAAGCAAGGACCAGAATGCCACCAGCGTCAAAGCACCCCCCATCAGGTGCTTGACCTGATGCATTTCCTCAACCGTCAGACTGGCCGATTTGTGTCTCATCTACAAACAGGGCGATACCACTTTTCCTCAGGGGCCTGAAGGTGATGCAGTTCCGTTTTGATTGAAAATCGGAACGGGCAGGAACAGACTTTGCCGGCTCCAGTATTGCGAGTTGATCATAAAAGCTATGGAGATCGCGCAGGCAGCGGACTGCGATGACATCCACCCCCAAGACCCGGGCCGAATCGAGGCGCCCGAGGTGAAAAAGATCATCGGCAAGCGAGCAGGCAAGTGAACAGAGCTGCTCAAAAAGCTCTTCGCTCCAAAGATTTTTATCCGGGTCGATTTCCAAAACAAAACCACCTTGGCCCTCTTGCGCGAGTTGACGGATCATCAGCTTATTCAGGCGGGCAGTCGCCTTCCAATGAATCAAACGGGGAGGATCTCCCGGCGAATAATCGCGGATATTCAGCAAATCGCTGCCCGGGCCAGAAGAGCGCCGGGAAACACCCGTTAGGAAGCGATGGCCGGACGCTGCCGGAAAGAACTGATAGGCCGCTCGCGCCGGCCAAACAAGAACCTCGTGGTCCTGATAATCTCCGTAGGCCTTGTCTAAAAATCCAAAGGGAAACTTGGAACCAACTCCATTGAGGCTGATCCGGCATCGGCCACGTCTCGCGGGAGTGTAGGTCCAATCCAACCGGGTGGTCTCGCCTGCCCGAAGCGCCCGCGGCATGTAAAGAAGCGTCTCTCGCTCCACTTCCGAACTTTTCAGGCGAAAGCAGATACTCATGCTCGGGAAAATTGACTTTCGGTTCTCGAGCAGGATCTCGGTTACCCCAACTTCACCCGCTTGCAGATGCTTGGGCACCTGAATGCTCCATTTTAATTTTTTAAAATTAATCAAAGAAAGAATGCCGCTGAGAACGAGGCTGCTCAGCATGAGCGAAAGCGTCAAAAACAGGATATTACTGCCGGTGTTGTAGGCCGCTGAGCCAATCCCAACGGCGACTACGATGAGCATCCAACCGGTAAGGGTGAGCCGCGTGCGGTGGCGACGGACAGGGATAATCTGGCGCAAAAAGAGAGGCAGGAAACGCCGTTCGCTCTGACGCCCCTCCGCAAAGAAATCCGGGTCCGTCCACTCACTCCAACGTTTCAATTCCGCTTGGCTACTCACTCCTAAAAAGACCTAGACCGGTTTCGGCGTTTTTTCCAACAATCGCATTAGAAGCCCGTCGATGGAGCGGCGCTCCTCAAGAGGGTCTGACATTGGCTTTCGCAGCGAAAGGCGATGCCCGAACACAGGCAGAACCATATCGAATACATCTTCAGGCAACACAAAAGCCCGCCCCTGAGCCAGCGCCCGCGCCTGTGAGGCTGCTTTCAGCGATAAGGTGCCCCGCGGGCTTACTCCGGACCGAAAACACTCCTCGCCCCGGGTGGCCGCTGCCAGCCGGGCGATGTAGCTATAAATGGTATCCTCAATATAAACCTCTCGCACGAAGGCCTGAAGCTCCGTGACCTCATTGCGCGATACCACCGGGTCAGCCTCCTGTTGATCGTAATGCAGATGCCCCCCTTTGAGAATCTCCAACTCGTATTCAAATTCAGGATACCCCATGCCCATCCGCATCAGGAAACGATCCATCTGACTCTCCGGCAGAGGAAACGTCCCTTCATAGTCTACCGGGTTCTGCGTCGCCAGGACCATAAAGGGCGGAGGCACCGTATAGGTTTGGCCATCAACAGACACCTTTGCCCGACCCATTACTTCCAAAAGACTGGATTGCGTTTTCGGAGTGGTCCGGTTGATCTCGTCGGCCAACACAATGTTGGCGAAAATCGGACCTTTCTTGAAGATGAACTCCCGGGTGCGGTCATCATAAATTGAGACGCCGAGTATATCCGAAGGTAACATATCGCTCGTAAATTGAATCCTCGAAAAACCGCAATCGATCGATTTGGCCAAGCAGTAGGCGAGAGTCGTTTTGCCAAGGCCGGGCAGATCCTCCACGAGCATATGCCCACCCGCCAGCAAGCAGATAATTGTTTTATCAACCGCCTCGGTCTTACCGCGAATGGTGCGCTCGATGCTGCTGCGCAAACGGTCGACTGTTTCAAGGGCTCGAGGCGCTGGGATAAGCTTCGTTTTGGACATGGAAACCAGAGGATTAGCAATCTGCAAGTTCGCAACCGCAAGCACTTTATTGCAACCATTTAACAAGGACTTCACAAACCCGCCGATTGATAAATTTTAGCCGAAAACCCTCGACACCTGACCGCTACAAAAACTAGAACAAACCCACTCTCCGTTCGTTCTACAAACTGATTTATGAAAACCGCCTACATTATCGAGGATGAAGAAATCCTGAGGAACCTTTTAGCCACTTTCTTCGCCACGACATTTCCGGATATTGAGGTTTTGGGGATGACCGGCGACGGCGGCGAAGGCATTGAGCAATGCCTCGAACTGGCTCCGGACCTGGTGATTGTAGATATTCAGTTGCCCGAAGTTAACGGGCTCGAAATTCTCCATTTATTAAAGCGCCGTTTCCCTAAAACGAAGATCCTTATTTTCACAGGAAAAACAAATCACCAAACCGTAAAAATCGCGGTAAATGGAAACGCGGATGGCTTCATTAATAAAATCTCAGGATTGGAGGAATTGGAAAAAGCGATTCATGCCGTTAAACGAGACGAGCAGTTTTTCAGTCCGGAAATTTACGATGAGGTGATTCGTTTGCGCGAGGAAGAACCGAGCACCCGCTCGCGCCCGCCCTTTTGATTCATCTTTGTCACCCCTGAACACAGCTTATCCGGCCAACGGCACTTTTAAGCCGGCCCGCTGTCAACACCCGGGAATCCAATATCTTGCCATGATCAGACTAAGACCTACTTTGAGACCACGCAGCTCACGCCGCGGCTTTAGCTTAATCGAGATCCTCATTGCAGTAGCCCTCGTCGCCCTGCTCGTATCGGCAGCGGTCGGCGGTCTTGATAGTATCTTTGAGGGAAATAAGGAAAAGGTGGCGGGAATCTTCGTCAACCAGACCGCCAAAATCGCATTAACGGCCTATAAGCTCGATGTCGGCAATTTCCCCAGCACACAGGAAGGCCTACAGGCGCTGATCAAGGCACCAGCGGGCAAAGAAACCCGCTGGAAAGCACCCTACCTCGAGGATTTGCCCACAGACCCCTGGCAGAACCCTTACCAATACAAATTCCCAGGCTCAAAAAACATCAACGGGCCACGAGGCTATGACATCTGGTCGCTTGGTCCAGATGGTGTAGAAAGTGGCGATGATATCGGCAACTGGAAGTAGCGAGTGTAGGTTCCGCGCGCCTCGGGCGCCCAACGACAGCGGATTTACTCTTATCGAGATTCTGCTCGTCATCGCCCTGATTGCAATCGGCTCGTCAGTAGTCATCACCAACTTCGCGAGTTTCACGGATCGGGAGGGGAGTCTCGCTCCGGAAGAGGTCTTGACTGCCGCGATTCGTCAAGCGCGCTTCCAGGCAGCTGCGGAACGGCTCGTAACCGAGCTCCGCTACAGCGATGAAAGTGGCCACCTCGTCATCAATCCCGGCAATAACAAAATCCCGATCAGCGAAAACTTCGGGCCTGAAGGCAGTGGCAGCATTCGGTTTTTCCTCATTCCTCCAGCTCAAGGCACCCGTCCTTTTCCCGACCCCCGCCAAACAACTCTGGAAACAAATTCGATCGCCTTTGCGCCGGACCGTAGTTCCAGTCCGTTTATCGTCGAAATCGATCCCGGTTTCGGCGGGTCGCCCCAGCGGTTGCGTTACGACCCTTTTTCGAGTGTGATTTTGACCGAAGAATGAACCAGTCAACCATGAGCGTCGCGGAGAACCGCTCCGCCTTTACCCTGATCGAGGTGCTGATCGCACTTTCTATTTTTACGATGGCGGGGCTCTACCTCATGTCGACCTTCGTCAATGCCGTAACCGCCCGCGAACGCATCCTGAGCACCGACGCACTCAACGCGGACGTGCAGGCGGTTCGCATGCAGCTCCTACTGGAGCCGAACCGGGACGAAGCCGAAGACGGAGGCGACTATTCGACCCTGAACCATGGCGAGGCCATTTGGAGAGCCTCGATAGAACCGACCGAAATCGTGGATCTCTTTACAGTCGAATTGGAGATCGAATTTTCAGTTGCGGAGGAGGACCAGTCCACCAGCCATAAGGAAACGCTCTTCCTGCTGCGCCCGACCTGGTCCGAAGCCGACGAACGGTCTGAACTTCTTCAGGACAAGCGAGAGGCCCTCGAAGAATACCGCGACTTCGATCGTTTCTAAGCCGATGAACCAACAAAAAACAGGCATCGATTCTTCGCGACGAACGCAATTACGCCCCGTCGTCGCGCAAGACGGGTTTACCCTGCTTGAAGTTCTTCTGGCAATCACCATCGCGGGATTCGTTCTCGCCGCCGCCAGCACAATGTTGGTATCTGTCAGTAATATCTGGGCCAATCGGCAACAGAATCACTTCTTCGACGATCACGCGGACGGGGTCGCCGAATTCTTACAAGCCTGCTTTATCCGCGCGGGCAGCGAAGTCGCCCTGGGAGAGTCCGGGGAACAACCGGGGGCGCCGAATTCCGGACAAAGCAACGATGACGGGTCCAGCCTGGCGCCCGGAGTAGGCGTGACTGTAGGGGACAACTCGGGCACGCGCAGACTCACACCCGGAGTCAATCAGGACAAAACATCCGGGAGTGACAGCCATTTGCTACGCCTTAGCGATCAGCCGATCAGCTGGGGAAAACCTCCCGGCGCACCCGCTTACCAGGATCCGTTCCTTAATTTCAAACTGGCGCCCCCTCCCCCTCTTTTAGTCAGTGCCAACGGGGCCCCTATTGGCAGGATCGATGTTTTCCTTCATTTTGATGAAAAGGAGGGCCTCAGCCTCCTCTGGAATTCGACCCTTCAGGAAAAGGTTGAGGATGAAAACGATTTACGCCGAACCCAGATCAGCCCTTACGTGAAAGCTATGAAATTCGTTTATTGGGACGAACGGTTTAGCAACTGGGAGGAAGATAACGAACCGAGAGAGGGGGAGACCGACGAGTTTCTCCTGCCGCGCTTCATCCGGCTGACCTTTCAGAAAGACGACATCACCACCGAACGCACGATTACCCTGCCGGTCGGATCCCGCAGCGCCCTCCTCTTTTGACTCATGCCGTTCGCCCCACCTCCAGTTTATCCTGCACGGAGCCCTTCCTTCGCCTGCAAGCGCAGGGGATCCGTCCTGATTGCCGTGCTCGGGGTGATTGTTCTTTTGAGCTTCATTATCACCCGGTTCATGGAGGAAGCGATCGAGGACCTCGAATACCGCGCGATTTTCAACGAACCGGCGGAGGTTCGGAGCTATGCTTACAGTATGCTTGAACTCAGCCTCGCGGTCATCCACGAGATCGCCCTGATCGACAACGGCAAACTCTACGCCCCGGAGCAGGGCTGGAGCGATCCGCTTCGATATGCAGGCGTTGACGTCCCGAACGGTTGGGAAGTTTCGGTTCGAATCGAGGACGAGAGCGGCAAACTTCCGATCAATACGATGAGCGAGGATGCGCTCAATCGGATGCTCGAAGAGACTTTTGAGTTCGACTTCGGCACGGCGCGCGAGCTCAGCAGTATGCTCCTCGACTGGCGGGACCCCGATGAGAACCGGCGACTGAACGGAGCCGAATCGGAGGACTATCTGGCGAGAAATCCGCCCTACCGTGCTGCCAATAGTCCGCTACAATCCCTCGATGAGCTCCGCTTACTGGAAGTCTGGGAGGATGAGTTTTTTGATGAAGAAGGACGTCCGAATGAGCTTTTCCAAAGGCTCTCGGCTATGGTCTCGGTTTACCACTCGGGAAGTATCAATTTAAACCGCGCCTCTCCCGAAACCCTTGAATTGCTGGCCCTGCAGGACGGCTACGACGAGGACTTTCTTTTCGACGGTCTTGATAAACCCTACCTGACCCGCCTGCCCGACTCTGCCAATAAGGCGACGAGTGGCGTCGAAGTTGGGTTCTTGCGCGTCACCGTCAGTTTGCGGCGTGGCAACGTTCCTTTCACTGTAAGCGCTATTGTTGAGCCGGATTTCAAGACGGAGTCGGAATCCGGCAGCGTGACACGCAACGCACCAGGCAGTCGCAGCGAAAGGGACCAGCCCCGAACCGGTTCGAGCGAAGAACAGGAGGCCCTGCAATATCCTTTCAAAATTCTACAGGTTAGCGAATACCTGTCCGGAGACAGCGACCCGGTTGCCTCAGCACGTCAATCCACGCTAGACATGGATGACGATTTCTCTTCATTCTGAGTGTTCTCTTTTGAATGATTCCAGCACAGTCGAAGTAAGCGCCGATAAGGTCGAAACCCCGCCGGTTCTTTTACTGCCCGGTCATCTCTTCTTTGTCGACCGAATTGAACTTCCCGACGAGCTGGAAGGCACTGATCTTGCCGAGTTTGCTGAGATCAGCCTGGAGGCCATCGCTCCGTTCCCGATCGACCAACTCTACTGGGGCTTTATCAGCAGCGAATCAGCCGATGCCCTGCTTCTCTACGCTGCCTCTAAAGACCGTGTTCATAAGCTGGGCTTCACCGAGTTGGAGAGCTATATCTGGGTTCTCGCGGATTTCGCCACACTCCACAGAGCGTCCTTCGCGGAGGAGACACGCGTCCGGATCACAACCTCGGATTCTGCAACTTGCTTGACCTACCAAGCCGGTGAAACACTCCCGCGCAGCGTTGATTCCGCTACTGTCCGGGAGGAACCAAGGCAGGAGGAAATCGAAACGGCCCACCTGTTCCTCCGGGTTGAATCGGTCTCACTCAGCGAGCAAGGCCTGCCGACTTTCCGCTTTTTGAAAGATGAGGGCACGACAGACGCAGCTTCACTATGGCAGGAAGTAAGCCCTTCCGAGGCAAGCCTGTGGCAGGCGGACGTGCGGAATGCCGTTTTTAAAGTAGCGGAGCGCAATAACCGCCGTATGACAAAGTGGGTCACGCGGGCGACCGGCTACACCCTGCTGCTGCTTCTGCTCCTCCTAGCCCTGGAGGGAGTACTCCATCTCGGAAATTTCTGGCTGGACCGGCTGGACTCGAAAATCGCCGGGCAAGCGCCCGAAGTCATCAAAATCGAGGATAAGCAGAGCCTCATGCTTAAGCTCGACCAGGTTGCCCAAAATGAACTCCGCCCGATCGCGATTCTCAGGGCTCTCAATAGGACCCGGCCCGACGGTATTTTCTTTACCGATGCGATTGCCGAGGGCCAAAATCGGATTCGAATCGAAGGCGTCGCCAACACGATCAATGAACTCAACACCTACGTCGAATCCCTGGAAGCATCGGGGAATTTTGACCTACAGGAGCAGGAAACAAACTTCCGAGACGGAAAGACCTCGTTTCGCGTCAGCCTTGGCTACACCCACGAGAACATAGCGGACAAAACATCGATGCCGGAGGAGCCGTCGGTATGAAAACGATGCTTCTTAAAATTAAAGGCTTCTATCAGCGGACGACGCTTCGCGAAAAATTTCTTATGCTCAGCTTCATTCTGGTCGCGCTCTTCCTCTGGACAGGTGACTGGCTTGGCCGCCTCTCCGAGTGGAACGACCTGCGGCAGTCCGCCAACAGCACACTGACTAATCAGGCTCAGATTCTGGCCCGCGGCCCCGAGTTCTCCCAGGGTCTCAACCGCGCCCTGGAAAGGGTCGATCCATCCAAGACCTACGACGGCGCCCAGTTGCCCGAGCGCACCGAAATCCTCCTCGCCAATTCCGGCCTCTCCGGTCAGGCGGACTTTGCGGCCGTCCGCACGCGGGAGGGTGAGATTTTCAATGACCACAACCTTCGGGTTAGTCTGAAAAAGATTTCGATCGCCCAACTGGAGCGCTTCAATGCTCTCTTGAAAGAAGACAATCCTTACATAAACATCGAAAGCGTGCGGATTGCCGCGAATCCGCGAAACCCGGAGGAACTTGATGTGCGCTTTGAAATCAACTCTTTTGAACTCAAGGATTTGAACTTTTAGGATCCCTACGCCGACTCTTACATGAAAACCATTTTCAATATTTCTCTCCTCGGGTTGCTCTTCATTGTCGGCAGCAGTCTTCGTGCCCAGGAAACGAATGGCGCTACGCCCACCCCACCGGCCCAACCGGAGGAGGTGCTGGGGCAACTCGTTTTTGTCGACGATACCGCGATTCAGGTGATAGAATTACTGGAACAGTTGACCGGTAAGATTATTCTCCGGCGGCAGGACATTTCTCCGGCAAAGATCAATTTCAACTCACGGGGGCCCATCACGAAATCGGAAGCGATCCTGGCCTTGGAGAGTCTCCTCACCCTCAACAACATCATGCTGACGGATATGGGCGGTCGCTTCATGAAAGCCGTCCCCGCCACCGAAGTGAACCGCCATGTCCCGGAGATGCTCATGGGCAGCTCGCTCAATCTGCCGGCGAGCCAGAAGATCTATGCGAAGTTCTTCAAGTTCGACTACCTGAACGCTGAACAGGTCAGCGGAACAATGATCCAGCCATTACTTTCGCAAAACTCCAGTTTTGTGTCGTTCCCGAAGTCAAATGCTCTGTTAATTAGCGATGCTCTCGTTAACCTGCAGCGGGTCGAAAAAATCCTCATTGAGGCCGATCAGCCCGAGCGCATCCGTGAGACGATCCAGTTCATCAAGCTCGATTTTATCCAGGCCAGCGAGGCACAGCAGCAAATCGAGCAATTGATCCAAGGTCCGCTCAAAAGCTACCTCGAGGGCAATACCTCGGTCACCTCAGACGAAAGGACCAACCAGCTTCTCCTTGTCACCCACCCGGGGAACGTGGCAATCATTATGGACGTGGTGGAGAATATCGACATCGACGCCGCGCCGCTCACGAGTAGCGAGGTCTTCCAGTTGCGCCAGGCCAAGGCCGAGGAGGTCGTGCCGATCATCGAAAATATCATTCAAGGCCAACGTGAGGGCCGGGAAAAGGATGCGGAGATCACCCGTGAGGCGCAGAGCAATCGGCCCAATCCGGCACAGCCGAATCAACCACCCGCACCGCCGACAGCAACGATCACGACAAGCATAGGCTCCGGCTCCGAAGCAAGTGCCTCCCTGCAATTCTCCAATTTTGTGGGTCTCTCCGCCGACGAGCGCACCAATGCTATCGTCGCCTATGGCACCCAACAGGACCTCAAGACACTCAAAGAGCTAATTGAGAAAATCGACATCCCCCTCCCCCAGGTTCTTATTGAGGCGGTCATTACCCAAGTCACGCTGGCCGAGTCGCAGGCCAGTGGCCTGAGCAGTCTCAGCTTGACCTATGATGGCACGAGCAAGACGTTTCAAGACATCCTCATGGGAACGGCCGGAGGCATTGCTCTTGGCGGCATAGGGGATGCCGGTGGCTCCGTCCCGATCAACAACGCAAGTAACTTCATTCTCAGTGCGGCCATCACACCGACGAACTCGGACA
>Ga0102948_1000698_pt1 | contig 13296 bp, 9 predicted proteins | sample SalPonA_A_H2O_MG_FD_78211 | JGI IMG/M metagenome (GOLD analysis project Ga0102948, IMG submission 78211) | Water microbial communities from South San Francisco under conditions of wetland restoration - Salt Pond MetaG R2A_A_H2O_MG | ecosystem: Environmental > Aquatic > Non-marine Saline and... | reverse complement strand
GCCATGAATTACTACCAGAGGGATCCGGAGCGCTCCTTCCGAATCGCGAAATACGCGCTTGGTGATGATTATCATAATCTGATCTACCGCCGCCTGAAGAAACTGTGCCGCTTCATGGCCGAGACCTTTGGCAGTGTGCAACGGCCCTATGTGGATACCGGACCCCTTCTTGAGAAACCGATCGCCGAGGCGGCAGGTATCGGTTGGCAGGGTAAGAGCACGATACTGGTGGAGCCCGGGCGTGGCACCTGGTCCTTTCTCGGGAACATTGTGACCACGCTCGACCTACCAGCTTCGGAAAAGGGAAAAGACCGCTGTGGCAGCTGCACCCGATGTATCGACGTTTGTCCTACAAAGGCGATCACTGCGCCCTATCAGCTGGATGCTTCCAAGTGTATCTCTTATTTAACGATCGAACACGACGGGCCGATTCCGAAGGAGTATCGCAAGGCGATTGGCGACCGCCTCTACGGTTGCGATGAGTGTCTGGATGTATGTCCCTGGAATAAGTGGGCGGTGCCGACGGAAGAGGCAAAATTCGCCCCGCGTAAGCTGCCTCCCCTGGCTGAAATGCTGCGCTGGGATAGCGCCACGTTTCAGGAGCGGATGCAGGGCTCGCCGATGCGGCGTTTGAAGCTGCATCGCTTCAAACGCAACATCTGCATCGTGCTTGGAAATACCGGCAGCCGTCACGATATCAGTGCGCTGCGGGAGCAATGTTCGAAGGCCGATCCGATGGTCGCCGAGCATGCGGCTTGGGCCATAAAGCAGATCAACGAGCGCGCGCCGGAAGAAGATTAATTCAAATACAACAGCAGGATACCAACGAGAAGGGCGAGGATACAAACCGCCTTGGGGCGAAAGTTTTGTTCTTTATAAAGAACGATGCCGCCGATGAATGTCACGACGACCGATGCGCGCCGAATGGGCGAAATCACGGAGATCAGGGCGTCTGGGTCTGCGATCGCTGTGAAGTAAAAAAAATCGGCAACGAGGAGCAGCAAACCGACCAGCGGGATGCTCCAGCGCCAGGTAAAGGTGCTTCTGGGCCACAGGCCTTTTTTCCACGCCAGGTAAAAGGGCAGCATGACAACAACCAGATAGATCGAGAACCAGGCCTGAACGGTCGGCGGTGACAAGCTCCGGGTCTGCAGGAGATATTTGTCATAGAGGGCGCTGCAGGCCCCGAAGAGCGTAGCAACGATCATGAACCCGACCCACTTATTCCGTCTGAAATCGATACCCTCGCGCCGACCGACAAAAGAAAAGGCATAAAAAGCGGCGAGAACGATGCCGATACCCAACCATTGACGATTGTTTGGAGCCTCCCCCAAAAAAAGAACCGCCAGTAAAATTGTCCAGATCGGTGCCGTGGCCCGAATCGGCGCGGCGATCGAAAGTGGAAGGTGTTTCAAGGCAAAATAGCCGAAGATCCAAGATGCACCGACAAGGGCTGATTTGGCAAAGAGGAGCGCGTGATTGACGCCGTCGATCGGATCGACCCGAAAAGAAAGATGGGGAAAACTCGATGGGTGGAGTTGGGACCATATTAAAAAAGGTAACCAGGCAAGCGCACTTGTAAGAACGCCGTAGAAGAGTACCGGCAGCACGGCGTTTTCACGAACCGCGTGTTTCTTTGCCAAATCGTAAAGACCGAGAAGCAGGGCGGAGCACAGACTTAATAGGACCCAGGCCATGAAAAACGTGCGCTAAAAGTAAAAAGCACAGGCGGCTGACCTGTGCTTTTTTAATATTTCCGCTGCAATTCGTTAGCGGCTTTGTTGATAGATTTGTATCCGCTGTAGCCACTGGCCGGCGTTAGCGGTGTCAATTATCTGATTTGCGTAGCTATGAAATGCTTCCTTGTCTCCCGAAACGTCGGCATCGACAGCGAGGTGATAAGCCGCCTCGGAGCGGATAGTTTGTGGCAGGCTGTTGTCAGCGGTGATTGACCGAAGCTGCGCCAGACCCTGTTCGTTATCGCCACCGTAAAATGTAGCGAAAGCTCTACCCAAGCTGGCCCGGCCCTTCAGGATGTCATTCCCCGAATATTCGAGAGCCAAAGTGTAGAAATCGGCTGCCTTTGAATAGTTGTTTTCGGTATACGCGGTGTCGGCCACTTGAAGAGCAGCAAGGCTGCCCAGAGATTTTCCACTATGCTCCTGGGCGAAGCTCTCCAGAGTTCCATTTTGAACCGAGCGGGCATATTCGTCCTGAATTTTTGCCTGCGTATGAGCAACAACCATTTTCATGCCATTAAAGCCGATGACTAAAAGAGCCAGGAGAGTGATGCAGCCAATCACGAAGCCCTTGTTTTCCATCCAATACATCTGGATACGATCCTCGTAAGAGAGATCTTCGGAATCCCCGGCGTCGACCAGATTGCGCTCATCAACCTGCATATCCTCAGGCAGGGTGTCGTTTCGGATCTTATTCTTTTTGGGACGATTCATTGCTGGTAAAAAAGTATTTAAATTGTTTCTGAGGGCGGGGTGGATATTCACTCCGAGTCTCCTCGGAGCATGAAGACGAGTCTCGCGCCGATGTAAACCAGAAACCTCCTTCGGGATTGAATCCCGTAGTTGATTTTTGAATAGGGGCTTCCGGCGAGAAGCTTCTGCAGTGCCTAAAGGTTAAGACGCATTCAATGCCTGCTAGACTTCTTCGAGAAGGCTCTTCAGATTCTTGTGAAGCTTCGATTCGCGGTCGATGGAAAGTCCCTCGAGCTCTTCCTTGTTTTCAACTGAGGAGGGTCTGAAAATTCCCAAAGCGAGGTGTAACAGCCAGTGCAGGATGCCCTCGGTTTCCGGATCGTTAAGAAACATCAACTCCCTCGTCACGTATGCGCTGTCATAGAGCTTAGGCATTAGTTTCTGCTGTCTTCGCCCAAAGTAATAGATGCATTCAAAGACCTCCGGAAGAAGCCGCGACTCAACCACCTCGGGCAAATCGATCGTCTTTGACCCGAACCGGCTTTTCTTTCGTCTCCTCTGGTGATATTCAAGAATGTCATTCAGTTCCCTCCGTTTGAGCCGGTTCAAGCAGAAAGCGAGTGCCTCTGTGAGGTGGAATCCGCGATGCCCAATCCGGTAGGGAAAGTATTCGCAAAGACCACTTTCATCGCCATGGGCGAATACATTTTGTAGTTTCTGGTAGCTTCCGCCGAGCCAAGCTTTATCAGACAGATTATCAATGAAGCTCATCAGGTCGAGGAGAGTGTTCACCCCCTCTGCTCTGCAAAGGTCTCGAAGTGCCCCGTCGATGTTGGACAGCGCGATGGGATAGTCCTGGTAAAGCCCGTATTCTTCGACAAAACGCATTCGTTGCGATGTTGCCTGTTCGCTGATCTCGGCCATTCCGCCAAGATTGTTTGCTTCCTGCACAAAGAGCATGGTGTTTTCACAAATGTCCAAAAGGTGAATGGCCGCTTTCAGGTCGAGTTTTTCGACCTCTCGCAATTCATCAAAGTTGAGATAGATGTAGCGAGCGAGCGTGTCGTTTTTAGCTTTTGTGGACGGCCGGGACCAGGGCTTGCAGGCAGTATTTTTCGCAAGGCAGCTGATGCTGAGATCCTCGAGAGGAGATCCCTGGGTGTGGTAGGTGATTTTATCCCATCGGGCTGAAAGGACTTCCAGCTCCTTTTCGCTGAGCTCAAGTTGATCTCCCGCTTTTGCCATACCGATTCGGAATTCCGGGTTTTAGGAAGCACTTGCCATTCCGGACGAGTCGCTCGTTCCGATTCCTGCCGCCGCATTGTGCGCAAGGATCTCTTCCGCTAGATCGTTGTAATCTTTGCCGACACCGTCAATGACCTCCCTGCTGTCTACGAGACAAACAGGAAGCCCGAGTGTGACCGCCCGGCGCACAATGGTCGCATCGCGGATGCAGGTGCTGTAAATTTTCGCATCCTGCGAGACCAACCGCTGCTTTTTAAATTGGTTCAAGCGTAGCTGCATGCGCATTTTTGGCACCGCGATATCAACATTCGCCTTAATTGAATTAAAAATCACTCCTGAGATGCGTGCAAAGTTGCCCATTTCCGGTGTGCGGAAGCCAGCACTCCGGCGGTAGAACAGCAGGAGCTTTTCGATCATCAAGGTAAACCCGATCAGTGAGAGTGCATCGGGGTTTGCGGGCACGTAGAGCTCGTCGGCACTGAAGATGCCCAGCTGCGAGGCGTTAAGAATGTTTGGTGGACAATCGTAGAGAACAAAGTCGTAATCATCCTGAATCTCACGGATTTGCTCATTGAAGATCAAATAGTGGGGATTCTGGGGGTTGATACGATATTCGTTCTCGATGTCGATGAGGTTGAAGGTCGTTGGTAAGAGGTCGAGGCCGGGAAGAAGGGCTTGTCCTTTGTTATCCTGGAGGACATCTTTTATTACGATGTCTTTGATTCGGTCTTCACCGGGATCAAAAATTGAAAAAAGCGATCCCCGCTTTTCCATGTTGATCTTGTTCCAGCGCTCAATGCGCATTAGCCAAATGCTTGAATTCGACTGAGTGTCCAGGTCAACGAGCAGAACCCGCTTACCTTTTTTGGCCAGATCGGCGGCGACGTTAACAATTAATGATGTTTTACCGACACCACCCTTGTAATTTATAAATGCGAGTCTACGGGGCATGGGATGATACGAGCAATAGGATTTAGGTATGCCGATTAAAATTTTATATCGAAGTCGTCTACTGTTGGCAGCTCTTCAGAAAAGCCAATTGAAAAGTCACCACTTTCAGGATCTTCGGATGACAGTCCCGTGCTGTTGGAACCATCGCTTTGATTTTCGAGAATTTTTTTAGAGACCGCTTGATCGACGAAAATTTCCGCCCAATAACCGTTTTCGATTTCATAATCATCGGGAACATAGCCGTAACTGTGGAGGATTTCAAGGATCAGCGAGGAATCGGGCGTCGCGTTCATCCCGCTCAGCATGCCACGTTCTTCATGAGCGTGGACAACCTCATTCACGATGAACGGTGGGACGATGCCATCGTAGGAAGCGTGGATTTCGTGGTTTTCAGCCCACTTTTGCCATTTCTCGCGGTCGACGGATCGCTCCGTTTTGGTGATGCCCTCGTAGTAATAAACTTTCCTTCTGCTCATGCGTCGCACAAGCGCGCAGGTCTTCATATCCTCATGGCCGATCTCGAGCCAATCTCCCTGCCTCGGTTCTTCGGCCGGGTTTCGGGTTTTCGAAATGTCTTCGGGTGCTTCAATAAAGTCCTCTCCGCCGGTGAAGCAGAATTTTACTTCAGTATGGCCATGGCGCAACGCGTCCAATTGCCCTTTACGGATCATCTCCTCCTGGAACTTTTCCGCGTCTTTGCGAGAGGAGGCCCACATATACTTGGTGATCGTCGTGGTGACTTTGTATTTTCTCTGTATGGCCATGGTAGTGGTTTTTGATTGCTAGTTTGGTTGGATAGAATGCTTAGCCCACGGATTCCTCGGAGGCTCCCTCTCCTGCTTCATCCGCTTTTTCCAGTCCCGGCATTTCCTCCAGCATGGACAATGCCGACTGGAAACGGTCCTCCTTGTTATAAGCGAGAGCCCGCTCCATCCAGGCATCCCATTTTGGGTTGATGCCATTGACAGCGCTGGTCGGCAGATCGATGGAGAGGCTATGGCGACCCGTCAGCATGCGGTAAACGATGAGTCCTACAGTGTAAAGGTTGCTGAGTCTGTCCGGTTTTTTTCCGGCCCTTTGCTCCGGGCTGTAGTATTCGAACGCATTCAGCAGCGCGGGCAGGGCTCGGCTGAAGCCGGGCAGAGGGTCGTAGGGAGTTGGTTCCAAATGAGGGTTGGCACGGAGCAAGTGGAAGTCGTCCCAGGCATGGCCGATCAACTCGGTGACGCCGAGTTCGGAGAGCTTCACTCCCTCCTCGGCGATCATGATATTGGCGGGCTTTAAATCGGCGTGGACCACTCCCATCTCGTGTGCGTGGTTCAGGCCGAGGAGCAGGTAATAGACGTAGTAACAGACCTCTTCCTGGCTCAGGGGGCCGTTCGTATGGTAAATCAGGTCGGCCAGGGATCTGATTTGTGTTTTATCAGCAGTCTCCTCGCCCTCAATATATTCCATCCTCAGCCAGTAGAACATATCCTCCTCGCCGAGATCATCGATCTTCACTATATTCGGATGCTCAAGCTTTGTTTGGATGCGTGCGGCCTGCTTGAAGGCCTCAACCGTTTCGTCGTTGGCAAAAGCTTTGGGGACTACCTTGAGAGCAAAATTCTTTCCGAGAATTTCATGCTGTGCGAGGTAGACCTCACCGATTGCGCCTTTGCCAATAAAACTGACGATGTGCAGATTTCCAATATTCATCCCCGGTTGGAGAGAACTTGTTTCGTCGGTAAAACCCATTCCTGAGATGTCCATAATTGCTAATTCAATTTTGATTAATCTGCGTGATGGCAGCTCTAAATACGTTTTTTTGGTTTTGCCGGGGCAACTATTTTAGAGGGTGGTTTCGGCGGCGGCTTGGGGGCATCCGAATGCTTCTCTGGTTTTTTGGGCGCTGAAGGCTGCGTTTTTTCGGGGGCTTTCGGTCTAGGCGCGGTTTTCGCCTTTGGGGTGAATTTAGGATTTTCCAGCCGTTTTTCGACATTCTGGCCGCGGTCGGCCATCGGTTGCGCCGGCGCTGGGCGGGATTTGTCATCGCCGGCACTCTTTTGCTGGGCCTCTTCAGCGAGCAACTCTGTGACCAGGGGGTCCATCTGCGGTCCGCTCGGAACAGTTGCGGCCCCAGCGCGGGTTCCGACGACTGCGTCCTTTTCTTGCTCCACACGCTTGAGGGCTGAAATGATATTGATGCAGGCGATCACGATGAGTAGTGCTGCGAGCAGGTTGACAGTGAAAACCGTCAGGTCCGCCCCGAGCACCTCTGCGAGAAAGAGGAGGGCAACAACAGGCAGCACGCCCGGTAGGAGCACGAGCGTGTAGAGGAGCCCCTTCGATGCTTGCTGCTGTCTGACCTGCTGGTTGAATTTAAAACGCTTGCATGCGATAAAAAAACGCGAGAGCGGAACCGAGTAGGTTATTAAAGCAGCGAGGCTTAGAATTAATCCAAGGTTAGTTCCCGTTTGGCTCGAAGTGGCCACTGCAACCATAGCAAAAACAGCAACGAGCAAGCTCGCATCGACAATGGCATCGCTGGTTTTCAGGCGGGTATCTTTCGCGATCAGGCGATTGCTGATGTAGCCCGTGGTTGCGCCGAGCAGTATCCAAAGAAGAAAGCTGAAGCTAACCGGAGCCTCATCAGAGCCGGACCGGAGGTAATTGCTGTAAAGATAGGTCGCCACAAAACCATGGATACAGGCCAATACGAGCGTGGTCGCCAAAATCTTTGCGCTGGTCACAAAACGGCGGCCCGACCTGCCCATCGTTTTTTTGTAGAGTAGAACAGCCCCGAAACCGGCGAGGACGAAAGTGACCACACCCACGCCGTAGGTCGCTGCCTGGAAAGGCGTCATGCTTGCCCCGGATTCGACTTGAACTTCGGAACCGGTCGTCGCTCCGCTTTCTGCCCGCTTTGCTTCCGCATCCCTTTCGAGCCTTTCTGATACGATTGGAGGGAGCGGTTTTACTAATGTCGCTTGATCTGCCATTGGCTGTGTGTCTCAACAGCTAATCTGTTACATTCACTGCTGCATAACAACAACTAATAGGGCCCATTGTTCGGTAAAGGCGCAAACCGGCCTAAAATCGTTTTTTACGATAAATTTAAGACACCGCTTCGCCGGGATCGGGGATTACCGGTTCCCGTTTTTTTGGGGCCCGGCGTTCACGACGCGAGCCAGGAGAGCAGTTCGATCGATTCCGGACGCGGTGAAGATTTAGCGAGGGTTCGCTTCCTGCGAATAGCTTTGAATCGAACGGACGTCGTAGCCTTTTTCGCGGATTGATCGGATGCCTTCGACGGCAGCGGCACCGGCGGAAATCGTCGTCATGATGCAGATGTTATACTTCACCGCTTCAGTCCGGATTTGATTCTCGTTCTGGCGGGGCACCGTGCCCTGCGGTGTATTAATAATAAGTGAAACCTTATTGTTCTTGATTAGGTCAATGACGTTTGGCCGCCCTTCGCTCAAACGGCAGACGTTTTTCACCTGGATGCCGTTCTCTTTGAAAAGTTTGCCCGTTCCTGCTGTGGCAATAATACCGAAGCCGAGCTCGCTCAGACCTTTTGCGATCTCGACCGCGCGGGCTTTATCCGCATCCTTCACGCTAATAAAGACATCGCCCGAGTCCGGAAGACCGGGTTTGGCTGCCATTTGGGATTTGGCGAAGGCGACGCCCAGATCCTTGTCAAGACCCATCACTTCTCCCGTCGAGCGCATCTCGGGGCTGAGCATAACGGGAGCACCGGGGAAGCGATTGAATGGGAATACCGACTCTTTGACGGCCCAGTAGGGTGGAATAATCTCCTTCGTAAATCCGAGGTCGGCGAGTTTCTCTCCTGCCATCACACGAGCGGCCAGCTTGGCAAGCGGCACTCCGATCGCCTTGGAGACAAAAGGCACGGTGCGGGACGCGCGGGGGTTGACCTCGATAATGTAGAGTTCCTCATCCTTAATCGCATACTGCACGTTCATGAGACCGACCACCCGGAGTTCCTTGGCCAAGGCATAGGTCGCGGTGCGCACTTTTTCCAGCATCTCATTGCTCAGGGTGTGCGGTGGCATGACCATCGCTGCATCTCCTGAGTGAACGCCCGCGAATTCGACGTGCTGGAGCATGCCGCCGATCACGGTGGTTTCCCCGTCCGAAATACAATCCACATCGAGCTCGAAGGCATCCTCGAGGAATTGATCGAGCAGGACAGGTGTGCCGGGTGCGGCGTCGAAGACGTCACGGATGATGCCTTTCATCTCGTCCATGTCGTAAACGATAAACATACCGCGGCCGCCCAGAACAAACGAGGGGCGCAAAAGGATCGGAAAACCGATCTCTCCGGCTAGCTCGTAGGCTTGCTCCTGCGAGTTTGCGATTCGATTCTTCGGTTGTTTGAGATCGACGCGTTGCAGAATGTCGCGAAACAGGTTTCGGTCTTCCGCCGCGTCGATCATTGAGGGCGACGTGCCGATAATATTGACCCCGTGCGCTTCCAGTTCTGTGGCAAGGTTGAGTGGGGTCTGCCCTCCAAATTGCACGATGGCACCGGAGCAATCCTCCTGAAAGTAGATTTCCAGAACATCTTCCAAGGTGAGGGGCTCGAAGAAAAGTTTGTCCGAGGTGTCGTAGTCGGTGGATACGGTTTCCGGATTGGAGTTGACCATCACGGTTTCATAGCCCGCCTCGCGCAAGGCAAAGGAGGCGTGGACGCAGCAGTAGTCAAACTCAATGCCCTGGCCGATTCGGTTTGGACCGCCGCCGAGGATCATGATTTTCTCCTTCTCCGTTTTCTTGATTTCGTTTTCGGAGCCGTAAGAAGAGTAATAATAGGGAGTGAAGGCTTCAAACTCGGCCGCGCAGGTATCGACCAGTCGAAAGTTTGTCATAACTCCGAGTTTTTCCCGCTTCTTTCGCACCGGTTGACGGCTCGAACCGATCATCTCGGCGATGAGGAGGTCGCTGAAGCCAGCCTCCTTGGCCGTCTTCATCAAGGCATAATCAATCTTAGCGAGGCTGGTGGCGCGAAGTGCCTGCTCAATCTCGACCAGTTGGCGCAGTTGCTCGATGAACCAGGGGTCGAGGGCGCAGAGCTCGAAGATTTCCTCGCTGGTCATTTCGTGAAGAAAGGCTTGGCGAAGCCAGAAGACACGCTCCGCAGTCGGCACGGATATGCCCTCCCTCACGCGCTGAAGATCATCGATTTTCTTCTCAAACTTTTTCGGTCCGACGAAGCCTTTTGCGCCGATCTCCAATGAACGCAGGGCTTTTTGAAAAGACTCTTTAAAGGTTCGCCCAATGGCCATGGCTTCTCCAACGGATTTCATGGCCGAAGTCAGCGTGGTATCGGCACCCGGGAACTTTTCAAAGGTGAAGCGGGGGATCTTCGTCACGACGTAGTCTATCGTGGGTTCGAAGCTTGCCGGTGTCTCCCGCGTGATGTCGTTTTGCAGCTCGTCGAGGCTGTAGCCGACGGCCAGCTTGGCCGCGATCTTCGCGATCGGGAAGCCGGTTGCCTTCGAAGCTAGGGCTGAGCTTCGTGAGACGCGGGGATTCATCTCGATCACCACCATACGTCCGTTTTCGGGATTGACGGAGAACTGAATATTCGAGCCGCCCGTCTCCACACCGACTTCGCGTATACAGGCAAAGGAGGCGTCCCGCATAAGCTGATACTCCTTATCCGTAAGGGTCATTGCCGGGGCCACGGTGATCGAGTCACCCGTATGCACACCCATCGGATCGAAATTCTCGATCGAGCAGATTACAACGCACTGGTCCTTGTGGTCACGCATGACCTCCATCTCGTATTCTTTCCAGCCGAGAAGACACTCTTCGACCAGCACCTCGTGCGTGGGCGAGGCGTCAAGCCCTGCCTGGACCATGCGCTCGAATTCCTCGCGGTTGTAGGCAATCCCGCCTCCGGAGCCGCCCAGAGTGTAGCTGGGGCGGATGATGATGGGAAAATCGCCAATCAATTCGTCGACTGCCTTGAGCGCGTCGCCGAGGTTGTTGACTGTGGCCGATCGGGCCACGTCCAGCCCGATCTTGAGCATGGCTTGTTTGAAGACATCGCGCGCCTCGCCTTTTTCGATCGCCTCGGGCTTCGCCCCGATCATCTGCACACCGTATTTGTCGAGGATACCGGCAGCGTTCAGATCCATCGAGAGGTTGAGGCCTGTTTGTCCACCGAGTGTCGGCAGGAGTGCATCGGGCCGTTCCTTGTCGATGATTTTTTCCAGAGCATCAACTGTTAACGGCTCGATATAGGTGACGTCGGCAAACTCCGGATCCGTCATAATCGTAGCCGGGTTGCTGTTAACGAGAACCACTTTGTAGCCCTCTTCGCGCAGCGCTTTGCAGGCTTGGGTGCCTGAATAATCGAATTCACAGGCCTGCCCAATAACGATAGGGCCGGAACCAATGATCAGTATCTTCTCAATATCAGTGCGTTTTGGCATAAAATTCCGCCCGAAGCTGGATGATTTAATCGCCTATGCAAGCATGAACGCAGACGCACGCCAGTTCCCGGTGGTTGGCTCCCGGAGAGAGCGCTTGCAAATCCGTTTCCGGTGGGAATATTCAAATTATGTCCCGTAATAAAAAGCCTGTCATCGTCGTCGCAGCCCTCCTTGGCGGCTTGATTTTGTTGCCTGTTCTCATTTGGTCGGTTTCCAGATTGGGTGGCTCCGATGGCCCGTTGACGCCCACGCCGTCCGAGACGGGTTCAGCGGGTTCCAGCCGCGATTTACCTGACTTTGATCTGAGCCGGCTTGCGGAAAAGGCCGATCAACTGCTTTCTCAGGATATTGCGGAAGCGCTGCGTGAAGGCGATGTCTCTCTGGATTTCGTGGCCGGGCTGAATAAGGAGGCCGAGCGTGCGCGCGGTGATCTTCGCAGTGGGCGAACGGATCGGGCAAAGGAGCGCTTCCTGGCGGTTGTCTCTGCCGCCGAAAGCCAGCTTGAAGCGATTGCTGCTGCCGATCGGGCGCGTGAGCTAAAAGGCAGCACGTATACCGAGTTGCAACGTCTGGAATACCTTCGTGTGGCTTTCGAAAACACTTATCGCGAAGCGGTTGACTCCTATAATGATGCGCTGCGCTCGCTCGAAGCAGGTCGGTATTTGGAGGCAGTTGACCAGTTCGAGCTTGCAGGAGCGATCCTCGGCGACCTTGAGGCCCGTGCGATCCAACAGCTTTCCGGCTTGCTCGAGGCTGGTCAGGCAGCGCTTGAAAAATACGAGCTTACGGAAGCAAAGAATGCGTTCCGCTCCGTTCTCGAGATCGACTCGGCCAATGCTGCTGCAACGGAAGGGCTGACCATGGTTTCCGCCCTCGAGGGGATCGCTGAATCGATAAAAGCGATCCGAACTCTGGAATCGGAGGGCAAGCTAAACGAGGCGCTCGCTGCGCTGGATCGCCTGGCAGCGGACCACCCGAATAATCCATTTATCAAAAACCAGCGCACCTCATTGGAAAAGAGAATTGCCAACAGCGAATTCGACAGGCTGGTTGCCCGGTCGCTTGAATCGGAGGCCGCAGGCAACTACGGTGAGGCGATCGCCGACCTTGAGGAGGCGCTCAAAATCAAAACCGATACGACTCAGCAGGAGCGTCTGGAGAAACTGCAGGCAACCTATAAGGCTGCCCGGTTGGAGATGCTGCTTGCGGATGGATTTCAGGCCTTAAAAGGTGCCCGCTATGAGGCTGCGCGCAATCTTTACAAGGAGGCGGTTGCGCTTGACCCGGAGTCCAAAGAAGCGCGCACAGGCCTCGAGAAGGCCTCCAGCCTTTACCTCGCAAGTATTCGCTACAACCAGAACATCGCCAGCGCCGAGCGCTCGATCAAGGAGGGTCGCTTCCCGCTGGCTGCCCGTTTCTTCAACGAGGCGATGAGCAGCCGTCCCGACAATCTGATGAACTCCAAGTTGAAGAAGGAAGAAGCGATTCGCAGCGAGCTCGAAAAACAAAGTAAAGAGGTTCCCGTTACGGTGATTTCCGATGGTCGCACTTTCGTGAGTATCATTGGGGTGCTGCCTCCGGACCGTTTCAAAGACAGGGATCTCAAACTCTTTCCCGATGTCTATAAGATAAAGGGCACGCGCAAAGGTTACAAAGACGTAGAAATGGACCTGAAAGTCGATGCTTCGCGACCAAACCAATCCATCCGAGTTCAATGCATCGAAAAAATCTAGTCAGCAAGTTGCCTCTGGGGATGGTGGTCCTTCTCTGCGCCGCTCCCAGCGTGTTTGGCATTCCGGATCCGGATCTTTTCGACGGCCGAATCGCGCAGGAAAGGCAGGGTGGTGGAGGCGCTCCATCTTCCGGAGAGGGAACTGAGCCCGCGGTTGCCGGGGCGAATACACAGCAATCCGCCGATCCGAGCTCAGGCCCCGGGGAGGCGTCAGGTGGTTCCGGTGACTCGGGCTCCGAACCGCCATCCGGCCGCGATTTTGGCGAGGTAGGGGGGATCGGCGGTGGACTGGCCGGGACGGCCGGGACAGGCCCACCGTCAGCTTCAAAGCCCACGGGTAGCGGTGGCGAGGCGCAGCCGGTGCCCGGGGAAGCAGCCTCCAAGCCTACGGGTGGCGGTGTCGCCGACAGTTCGGAGGCGATGACGGAAGAAAACCGCGATTTCAGCCAGATTAGTGGTTTCGGCGGCACGGGTCCGACGACCGTCGAGG
>Ga0102948_1000697_pt1 | contig 13307 bp, 17 predicted proteins | sample SalPonA_A_H2O_MG_FD_78211 | JGI IMG/M metagenome (GOLD analysis project Ga0102948, IMG submission 78211) | Water microbial communities from South San Francisco under conditions of wetland restoration - Salt Pond MetaG R2A_A_H2O_MG | ecosystem: Environmental > Aquatic > Non-marine Saline and... | reverse complement strand
CTGATTTGAAGTGGAGCGGGATATCGGGCTCGAACCGACGACCTATACCTTGGCAAGGTATCGCTCTACCAACTGAGCTAATCCCGCACTTCGTCAAGAGGTGCGTATTATAGAGCGCACAGACTCAGAGTCAATGCCCTTTTATTAATTATTTTTGTATAAAAATTAACCACTTAGATTTCAGCTGCTTAGATGTCTTCGCGCAAATGTGGCCAAGCCGCGACGAGGTAGACGATCATCGACCAGAGTGTCAACACAGTCGCCGCATAGAGAGCGGCAATCCCGATCCAAGCAGCCAAAGTACCCGGAACCGCCGCTATTAGCACCAGTATCGCGACCATCTGTAATGTGGTTTTAATTTTACCAATATTCGATACGGCGACCTGAGCACGAGCACCCATCTCAGCCATCCATTCGCGCAGCGCAGAGATAACGATCTCTCGTCCTATGATGACAATAGCCGGCGCAGCCGTGAGAACTGGCCAGCTGTGAAGCTCCCGGCTATAGGTATCCACCAACACAACTAAAGCTGCCGCCACAATTAACTTGTCGGCCACAGGGTCAAGAAATGCACCGAAGGGACTAGTCTGTTGAAGCTTTCGTGCCAGATAACCATCAAACCAATCAGTGATAGCAGCCAGTCCGAATAACCCTGCGGCGATTAGCCGGGCGTCCTCCACGGGTAGATAGTAGACCACGACAAAAACCGGGATCAGGATAATACGCAGAAGCGTCAGTATGTTGGGTATCTTCATGGCTATCCGTTAGTCCCGGGGCTCGGGGTGCAGGGCAAAATAGATGGTCTCAGCGAGACTTCTGCTAATGGTAGAGACTTTTGCAATTTCTTCAATACTGGCGGACTCAACGGCTTTAGCACTGCCGAAATGGTTCAGTAATGCTCTACGCCGTTTGGGACCTACGCCCTCAATTCCCTCCAGTAACGACTGTTTACGCGCTTTTGCACGCCGTGCGCGGTGACCTGTAATCGCAAAACGGTGAGCCTCATCACGTATATGCTGTAACAAGTGCAAAGCTAGATTGTCCGATTGCAGGATGTTCTCTGCTCCTGTCTCCCCTTCGATAAGCACTTCGAAGCCGGCCTTGCGGGTGGGGCCTTTGGCAATACCGATTACGCGGACCTCTTTTAAACCGAGGGTGCCTAAGACATCCATCGCCTGAGCCACCTGCCCTTTGCCACCATCGATAACTAAAAGATCAGGTAGTAAAGCCTCCTCTTTCTGCAACCGACCATAGCGCCGCTCGAGTGCTTGGTGCATAGCAGCGTAATCATCACCGCCGGTAATATCTTCAATATTGAATTTTCGGTAATCGCGTTTTAACGGTCCGTTGCGATCAAATACGACGCAAGAAGCCACTGTCGCCTCACCGCTACTGTGACTGATATCGAAACACTCGAGGCGCGTTGGTACCTCCTCCAAATTGAGTGCCTCCTGTAGCGCAAGGAAACGGTTGTACATGTTTTGTTTATTCGCCAGTTGCGCGGTCAGATTCTGTTCAGCGTTTGTCTGTGCTAAACGCTGCCAGGCAGCACGCTCACCGCGTACATTCGAGCTGAGCTGAACCTTGGCGCCCCGCTCCTCTGAGAGCGCCTGGCCCAAGGTTTGTTCGCTCTCGAGTGACTCTGTTGTAATAATCGTCGCCGGAATCTCGCGTCCACCTGCAAGATAAAATTGAGCCACAAAGGCTGCTAGCACCTCGGCGCTGCTCTCCTCTATCGCAACCTTAGGATGGTACACACGGGAACCTATCACACGTCCCTGTCTCACAAAGAGGGCATGCACGCAGACTCCGCCGGGTTTGATAGCGCATCCAAAAACATCTGCATCGCCTTTTTGTCCGCTCACGTACTGCTGTTCCTGAACATGCCGCAGCTTTTGTAATTGGTCACGCAGTTCTGCTGCACGCTCAAACTCTAATGCCGCGGCTGCCTCATCCATTTGCAGGCCCAATTCGGCCAATACCGCCGGGTTTTTGCCTTCAAGAAACATCTTGGTATGGCGCACATCTCGGGAGTAGTCCTCCTCCGAAATCAAACCAACACAAGGCGCCGAACAGCGCTCTATTTGATACTGCAGACAGGGCCGCGAACGGTTGCGAAACTGGGTATCGTCACACTGACGTACCTTAAATAGTTTTTGTAACAGGTTGAGGCTATCGCGCACCGCTAGACCGGACGGAAATGGCCCGAACAGCTTGCCTTTGCGTTTGGACTTTCCGCGCTGAAAGCGAACAGCCGGATGAGCCTCGCCATCGGTCACCAAGATATAGGGGTAAGATTTATCGTCGCGCAGCAAAATATTGTAAGGCGGGCGATGATTTTTGATCAGGTTCTGCTCAAGAAGCAGTGCCTCAGTTTCACTTCCAGTAACCGTTACCTCTATATTTGCGATTTTGGAGACAAGCGCCTGAGTCTTTATGGTCTGGCCGGTAGAGCGGAAGTAGGAACTGACCCGATTCTTCAGATTGCGTGCCTTACCGACGTAGAGAAGGTCTCCATTCGCGGCGTACATCTGATAACACCCCGGTCGCTGCGTTAATGAACTCAGGAAGTCTTTTGCATCAAATTGGTTAGACATCAGTTAGAGCGTGAGGCTTGCATGTAGAGATGAGTTGCCTTGCGATGCATCTCATTAAGATCATCACGCGTATCATCGGTGATACCCGCTCCACGAGAGAGGGAAACTTCTAAGTAGGCACCGATCTGAGCATAGTGATAGAGCTGATCCTCGATACTACCGCTGCGTTTCATTTTTGACAGCGCGATCTGGGCACCGTTCATCAAAATAATATTGATATCAGTGTCTGCCAGCATCGGATCCCGTGTGGTGCGCTGATGACGTAGCTCGCTCGCTGCCTCTTCAGCCTGACGCTTGGTCATCGGCGGCATTCTGTTTCTCCTAATAAACATACTGGCGGGTACTATAAATTAATTTGCGAAATCAACCAATTGCCCCAACATGCCGGGACTGTCATAGTTTAAGTATGGCTCAGATAAAAAATGAGGTAGCGCGTGTCTTTTGAGGCTCAATATCGACTCACTCGACAGCTTCAATGGCTCAGTTACGCCCCAAACCTCGTTAGTGCGCCTGACCTGGAGCTCCCGCAGGGGCTTTTGGGTCAAACCTGTTTCGAGTTGCAGGAGCATCGTCTCGGCGCTAGAAGACTGGGGTTACAGTTTGAGCAGATATTGAGAATCTACCTTAGATATCAGTCACAAGTTACTGATATTGAATCAAACATACCTATTCGAAAAGATAAGATTACACTCGGTGAGGCTGACCTACTACTCCGTTTCAGGGAGCAATGGTGGCACATTGAGGTCGCCCTGAAGTTCTATTTGCGCCAACCGGGAGTCGAGGGATTGGCGGGGTACTACGGTCCTAACCGACGTGACCGATTCGACATCAAGTGGCAACACATGGTTAATCATCAGACTCAGGTGCTCCAGCAAGAGAGTGCGAAACCTATTTTGGCCGCCCGTAACATAAATACAGTGCGACGCGCTGTACTGGTTAAAGGCTGGCTATTTCAACACCCTGATGATCATCGCGCTGAGCGACCAGCCCCAATTAACCCTCACCACCAAAGAGGTTGGTGGGTCCACAATACAGAGCTACCTCTGTGGCTGAGTTGTCAGCCATCCAATGCGACCTATCTCGTGGTTGAAAAGCCTTATTGGCTCTATCCACTAGGATCAATCGCAAAGCCAGCTCTAAATGGCAGGCAACTTCTCAACCTCTTGCGAGATCGAACTTTCCCCGCCCAGGTTTGGGTGGTGCTGGGTACTGGCCGCTCACGCCAGCTACTCAGTCGTGGATACGTTGTCAGTGACGGATGGGAGCAGACCGATGGCTAAACTGGCTCCGCATCTTATTATGTTGGTTTGGGCTGCTCTGGTTGCCTCCTCGTTTCCCGTGGCTGCGCTCTTCACGCCTGAACTTTCTGCCTCCCTGCTGGTCGGAATCAGATTTCTACTTGCCGGTATGCTGATGTGGATTATTCGACCGCGAGACCTGCGTCTACCCCTGGGTGCTTGGTTGAGCTATGGGCTGCTTGGGCTCTTGCTAGCAGGCAACTTTGTCGTAATGTTTGTCGCACTGCGTTATGCCGAGCCGCTGAACCTTGCTGCGATCTATATCTGTCTGCCGCTTATCGCTTATCTGATGTCTGTGTTGCTTGGAATGGAGCGTCTGGGGCTGAGCCGCACCCTACTCCTTTTGGGCGTAGCCTTAGCGGCCCTGGTAATTCTCGCGCGTGCAGAGTTCAAAAACCTGCTGCAATTAGAGTTCGGGTTCGGTGAGCAGATCTATTTAATCGCCTGCGTACTTTCAGCTGCTTACAATACGCTCTCACGTTATTTCACAGATCGCCAGTGGATCGCGGCCGATCCTTATTTAACAACCTGTTTTAGTCTGATAGCGGGTGGTCTACTGATCGCCATACCTGACCTCTGGCGAACCGATTTTAACCATTTTTTTCATCTCCTTACACTTAACGACGCACTGGCACTTGGCTATCTGACGCTCTTTACCTCTCTGGCTACTTTCTGGCTGTTACAGATATGCGCGCTTCAACTGCCTCCGAGCATGCTATCTGCTTACAGTTATCAGGCCCCACTGCTCTACTTGCTGGCCGAGCTTACGCTTGGTCTTACCCACTGGCAGCCAGCCTATCTTGTCGCTATTGCACTGCTTCTATTTGGTTTTTATCGTCTGGCTCAGCAGGGAGAGAGGCGTAGATGACTGATTTGAGACAATAAAAAAGGCCGCAAACGCGACCTTTTCTTTGGGTGTCTCGATTACTGGCCAGCCTTGGCTGCGTCTGCTTCGATTGATCTCTTCAGAAAACGAATCCCGAAGAAAGTCATTACGAGCATGGCAGCCACTATAGCGATGCTCGGGGCGAAAGAGATAAGGCTGTATTTATCGATGCCAATCATTGTTTGATACTCCAAGAGGTGTCAAATTAAATTGGCGCGAATTCTATTTATTGATCTCCGTCAATGCAAGTGGTTAATAAATCGTCAAGAAACTAGCCCCGCTGAAGACGTTTCAGGAGTGAGCTGGTATCCCATCGATTCCCGCCTAAGGCTTGCACATCAGCGTAGAACTGATCGACGAGGGCCGTGACAGGAAGTTGAGCCCCGTTGCTACGCGCCTCATCTAGCACAATGCCGAGGTCTTTGCGCATCCAGTCGACTGCGAACCCGTGGTTGTATTGATCGTCAAGCATCGTCTTATGGCGATTCACCATCTGCCAAGAGCCCGCGGCACCATGCTGTATTACATCTATTACAGCCGCGACATCCATACCAGACTTTTGACCGAAGTGGATCGCCTCGGCCAACCCTTGCACCAACCCCGCGATACAGATCTGATTCATCATTTTGGCCAACTGACCGCTACCGACGGCACCCAACAAGCTATGGGACTTGGCGTAGGCATCAATGACCGGACCCACTTTTTCGTAAGTTGAGGGTTCACCACCAATCATTATGCTGAGCACGCCATTTTCGGCGCCTGCCTGACCGCCCGACACCGGTGCATCAAGGAAGCCCAAACCACGATCAGCGCAGGCTGAATTGAGTGCGCGGGCAGCCTCAGCCGAGGCTGTAGTGTGATCGACGAGAATACTGCCTTCCTGCATACCCCCAATAGCGCCATACTCACCCGTAGTGACTTGGTAGAGGTCCTGATCGTTACCGACACAGACAAATACGATCTCTGCGTCAGATGCTGCCTCTGCAGGCGTTGCTGCGCTGGTTCCACCATATGTCTCGACCCATGTCTGGGCTTTGGCATTAGTGCGATTGTAAACACACACCTGATGACCGGCTTTTTGCAGGTGACCCGCCATCGGGTAACCCATCGTACCTAGACCGATAAACGCCAATTTTGCCATGCTAGTATTCCACCTTGTATTGTTATTAGAAGACTCAACGAGAACGAAGCAATTATGAACCGACTTAAGCCATTACTCCCGCTGCTTGCAGCGTTTACGCTCACTGCTCAGGCAGAGATCATTCTGCCTGACATAGAGTTACAGACACTTGAGGGTGAATCAATGCTTTTGAGTGATACCAAGGGAAAGTTTCGCGTCATTAACTTCTGGGCAACCTGGTGTCCCCCTTGTGTGAAGGAGATGCCAGACTTGGCGAACCTAGACGAAGCATTGGAATCGGTAAATGGTGATGTCATAGCCATCAATGTGGGAGAAGAGCCAGATCAAGTGGAGGCCTTCATTCTCGAAAATCTTGATCCTGCAGGCCTAACACTGCTGCTGGACACTGCAGGAAAATCTTTCCCTGTTTTTGAGCTGAGTGCGCTCCCAATGACGTTAGTGGTATCGGCTGATAATCAAATTCTTGATTCTGCAATGGGCGCCCGAGAGTGGGATTCGCCCGAAATGGTGCAAGCGATCATAGGGCTGGCGAACTAGCGAGTTGTGTTCAAACTCGCTCTGCCAGAGCGGCAACAATCTTTAAAACCATCTGAGCAGAGTTCTCTGAAGCCGTATCAATGAACTGATCAAACGAGATGTTGGACTCCTGTCCTGCGATATCTGACAAGGCTCGGATCACGATAAAAGGCGTATCAAACCTGAAGCAGGTCTGCGCGATGGCGGCTGCTTCCATCTCTGCGGCCTTCATCGTGGGGAAGTTGGATCTCACCTTTTCCACATGCTCCGGGTCGCTCATAAACGCATCACCGGTCGCAATGAGTCCGCGGCTGCAGGCCATACCCTGCATCTCGGCGACCGAAGTCTCAGCCACCTCAACCAGTAATGCGTCTGCGTAGTAGGCAGCAGGCATGCGCGCCATCTGACCAATTTCATACCCAAACACTCGTAAATCAACATCGTGATGACGCACCTCATCTGAGATCACTACGTCACCCACCTTCAGTTCCGGGTCAAATCCGCCAGCAGAGCCGGTGTTGATAACACAGTCAGGCTTGAAACGATCGAGCAGTAGACAGGTTCCGATAGCCGCATTCACCTTTCCTATACCGGATTTGAGAAGAACAACGTCAAATGCGCCAATTTTCCCACTGTAGAACATAAATCCGGCTATCTGCTCCTCTTGAATATCAGTGATAGAGTGCTTCAGTCGCTCTATCTCCTGATCCATAGCTCCAATTAGTGCGATTCTACTTGTGGCATTTAGTTTGGCCGCGAATGGAGATGTGGAAGAAGCAGTGTTTTGGATTTCGGGATTGAGGTCATCAGGACGGCTCATTAAAGTCACCTAACTGGGCAGAGTCTATGATTGGAAACATGTTACCACTCTGACTCGAATTTGCACTGTTAGCTTGATAAAAATGACGCGAAATCACAGCTGCCATCCAAAGCTTGCGAAGAGTTGTTCAATCTCAGCACTGAGGGGTGCGTTGATTTTAATCTGCACCTCTTTTGTGGGGTGCGTGAACTCGAGTTCGGTCGACATGAGTAATAGTCGGTGAATATTGAACTCCTCCCTGAATAGCCGATTATGCCGGCCCTCGCCATATTTGGTATCGCCCACAATCGGATGCAGGATATGTTTCATATGGCGACGGATCTGATGTTTTCGGCCCGATTTGGGTTTGGCTTCAACCAGTGAGTAGCGTGCCTTTGGGTAACGACCGACAGGAAGATCCAACTCAACCTGTGCCAACTTTCGATACTCAGTAATGGCCTCTTTTGGTTCGGGGTTTTCTTGAGCAAAGGGTTCCGCAAACTTATCGCGCTTGGGCACCAGAGGATAATCTATAACACCCTCGGCATCTGTCCAGCCACGCACCACACAGAGGTAGGTTTTTTTAATACTGCGCTGTAAAAACTGTAGCTGCAGCGCTTGAGTCGCCTCAAGCGTCTTGCCCACCAGGATGACGCCCGACGTTGCACGATCCAAGCGGTGGATAGTGTGCAGTTTTTCTGCCCCGAGATGACGTTTCATGATGCCCATCAGATGCGGTTCGGACGCGGGTGAGATCCAGCTCGGGTGTACCAGAAGACCTGCAGGTTTATTTACTGCAATCAACACATCATCTTCAAACAGAATTTCTGGTGTATCCACGATCTTTTCCTCTGACAAGGAGCGCACTCTATCAGCACCCCGAGCGATACTCCAGACCCCGGATCTGGGGTGAGATTCCACGAAACCAAGTAAAATTGTGCACCGCACAAAATAGTATTTGACACTCGCTACAATTGGTCATAGAGTAAACACATTGTTGCACTGCACAAAACCTCATATTAGGAGATTATTATGATCAACGAATTTAAAGACAGCATGAAACCCGTTATGGATATGGCTGAAATCAACAAGAAAACGGCTGAGAAATTGATTGCTCTGCAGTCTTCTTACGTGACCGAAGTTGTAAACGCATCACTGGCTCAGATGAAAACTCTGGCTGGCATTAAAGACCCTAAAGCGGCTCTCGAACTTCAGGTTAAGTACCTGAAAGACGCTGAAACTAAGCTGACTGAGACTGCTGAAAAAGAGATCGCTGCGCTAGCTGAAGCTAAAGCTGAACTCTCAACTCTGGTCGAGAAAAGCCTGACCGATCTGGCCACCGCTCAGCCTTTCGCTGAACTGCAGAAGTTCATGGCTGCTAAAAGCTAATTGCCATCGGATTGACAAAAAGCCGGTCTTGCACCGGCTTTTTTTTGTCTCAAAGCAATCCACTCTGCCGCTTCCAGCGACTCAGTTCGCGAATATACTCGGGTCCTATTCCGCAACATCCGCCAATGATGGTTGCTCCTAATGTACGCCACTCTCTAGCATAAGTTAGATATTCATCAGGTTCTATCGCCCGAAACTCAATCTCCTGACTGCGTGAATCTTGAGTCGACTTAATCGGCGTAAATTTGTTGGCGTAGACACCCAGAGCCAGCGAGGAAGATTGACCGTCAACCACCGCTTTCGCCTTCTCGACCGCGGCTGCCATAATTTCCGGAACCGAACAGTTGAACATTAAACCTGTTGCACCGGTCTGACAGACGCGTTGAGCGACCTCAGTTACCAGCTCCCCAGAGCGCAATCGGGGTGATTCAGCCTGATCGTCGAGAGTAAAGGAGTAGTAAACCGGTTTGGTTTCATCCGCCAGTACCTCTGCTGTACTCTCGAACTCGGCCAAACTGGACACAGTCTCGGCGAGCCACAGATCAACATAATCGCGTTGTGCATCGACCAGCGCCCTTGTGATCGGCTGTGCCGGACGTTTATCAAAAAGATCAGGTCGATAGCTACCCATCGCGGGCGGCAAAGAGGCCGCTACCAACACAGGTCGCTTGATCGACTCAGTAGCCTTTGCCGCTAGCTCCGCCGCTAAACGGGCGAGTTGTGCTCCACGTTCATGAAAGAGTTGGTCTCCGAGATGAAAAGGTACACAGGCGTAACTGTTGGTTGTAATGATATCGGCGCCACTCTCTATGTATGAGCGATGCACCTGCAACACCATCTCTGGCGACTTTAACAGAGCCTCGGCACTCCACAACGGGCGGGAGAATGGTGCTCCAATACGACGAAGCTCGTGCCCCATCCCCCCATCAAGAATTTGCAAATCTTCCATCAAAATCCTCACTCGACCCACAATCCAGATCTGGTTTGCGCGTATGGTAATCAATTAGCGAACGAGCATCACGCATTTATTGAGCGAGTCAACGCTCAACTAAAAACTCTAAGAATTGGTGTTTTTACGCCGTGTTTGAATCTCTATCTGGTAGATGCCACTGATTATGTTATGGGCTTTCACCTACTCTTTTATTAACGGGGCTGTAGCAACAAACCTGTCCCACTCTATCGTCTTCGTTAATGCCTTGCTGGATGCTGGAATACTCTCGTTTAACTGATAAACGATTCACATTAAAACAGCTGGAACATCTGTTCAGGCTAGCTTTTATTCGACTCTATGCCTGTCAGTCGAATGCGCAGACGCGCCTTATATCGAGGCCACCTGCTTACGGCCTTTTTATCACAAGATATCCTTTTCGTTTCAAAATCTGGAATCTCGTATATTTAATCTCTCTCGGGTCAGTCTGGGGGTATATGTGTCTATAATTTGAAACGAATTTTACTTTATTCTCAATAAAGTGGCGCGAGCCGATAACTGCGGCTACCTTTATAAGGTGTTACAGATAGCGCTAGCCCTAAAGGATATTGGGAACTCCTACAATAGATGAAAGCACTTATCGCTGACGACGATTTAGCCCTACGCTTTATCATGCAGAAGATGCTTGAGGGATGGGGATTTGAGCCCGTCATTGCCTCAGACGGTGAGGCCGCTCTGCGTATTATGGAAGAGTCGGAGGAGCCCCCTCGACTCCTACTTCTGGACTGGGAAATGCCCAAAATCAATGGCCTTGACCTGTGCAAGCGCCTACGCGCTGTCGACACCAGCGACCCACCCTATATCATACTGGTGACTGGACATGCCGAAGCGGAGTATATCCAAACGGCACTTGACGCCGGAGCTAATGATTTTGTTAGCAAGCCAACGAATTCGGGTGTATTGCGAGCCCGTATCGGGGTTGGTTTGCGGACTTTAGAGTTACAACGACGCCTCAATATTGCCAATCACATGCTCGCTTATCGTGCGGACCACGATGAGCTGACGGGGTTGCGTAATCGCGGCGCAGTGGTTGAGCGGTTGGAGAGCGAATTAGCTCGAGCTCAGCGTACCAACGCGTCACTTGCAATCGCCATTCTCGATATCGACTTCTTCAAACAAGTTAATGATACCTTCGGCCACCCTGTTGGGGACCGCGTCTTGCGGGAGTTTGCCGACCGTCTTCGGGACACCTTTCGCCCTTACGACATCGTCGGTCGATACGGTGGCGAGGAGTTTATAGCCATCTGCCCCGTGGAGCAGGAGAAGAGCTTTGAATTGTTTGAACGTTTTCGCGCTGTCGTGGAGGAGACTCCCTTTCTGGCTGACGATTTAGCCATAAACGTGACGGTGAGCATCGGCGTTCGCACATTAATGGGTAATGAAGCGAAAGGTTCACAGCCAATTTTGGCGCTCCTGGCCGATGCTGATGCCGCGCTCTACCGCGCTAAGCACTCGGGGAGAAACAGCGTTTGTACGGTCGATCACAATGTGACGCCCTTCCCCGAACATGAGCACCTATCTGGGAAGCAAAAATCGGTTAGCTGAAGAGTCGATCGCCCAGCTGATCGATCGTCATTTTCGCTTTGTTGAGGGTCACCTCAGTGCATGAGTCTCGAGTTGGGAGCGTATCCGCGCGGATAAACTGATGAACCTGTTGCTGTTCGCCGTTCTGTTTAACAATACGTGCACCGACGCCAAACTGGCCATTACGACTGCGCGGCTCAACAAATATCTGGTAACCCTTATAGTCTATCGCCTCTACTGCCGGGGCCTCTTCCTTGCCTGCAAACAGTGCTTTGATTCCGTCCAATATACCCATCGTAGTTTAGTCTCCTGAGTGCTCTAGCGCGATGACACTTCCAACAAGTCTGGTCATGAGCGCTGAACCGTGTGAAAGATCGATTGCACTGGTTAGATATCGCACTGGAGTAAAAGTTCCACTCGCCTGAACTAAGAGAGATTCGACTGCCAGTCGACGGTGCAGCTCACGTGCGACAGCAGCCGGCGTATCGAGTATCTCTATACCTTTACCGAGGCGGCGACTGATGGCGCTGACGAGGAAGCTATAGTGAGTGCACCCAAGCACCAGCGTGTCAATATGGGCGTCTTTCATCGGCTTAAGATAAATCTCCAGTAACGACTCCAAACGCAGACTGTGATCGCCCGGTAGCTCAATTGTCTCAACCAGGCCGGGACACGCCTGTACAGTCAGTTGTGCACGGGTGCCAAACCGCTCGACCAAGGATTGAAACTTCGCAGACCTCAGAGTGTAGCTTGTTGCAAGAATTCCCACACGCTTGGTCGGGCTTCTTTCAACTGCTGGTTTGATACCGGGTTCAACACCAACGATCGGTAGATTGAATTCCGCTCGCAACTGAGCGATCGCAGCGGCAGTAGCCGTGTTACAGGCGACCACGATAGCCTTGCACCCTAACTCAAGCAGGTGTTGGGTGACTTGGCGCGAGCGCCGAATAATTTCGTCGTCAGACCTGTCACCGTATGGCGCGTAGGCTGTATCGGCATAGTAGACCAATGATTCATTGGGCAACTCATCGCGAATCGCGCGCAAGATACTGAGACCACCGACCCCGGAGTCGAAAACGCCCACGGGTCTACACTGCTGCTCTGCTGGGATACTCAAGCCGGTTCTCTCTAATCGCTAACATCTACGAACAGTTCGCATTCTACCCCATGAGTTAGGAATAGTTCAGACCGGTCACTACCGCACTGATTGATTTTGTGCACTGCAACAAAAATCCATTGACACCCACCTCATACTATTCTAAATTGATCACATATTGTGCAGTGCACAAAAAAACTTAATTTATATCTAAAACCAAGGGGCTCAGCCATGTACGATACGATGATGAAAACATTCACAGACCAGATGGCACCTTTCACCAAGGTTGCTGAGATCAATACTAAGACTGCCGAGAAGCTATTTGAGCTTCAGTCTGCATTTATGACAGAGATGCTTAACACTGGACTCGCCCAGGTAAAAGCGTTGACTGGTGCTGCTGAGCCAAAGGCTGCTGTTGAAATGCAGATCTCTTTTTACAAAGAGATGGAAGGTAAGCTCGTTGCTGCGGCTGAGCAAGAGATCGCTGCCTTGACAGCTGCTCGTGAAGAGCTGGCATCTGTGTTCGAAGAGTCTATGGCTAACATCGCTGAAGTTGATTTCTCAGCACTTATGCCAACAATAGATAAAAAAGCTAAAGCGACAACGCGAAAAGCGGCAGCACCTAAAGCCGCTGAATAAGCGAAGCGCGGCATCTTGCCGAACTAGCCTAAGCTGATTAAAAGAAAGAGAACCTAGTGTTCTCTTTTTTGTTAGCCGGCCACCTTGATCTTCAGCTAGATAATTCTCCAACTCATGCGGGGTGTCCCTGGGGATTGAACCCTCGAGTCGCGATTTCTTCAAATAGTTGTGAACCGTTTTAATCGAGGTGTTTAACGAAACAAATATCCAAACGTTGATGCTTTTGCCATCACCAGCCTCGTTATCTTTTTTTGATGACCACCTTATTCGGAGCTTCAGATGTTGGGTGAGGCCGAAGCGCACTCTGCAAACTGTTCTGCCCAAGTTGTTTCAGCAGTTGCCTCTCTAACTTATCGAGTTGCGTATGCAGTACCATTTTCCGGTCCAAACAATCCGTCTGCTGTAGGCTTTGTCGAAGGCTGACGGAAGCTCGG
>Ga0102948_1000694_pt1 | contig 13336 bp, 13 predicted proteins | sample SalPonA_A_H2O_MG_FD_78211 | JGI IMG/M metagenome (GOLD analysis project Ga0102948, IMG submission 78211) | Water microbial communities from South San Francisco under conditions of wetland restoration - Salt Pond MetaG R2A_A_H2O_MG | ecosystem: Environmental > Aquatic > Non-marine Saline and... | reverse complement strand
TCAAGCGCATGCTGCCATACATTTAATTGGTTACGAATTAAGCGAATAGGAAGGACTAAATATGCCTCGCGTAAAACGTGGTGTACAAGCTCGTGCACGTCACAAGAAAGTATTGAAACAGGCAAAAGGTTACTACGGCGCTCGTAGCCGTGTATTCCGAGTAGCCAAACAGGCTGTCATCAAGGCAGGTCAGTACGCTTACCGCGACCGTCGTCAGCGTAAGCGTCAGTTCCGTGCTCTGTGGATTGCGCGTATTAACGCAGCAGCTCGCATCAATGGCCTCTCATACAGCCGTCTTATCGCTGGCCTCAAAAAGGCTAACGTTGAGATCGACCGTAAAGTATTGGCTGATCTGGCTGTTCATCAGCAGGCAGCGTTCGGCGCTGTTGTTGAGAAAGCGAAAGCAGCACTGGCCTAAGACCTGTTAACCCCCCTCTGCGGTGGTTAATTGATCGACTCAGATAGGGGAAGGGTGCATGCTCTTCCCCTATTTTTGTTTCAGAATGGCGCATTCAAAGAATCCTCCAACCTAAACTGGAGCCATAAATGGAAAATCTTGACGCCCTAATGGCGGAAGGAAAAGCCGCTGCGCTGGCAGCGACTGATGTAAAGACACTTGATGAGGTACGTGTTCAGTATCTGGGTAAGAAGGGGCACCTTACCCAGCTATTGAAAGGTCTGGGTAAACTCTCCGCGCAGGAGCGTCCGTCCGCAGGTGCGCGAATCAACGAAGCGAAAGAGGCGGTCTCTGACGTCCTCAACGCTCGCAAAGTCGAGCTGGAGAGTGCTGCTCTGGAAGCCAAGCTCTCTGCCGAAACTGTTGATGTAACTCTGCCAGGCCGTGAGGCTGAGGTGGGTGGTCTGCACCCGGTGACTAAAGTGATGGAGCGTATAGAAGCATTTTTTAGTCGCATCGGTTACTCGATAGAGGAGGGACCAGAGATCGAAGACGATTATCACAACTTCGAAGCGCTCAACATCCCAGGCCACCACCCGGCGCGTGCCATGCACGACACGTTCTACTTTGACGCACACCGATTGCTGCGAACGCACACTTCACCTGTTCAGATCCGTACGATGGAGGCACAAAAACCGCCGATTCGAATTATCTGTCCGGGACGCGTCTACCGTTGTGACTATGACCAGACGCACTCCCCAATGTTCCATCAGGTCGAAGGTCTGATCATCGACAAGGGCATCAGCTTTGCTGATCTCAAAGGTACGCTTGAACAGTTTCTGCAGGAGTTCTTTGAGCAGGAAGTTAAAGTGCGCTTCCGCCCATCTTACTTCCCATTCACTGAACCTTCGATTGAAGTTGATATAGACCGCGGCGATGGCAAGTGGCTGGAAGTACTCGGTTGCGGCATGGTGCACCCAAAGGTTCTGCAAATGTCAGGAATTGATCCTGAAGAGTACACCGGGTTTGCTTTCGGCATGGGTGTAGAGCGATTTGCCATGCTGCGTTATGGCGTGGATGACCTGCGTCTCTTCTTTGAAAATGATCTGCGCTTCCTCGGCCAGTTCAACTAAGTGCCGGGAGTAGGAATATATGAAGTTTAGTGAACAGTGGTTACGTGAACTGGTGCAGCCTGAGCTTGATGCTCAGGGCCTGGCAGACCAGTTGAGTCTGGCTGGCCTTGAAGTGGATGGTGTTGAGCCAGTAGCGGGCGAATTTACAGGTGTGGTAGTAGGTGAGATCCTCTCTGCTGAACAACATCCAGATGCTGATAAGTTGCGCGTCTGTCAGGTCTCTAATGGCCAGGAGACCTTCCAGGTGGTGTGTGGTGCCCCCAACGCCCGAGGTGGAATGAAAACGGCTTTTGCTATGGTCGGCGCTCATCTGCCTGGCGACTTTAAGATTAAGAGAGCAAAGCTGCGTGGCGTTGAGTCCATGGGTATGCTCTGTGCAGAGGATGAGCTTGGCCTCTCTGATGATCACGGCGGGATCATGGAGTTGCCTGCAGATGCTCCTGTAGGTGCGGATATTCGCCACTACCTCAACCTCAACGACCATATTATCGATGTAGACCTAACGCCAAACCGTGGAGACTGTCTGGGTATGGTCGGTATGGCTCGCGAGGTGGGCGTTCTCAACAAGGTATCTGTGGCTGAGATCGACTGCACGCCTGTGCCTGCAACAATTGATGACAAGATTAGCATTGAGCTGCAAGCCCCCGCTGCCTGTCCACGTTATCTCGGGCGTGTTATCCGTAACATTGATATTAAAGCGCAGACCCCGCGTTGGATGGTGGAGCGTCTGGAGCGTTCTGGTGTTCGTTCTATTGATCCGGTTGTTGATGTCACCAACTATGTGCTCCTAGAGCTGGGTCAGCCAATGCACGCATTTGACCTCAACAAGTTGGAAGGAGGCATCTGTGTGCGCATGGCCCATCAGGATGAGCTGCTGACGCTTCTTGATGGCTCAGAGGTTAAACTGAATACCGATACCCTCGTGATTGCGGATCATAGTAAAGCGGTTGCCATGGCCGGTATTATGGGTGGTGGTAACTCAGAGGTGTCTGAAGAGACGCGTGATATTTTGTTGGAGTGTGCTTACTTTGACCCTATTGCGATTGCCGGTCGTGCGCGCAACTACGGCATGCACACTGACGCTTCACATCGCTACGAACGTGGCGTGGATTGGCAGCTGCAAGCGCGTGCAACAGAACGTGCCACTGCACTATTGCTGGAGATCGTGGGTGGTGAAGCGGGCCCTATTGTTGAAGCAGCTGACAAAGCACATTTGCCCGAGCCGGTAACGCTGACTCTGCGTCACGAACGTGTGACTGCGCTGCTTGCACTAGAGATTCCCGCACAAGAGATCGAAGAGATTCTGACGCGTCTTGGACTGCAACTCTCACCTATGCAGAGTGGTGTGTGGACTATCGCGGTACCAAGTTACCGTTTCGATATCAGCATCGAGGAGGATCTGGTAGAGGAGATTGCACGCGTCTACGGATACAACAACCTTCCTTCGAAGACACCGCGCGCTGAGTTACCATTGCCAAGTATCCAGGAGTCTCGTGTAGCGGTATCGAGCGTGCGCCGGCACCTCGTCGCTCGCGGTTATCAGGAAGCGATCACCTACTCCTTTGTCGAAGCGGGTCTGGCGCAGCTCTTTGATGACCAGCACCAAGCAGTTGCACTGGCCAACCCTATCTCGGCTGAGATGGCGGTGATGCGGACCACCCTATGGGCGGGACTGAGCAAAGCCGTGGCCTACAACCAGGCGCGCCAGCAGAGCCGAGTGCGTCTATTTGAGATAGGTCAGCGGTTCGTGCAGAGAGAGGATGTGTTGTCTCAGACAAACACCTTAGCGGCGATTATCACGGGTAATCGCTTGCCGGAGAGTTGGATGGGCAAGAGTGATAAGGTCGACTTCTTTGATATCAAAGGCGACCTAGAGTCACTGCTGGAAATGGCTGGTGATGCTGAGTCGTATACACTGGTGGCTCAGAAGCATGTTGCCCTGCACCCGGGTCAATCGGCGCGTATCGAGCGCAATGGCAAGCCGGTGGGCTGGATCGGAGCTATGCATCCATCTCTACAGAAACAGCTGGATCTAAGCGGTCCGGTCTACCTGTTAGAAATTGAGCTCGCGGATCTGTTAGACGGCAGGCTTCCTCGCTTCAGTACGCTCTCGAAATTCCCCGAGTCGCGTCGCGATTTGGCAATGGTAATTGACCAGAAACTGAGCTTTGAGGCAGTGCGTAAAATTGCCAAAGAGCAGGCCGGTGAGTTCCTGAAAGATGTCATCCTGTTTGACGTATATACCGGCCAAGGTATTGAAGCAGGACGAAAAAGTTTAGCTCTTGGCTTGACGTGGCAGCACCCATCGCGCACTCTTAATGAGGAAGAGATCAACGCATCGGTCGCTGCAGTCGTTGCAAGCCTAACCAACGACCTAGGGGCTGTACTGAGAGACTGAGATTCGCTACTGAGGCTCGCTCACGGAGCGAGTCGACTAACAAGAAGAAGGTGATGGCATGAGCTCGTTGACGAAAGCAGATATGGCAGAGCGCCTGTTTGAGGAGCTGGGTCTGAACAAGCGCGAAGCGAAGGAGATGGTTGAGTCCTTCTTCGATGAGGTTCGAGCCAGTCTGTCTCACAATGAGCACGTCAAACTCTCTGGATTTGGGAACTTCGACCTGCGCGACAAGCGTCAGCGCCCGGGTCGAAATCCTAAGACCGGAGAAGAGGTGCCTATTACCGCTCGCCGAGTGGTGACTTTTCGTCCCGGTCAGAAGTTAAAAGAGCGCGTTGAGATCTATGCAAGAACGGCCGCAGACCCAAGCTGAGCAGGAAGAGGGGGCAATACCCTCTAAGCGCTATTTCACGATTGGCGAAGCCAGTAAGTTGTGTGATTTAAAACCTCATGTCCTGCGCTATTGGGAGCAGGAGTTCGAACAGATCAAACCGGTTAAACGCAACAACCGCCGCTATTATCAGCGCCAGGATCTGTTGTTGATTCGCCAGATTAAAGGTCTCCTCTATGAACAGGGCCTAACCATTGCCGGTGCCCGTCAATGGCTCTCAGGTGATGCCGGTGGTGATGACAATTCGCGCTACAAACAGCTGCTGCGTCAAACCATTAGTGAGCTGGAAGGCATCCTCGAAAACTTGAAGCCTAAACGCTGATAAAAGCTTCACACAATCAACCTGTTAAGGTAACATGCGCAGCACTTTCGGAACGTAGCGCAGCCTGGTAGCGCACTGTCATGGGGTGTCAGGGGTCGGAGGTTCAAATCCTCTCGTTCCGACCATATTAAAAGCAAAAGGCCACTCTTCGAGTGGCCTTTTGCTTTTGATCCGCCGAAGGCGGAGACGATTTCCGAGTTATTTATCAAGGTTCACACAATTGCCTGGAGCAATTTTGAATGCGCTTTAGTGCGGCCGAGAAGCGGCGAATCACAAGGATGTGATTCGCACAGCCTCCCGTTCCAAGGTTTCCGGGAGACCGAACCACAAAGCGGCAAAGGCCGGCCCTCTAAATCTCCAGCACAAAACTCCACCCTCCCCAAAAAAACCATCCGTCACACCTCGAGAGCCACCTCCTCTTCGGAATAACACCTGCGGTGGATTATTTAATCGCCCAGCGCGATACCCTCGCGCCGGGGATCTGCCGCACCCAGCAGTCCACTGTCAACCACCTGCACAGCATGTAGCCCCGAGTTGAGATCCCGTACGCTGACTTTGTATCCCATCGCTTCCAGCTCGGCCTGTAGCCTCCCGGAATCTGTACCCTCTTCAAGATCATAGGTGCCAAAGCGATTCACAGCATGTGGTAAATCGATTGCCTGCTGAATATTCATACCCCAGTCGATATGGGCGATCAGTGCATTTGCTACGTAACCAATAATCCTCGACCCACCGGGTGAGCCAATTGCCATATAGGGTTTACCATCTCGCAGCACAATCGTCGGCGACATAGAGGAGCGGGGACGTTTGCCCGGTTCGACTCTGTTCGCTACGGGTACCCCATCGTGCTCGGGTGTGAAGGAGAAGTCGGTAAGCTCGTTGTTCAGCAGAAAACCTCCACTCATCACGCGCGAGCCAAAGCCATTCTCAATAGTTGTTGTCATCGACACCATATTCCCGTCCTGATCAACGATGGAGAAGTGGGAAGTGGAGGGTAACTCTACCGCATCATCGTCGGCATAGTTCAGCGCAACAGTCTCGCCCCAGGGCGGCTCACCGGGGCTGACCACCTCCATCACTGCACCCGGCAGAATCAGATCTGCACGTGATTTCAGATAAGCAGGATCAAGTAGCCCCTCGGGCATGGGCACAAAATCTGAGTCCGCCATATAGCGGCCGCGATCGGCAAAAGCGAGACGCGATGCCTCGCCAATTAGTCGCCAAGCCTCAGCGCTATCGGCACCTAGGCCGCTAAGGTCAAAGTGGCTTAGTATGCCGAGTATCTGGCCAACGGTAAGTGCACCTGAGCTCGGTGGCCCCATGCCGCATATTTCGAACGAGCGGTACGGTGCGCAGATGGCGGGTCGCTCTTTCACCCGGTAGCTGGCCAGATCGATCTCACTCAATAGCCCCGGATTGTCCTCAATGTTAGTTATTCGATTTACGATCGCTTTGCCAATATCACCCGTGTAAAAGGGATCAGCACCATATTGCGCCAAAGTGGTTAGCGTTTGTGCATACGCGGGATTGCGCAGAAGATCGCCGGCTTGAATCGGCTGACCGTCAGCATCAAAGAAGTAGGCCGCTGTATCCGGGTAGCGTGAGAGGCGGGCCTGATCTTTCTCGATCAGTGACCCGAGTCTGGGTGAAACGGAGAACCCATCTATAGCGAGTTGAATACTGGGTTTTAGTAGCTCACTCCAGCTAAGCCGACCATAGGTTTTGTGCAGTTCGTACATCAGCATGGGTGTTCCGGGAGTGCCCACAGATCGCCCCCCAACGACTGCATCAAAGAACTTCATTGGTTTCTTGTCAGACCCTAGAAATAGATCGGGCGTTGCCTTTAGCGGTGCCGTCTCACGACCATCAAAGCTGGTGATCTCTCCTGAGGCAGCATCCCGATAGATCAGGAATGCGCCACCACCAAGGCCCGACGACTGGGGCTCTACTAGTCCTAACATCGCTTGTATCGCTACCATCGCGTCAATGGCGTGACCACCACGCTTGAGTACCTCATATCCTGCTTGGGCAGCCAGCGGGTTCGCGGCAGCGACCATAAAGCGCTGCGCACTCGTGGGACCTTGGGTACTCGCCAAAGCGGTAGAGGCCTCTGGCGCCAGACGATCAGCCTGTTGTTGCGCGAGAGTGGTCTCACTCAGAGACAGTACAAAAGCAGTAATGAACGCAAATGCCGGACGCATAGAATCTCCAGAGGCCGTTGATAGATTGGATCCTCTATCACTTTAGACCAGGGTTGTTTCCATAGCTAAGCCGAGCGTTGCTGGGTAGAATCGCATGCGGGATAGAGTACAGTGTTTCACCAACTTCTCTTTTGTGTGTCGGGAACGGTCTCTAGTCGTTCCTCTCAAACTACAGTCGTCAGGAGCCCGAATGAGTCCAGAGAGTGCTATCTCTTTCTTTATAGCCGTGCTTATCTTTGGGGTTACGCCGGGTCCGGGCGTGTTCGCAATCATGGCTCGGGCCTTGGTATCGGGCAGTCGCGCTTGTTTCTGGCTGGCATTCGGAATGACGATCAGCGACATGCTCTATCTGATCGCGGCCTGTTTCGGTTTGGCAGTTATCGCTACTCACTGGTCCGAGTTGTTTACCGCTATCCGCATTATGGGTGCTATCTACCTGTTATATCTAGGTTACAAGATGTGGAATGCACCACTGCAGCTGGCCTCCGGTGAAGTTCGATTGGGTCGCGCAGATGGTGCAAAGAGTTTTCTTCAAGGCTTCCTCATATCAGCATCCAACCCCAAGGTGATTCTTTTCTACATCGCTTTCCTCCCTACCTTTATGGACCTGACGTTGCTTGATGGTACAGATATTACGCTGGCAGCCGTGCTAACTGTTGTAGCCTTGATGATTGGCCTGATGGCGATCGCTATCTTTGCCTCCAAAGCGCGACGGTTTTTTAACTCCGATAGAGGCGTGAAGAGGCTCAATCGAGGCGCTGGCTCTATCATGATGGCTGCCGGAGCCTATCTGGTTTTGCGTAATTAGAGGAACGCACTAGTGATTCAGGATACCCGTCATCTAAATGCCGATCGTTCGGATATTGAGAGCCTCGATGAGATTTGGTTATTCGGTTATGGTTCGCTGATATACAAGGTAGACTTCCCTTATTTGGAGAGTCGACCGGCATACCTTTATGGCTGGCAGCGCCGTTTTTGGCAGGGTAGTCACGATCATCGGGGCACACCGGAGAAGCCCGGACGTGTTCTGACTCTGATCGCAGCGCCGCAGCAGCGCTGTTTTGGTGTTGCCTACCGGGTCACGGTGGACGAGTTTGACCACTTGGATCATCGAGAGAAGAACGGTTATCTGCGCTCGCTCGAACAACTTGAATTCATCGATGGTAGCCGCTCACTCGGCGTGGTGTATATTGGCCTTCCCGATAATCCGGCATTTCTCGGGGAGGCCACTGATGCTGAGATTGCTGAACAGATCTTTTACTCCGAGGGTCCAAGCGGAAGAAACGCTGACTATGTGCATGCACTTGCAGAGGCATTGAAGGATCTTGGTGAGACGGACTTACATGTGAGTCGTATTGACCAGCTGCTACATCAGATGCGCGCCGACGCCTCATTAGTTTGAACTAGCTTAATTCAACCAGAATAGATAGAGAGATAGACCTTTGCAGACTAACAGAAAGATTCGGCTCGCCGTTTCACTCATCTCCTTTATGGCGATTGTTGTTCCTTTCATGTGGTTGTTAGGTGCTGAAAGCACCGAAGCGGCGTTCAAAGAGCACTCGGGTTGGCTGATCAAATATACCTTTTTCTGGGTGGGCATGATGGCACTGCTGTTGATGCGCAACCCTCGCTGGTTTGGTGAAGAGACCCCGTTTGATATCTTGCTGCGTCAAGCGCGGCGTGCGATCAACTGGTTACGTGTGCGCTAGATCGAGCGCCAGATGTCTACTAGTTCCAGCCTTATGGGTACGCTCGCCGTTGTGCTCACCAGTATTCTCTGGGGCACCACGGGTACGGCTGCAAGTTTCGCAGTCGACTTGAGCCCACTGGCGATTGGTGCCTTCGCGATGGGCGGCGCGGCGCTGTTGTTGGGTCTGCGCTCAGCCAGAGGGATAAGGCGCCATCTTCCGGAATTGCGCGCGAAACCAGCGCTCTTGTTTGCGGGCGCACTTGGAGTAGCAATCTATCCACTGGCATTTTATAGCTCTATGTATCTGGCCGGTGTTGCCATTGGAACGGTCGTCTCTATTGCCAGCGCGCCACTTTTTGCTGCGCTGCTAGAGCGGATATTAGACGGTAAATCGATTGAGACGCGCTGGGTACTGAGTTTCACGGTAGGTGCCCTTGGCATGGTATTACTTTATGCGGGGAAGGGTGGCGCAGTTGATACAACTCAGATGGAGTATCAGGGTGCAGGGGTCGCGCTGGGACTGCTCGCCGGTCTCACCTACGCGTTGTACACCTGGGTGTGTAAAACGCATATTCATCTGGGTATTGAGTCCAGTGCCTCGATGGCGGCGTTATTTCTGCTAGCCAGCGCTGTTTTGTTGCCTTCGCTGTACTTCACTGGAGAGAATCTCTTCGCCTCGGTGACCAATACATCCGTTGTGATCTATATGGCACTGGTGCCTATGTTTCTCGGTTATTTACTCTTTGGCTACGGCCTTCGCAGCGTCAGCGTCAGCAATGCAACCCTGATAACGTTGCTGGAGCCTGTTGTTGCTGTACTCTTTGCCGTATTACTGTTGGGGGAGCGTTTCCAGTTGGTGGGCTGGATTGGTCTTGCGGCGATACTGGTCTCTCTGTTGATCCAACTGCAGCCCCAATCCTCGACTAAGCTATAGGCAGTTTCTAATTAAGGATCTGCATGAAGCTGATTTCAGGCGAGCAACTCTTGGCGCGCAGCGGGACCTCTATCTATCTCTTTGTTGGGCTCGCTCTCTTGGGAGTGGAAGCAGGCTTTGCACTGGGTATCGTGCGCGACTGGTCAAGCTCCGCGGTACTGGTAGCGGCCGTCTTTGCCTTGGTGTGGCTGGTAATACTGGCTTTCGGTAGCCGTGGTCAGGGCTGGGTTTTGCGCCTCTCTGTATGGCTCTGGTGCGCATCGCTCGCGTATCTGTTTGGCGTGAGCCTAATTGATATTCTGGCAAACCCAGATCTTAATGGCAGCGGCCGTTTTACCCTCTTGGATATATGGCCGATTGCTAAATTGCTCGCTCTCTCGCCCGGCTATATTGGACTTCAGCTCTACGGAGAGCTTCCAATTTACATTGATATCGCAAGCTTTCTTGAACTTCAGGCGGACGCGAGTGGTCTGGTTTGGTTGCAGATCTGGACGCTCTCTCTACTGCACTATTCGCTTCTGCTGCTGATTATATGGTGTGATAACCGCGCCCACATGCGGTTCAGTGAGCGCCTCGACAACCTGCCAGATAGCCCTTATTTACCCTCAACTCGGCGGCGCCCGCTCGATGACATGGAGTGATCTCCTCGCAGGTCATTAGCTGAACGTCAAAACGCGGTCTGATATATCCCCGAGTCTCAACTGTCTAACAGGTCTATTTCCGATGAGAAATCTGGCCTGACATTCGTTCCGATTTGCCGGATCCTTGGCTCATGTTAAACAGTCAAGGTAGGCACCAGGAGACGAACATGCAGTTTATATCGGCTCGCGCAACACTTGCCCTCTCAATAGCCCTAGTTTCTGGTGCGGTTTTCGCTGGGCCAGAGCCGGGTCGTACCGACCAGTTAGTGGTTAAATTCGATTCAGGGCTGACAAACGGAGCGGGTGAGACACGCCGACTGAGTGAATCACTGGGGCAAGAGCTGCGTTTTATTCGGCCAACCTCAACGGGTCGCCAGATTTTTGCACTGTCAAAAAAAGTGTCGAATCAGGCGATGGAGAAAATTACTACGGCTCTGAGGAAACAGCCCGGTGTTAGCTTTGCTGAGCCTGATATTCATATGGCGGCTCACTCAACCAACGATCCTCACCGCGAGCAGTACCAGTGGCACTATAAGGGGCCTGCCGAGGGTCAGCCCGGTGGACTCAATGTTGAGATGCTGTGGGGGAGTCTGGATACCACTTACACAGAGATAGTGGTAGCGGTACTGGACACTGGCATCACTCCTCACCCTGACCTCGATGCCAATTTGGTACAGGGTTACGACATGATTTCGGATCCTGTTCGAGCTAAGGATGGCAACGGTCGCGATACGGACCCTCGCGATGAGGGCGACAGTACTCATCCGGATGTTCGCAGTAGCTGGCATGGCACACACGTCTCCGGCACGGTCTCGCTGATCAATGATAATGGCCTAGGAATGGCGGGTGTGGGTGCAAATCGGGTTAAGGTGATGCCAGTGCGTGTGCTGGGTGTCGGCGGTGGAAGCTACGCCGATATTGGCGATGCGATTATCTGGTCGGCACAACAGGGTGCACGCGTTATCAATATGAGTTTGGGGGGGCAGAGCAGTTGTGCGCCCAGCTCATACATGCAAGAAGCGATTAATAGTGTAGTCGCCATGGGGGTTACGGTGGTGGTTTCGGCCGGTAACTCAAACACCGACACCGCGCTCTTTACGCCGGCGAGTTGCCAGAACGTGATCAATGTAGCGGCGGGTGATGCTGCCGGTAAGCGCTCTAGTTACTCCAATTTTGGTGACAAAGTAGACGTGATGGCACCCGGGGGTGGTAATGGCGGTTATGTCTGGTCAGCCTACAACACAGGTATGAACAGCGTCGGTAGCCCCAGTTATGCTGGCATGATGGGGACTAGTATGGCGGCACCGCATGTAGCGGGATTAGCAGCACTGGCACTAACCGAAGAGCCAAGTCTGTCACCCTTTGAGGTTGAGGCACTGATCAAAAGCGAAATACGTCCATTCACCTCGGCATGCTCAGGGTGTGGTACCGGACTTGCCGATGCCCAGAGGGTGATGGCAACACTCAACTCCGGTTCGACACCGACATTGCCAGTCGAAGAGACCCCGCTTGTACCGCCTGCAACACCAAGTTTTCTGAACTTCAACGAGGAGACCGGTGGTGGCTTGACCCTGTCATGGGGCAGCAGTAGCGACGCAGATTTTTATGAGCTTGAGGTGGCTGCTAAAGAGAAGGGCCGTCAATGGGGCGCCTACGGCAGCGCTGGCGAGCCAACCAATCTGACCTACCTGTTCCACGATCCAGGTGCTGGTACTTTCCGCTATCGCGTGCGGGCCAGCAACAGCGCCGGTGCATCCGACTGGTTCGAAAGCGCCTACATTTCACTCAGTAGCACCGACTCGGGAAGTACCTCTGGCAATACCAAGTGCAATCCTAAGCGAGGGTGCAAATGAGCTAACCCTAGATTGTAAACGGGGCAACAGGCATGGATGGCCGCCGCCCCGTCTTTTTAAACCTCTACCGAACCGCGCCTCTTACCCAAACACTGGCGATTGTATCGGTTTTCATTGTCTTTATGGTTTGACTTTGTGGACCTGATGGTCAGATCAGAGTCTCCAGTGATACAGGCTGCACTGCTTGTTGAAGACAAGGATACGATGATAATCATCAGCGCCGCGTCCCGCGACACCGGCGCACACATGTAAGGGTATTAGATGCTCCTCACGAGGTTGGCAGAAGCGGGCATGAGGCGCCTGCTCCCAGTTGACCAGACGCTGACGCATCTGGGAGGCATCGATCTCAGACCTGCCGCAGCTCTGCTCTAGCCAATCCTCAAACGCTCGGTTAGCGCTTTCGATTTGCGCGTTGGACGGCTCGTGGAAGGCGCGCATGTTATGAAAGGTAAAGCCTGAACCCAGTATCAGCAACCGATCCGTATTAAGGTTTCGCATAGCTTCACCTATTGCCAAGTGTTGCTCGGCATCCAGAGAGCTGTTCAAAGAGAGTTGAATCACCGGGATATCGGCGGCGGGATACATTAGCTTTAATGGCACAAAGACGCCGTGATCAAGACCCCGTTCGAATTCCAGCTCAGTGGGGAACCCTTGCTCTTGCAATGCCTGCTGAACCTGAGCGGCAAGCGCTGGGTCACCGGGACAGGCGTACTCAATCTGATAGGCTTCGTCTGGGAAGTTGTAGTAGTCGAAGAGTAGATCTGGCGCCGGCGAAGCGATCACCTTGAGTGGGTCAGTCTCCCAATGAGCGCTAAGAACCAGAATGGCTTCGGGCTTATCTATCTTTTGGCCAAAGTATTTCAGCCTATCCACGAGTGCCTGATGATCGGGATCATTGAACAGCGGCCGAGGCCCGCCGCCGTGGGAGAGAAAAAGCACGTCAGTATTGCTAAGCATAGTCCCTCCGATGGGTAAACTGGCGACCTTACTGGCTTGTTATCAACTCTAAGTACTGACTGATTGGCGCCAGAACCTTTGCCTTCACTCTGCACTGTAGCGATGTTTCAGACGTACGTCGCTCATAAAATCACCGCTCGTCCGCCTTATAGCCTCTGTTCTGCTGGCAGAGCGGGTTGCACTACATGCAGTCTAGGTTGTCAGAGGCTGGGCCAACGATAAGCGTCGTTCGATCTATGGAGCTAATAGAGACGCTAGGGCGTTCAGTCGAACTTAGGCAGATCAGGTTTGACTACCGGTTTCCCAGCGTCAACCCAAGCATCAAAGCCTCCGGTAACCGACACGACATCGACATAGCCCATCTCTTGCAACGCAGCGGCAGCCAACGCCGAGCGACCGCTGGTTTTACAGTAGAGAACGAT
>Ga0102948_1000689_pt1 | contig 13368 bp, 15 predicted proteins | sample SalPonA_A_H2O_MG_FD_78211 | JGI IMG/M metagenome (GOLD analysis project Ga0102948, IMG submission 78211) | Water microbial communities from South San Francisco under conditions of wetland restoration - Salt Pond MetaG R2A_A_H2O_MG | ecosystem: Environmental > Aquatic > Non-marine Saline and... | reverse complement strand
TATGAGACGCCCAGAGCAAGTCGCAGCGGCTTCTCCAGTAAGAACCTATGAAGGTAAGAATAACAACGGAACCGCTGTTATAAGCTCTGTGGAAGTGCTTAACACGATGGATAGCGCTCCGTTGCGCATGGGTAACGCTACCTTGCCTCTAGAAGTGCGTGTAACAGGACCTAATGCTTTGATGGAGTACTCACTTACCGTTTACGATAACAGCAGCCCAGGTGCTCCTGTAGCCATTCCTTCTCTAACAGGCCTTGTTTATGAAGAGGGTATGGAAATTGAATTTGAGGGCTACAAATTCTCAATCGATGGTGTTGTGGCTAATGGTGACAGTTATTTCATAGAAAAGAATACAGGTGGTAAGTCAGATAACACTAACTTCTTGCAGATGATCGATTTACAAATGGCGGAAATTGTTGATGGCAATAACTATCAAGATGCCTATGGTGAAATGCTCTCATGGGTGGGGATTAAAGCCCAGAATGCAGAGCTTTCATTTAAATCAAGCACATCAGCTCTCAGCACAAGTGAAAGCTCATTAGAATCGACTAGAGGAGTTAACTTGGATGAGGAAGCGGCAAAACTAGTTAAATTTCAGCAAGCATATTCAGCTGCTGCACAACTTATCACAGCACAACAAACTATCTTTAACAGTTTGTTAGGTGCCGTTAGAGGATAATTATTATGCGTATTTCAACAAATCAAATTTTTACTAGAGCAAATGCTCAAATGCTAGAGAATCAAAAAACTCTAGTTGAAGTCCAAGAGAAAATAACATCTGGGCAGAGATATAATTCGTTAGCGGAAGATCCTATTGCTGCCAATAGGATTATTCAGTTAAAAAGACAGATAGAACAATATAATCAAATGAACGTTAATGTAGATACTGCAAGACGTAGACTTGAGATCGAAGAACGTTCATTGGCTGACGCTGTCTCTACTGTAGGAAGAATGCGTGAGCTGGCGTTGTCACTGGGTAATGCATCCTATTCTGATTCTGATCATGAAGTTATGGCGGTTGAATTAGAAGAACTTGTTAAACACATGGCAAGCATTGCTAATACAAGAGATGCGAAAGGTGAATACATTTTTTCTGGTTCACAAGGCGCTGACAAGGCATATGAATTGAAATCAGGTCGCTGGGAATTTCAAGGTGATCCTGAGAGTCGTAAGCTCAAGGTATCAAACTCGGTTAATATTCAAACATCAGACAGCGGCATGTATGTTTTTGACCAAATCAGTGGTTCAGGATCCCTCAATGCAAGTGGCGCAGCCTCATCTTCATTAGCATTCCATAATATATTTGATGAAAATGCTTTAGCTACACAAATGGTTAATACAGGTGGTTTGTATGTAGAATTTACAGACAATGCGGGTACTCAAGAAATGACAGTTCGTGATCATGCAGGAAACGTTGTTGACGATAGATTCGGAAACCCAATGCAAAATATTGCTGTACACCCCATTTTAGGAAGCACACTCTTGGTTGATGGAGCAAATATCCTAATGAAGGAAACGCCAGCGGTGTTGCCTGCTACAACTCGATTAGATTTCGACATTGGAAGTGACAATATTATGAACTCTACTTTAGAAATGGTTGGGCATATAAGAACGCTTAATATGAATAATCCTGCTGATGCGGCTCAGTTTGAAATTGAAAAAAACACCTTTATAGAGCGAATTGATCAGGCAATTGATGCCTTTTCAAGAACAGTTTCTAGTGTTGGTACTCGATTATCTAATCTTGATAGAATTGAAGAATCTAATTTTGATTTTACTTTGGTTGCAGAAAAGAACCTAACAGCTATTGCTGATCTTGATTATGCCAAAGCTTCTACCGACTTGGCGAAAAGCCAAACAGCCTTAGAAGCGTCTTATGCTTCATTTGCAAAAATACAGAATTTAAGTCTTTTTGATTACCTAAGATAAGAATGATGTAAATTAAAAAGCCGCTATTTTAGCGGTTTTTTTATGTCTTTATTATTGATTAATAAAGTTTATTATCTTATTATAAACGAAGTTATCATATCTTTAATCTATGCGTGGCTTGTGCCTTGTGTATGGAAAGAGCATTTTATAAAAATTAATAAAATTGAAGTCAAAATTTCAAATAATATAAAAATATTTGTTATTTTTACGTATAGAGGTCTAAAAATGGTAGAAAAAGGAAGTCTTTCAAATATTTTATCCCAGATGAAAGAAATTAAAGCGGAGATGAATAACACTATATCTCCCATACAAGCCCCACGTGTTGATAAGCTAAGTCAGAGTCAGGATGTCAAAAAAACGGGTTTTGGAGATATGCTAACTTCTGCCATAAATTCTGTTAACGATGAAAAAATTAAATCAGGAAAGCTTGCTACGGCTTACCAGCTTGGCGATCCCAATGTTGATTTGCCTCAGGTAATGATTCAAGCGCAGAAGTCTTCTGTCGCTTTCGAAGCAATGACACAGGTGAGAAACAGATTAGTTAAAGCTTACGAAACCGTCATGAGTATGGGCGTTTAAAGGATTAAAATAAGGTAAATAAGGATATGTCAGAAGTTACAACGGAAAAGGGAAATTGGGTTGGCGGCTTGGGCAACTTAGGGTTGCTCAGGCAAGCAGGAATAATGGTGGGGCTAGCTGCGAGTGTTGCAGTTGGTTTTGGTGTTGTTTTATGGTCACAAGAGCCTGATTACAGAGTGCTTTTCTCAAACATTGATTTTGCTGACGCAAACAATGTAATTGAAGAATTGCAGTCAAATGGTATTGATTACAAATTTGATGCTACGGGAAGAACCATTCTTGTTCCAGATCGGGATTTACACTCAGCAAGGCTTAAACTTGCGGCTGATGGCATTTCTATGGATAAAAACACTGGTTTCGAGATGTTGAATGGTGATCAGCCTCTAGGTTCTTCACAGTTTATGGAAGTGGCTAGATATCGTCACGCATTAGAAAATGAGTTAGCAAAAACCATTACGAGTATGAATTCTGTACGCAGTGCAAGAGTTCATTTAGCGATTCCAAAAGAAAGCACTTTTATCCGAGATCAGTCTAAGCCTCGTGCTTCAGTCTTCCTCGACTTATCAACGGGTAAGACACTTGAGGCTAGCCAAGCTCGTGCAATATCAAATCTTATTTCAAACAGCGTACCTTCACTTTCAAGTGAGGACATTACGATTATTGACCAACAAGGTCGTTTGTTGAGCGCTAAATCAATCGATCCAGAAGTTGAAATGGCTTCAAAGCAGTTGGAGTACACAGCAAAAATTGAAGAGCGGCTAATTAATAGCGTTAATAGCATTGTATCACCGATTGTTGGCATGAATAATTTCAGAGCGGAAGTTTCTGCTGATATAGATTTTACTCAGGTTGAGTCTGCGACAGAGGATTATGCTTCGGAGCCACCAGTTCTTAGAAGCGAACAGGTTTTAAATGAAAACCGTAATACGACTGTTAACGGAGGAGTGCCTGGAGCTATTTCTAACATTCCACCTGGAACAGCGGAAGCGCCTGAGTTAGTAGACGGTGAGGTTGCGAGAACTCTTAAAGAGGGTAACGGCGCTAGCAAATCCCAATCTGTTAGAAACTATGAAGTTGATAGACAAGTTTCTTACACAAAGCATCAGACAGGTAAAATTGAAAGAATTAGTGTTGCTGTCGTTCTGAACAATCTATCTGTGGCTAAAGAAGATGGTACAATAGAGCCAAAGGAGTGGTCTGCTGATCAGATTAAAAACATTGAGAATCTTGTTAAAAATGCCGTTGGTTTCAATGAGGCAAGGGGTGATAGCGTTACTGTCATCAACAGCTCTTTCTTCCGTGAAGAAATGGTTGAGCCTCAGGATGTTCCAATCTGGGAACAGAATTGGTTCTGGAATATAATTAAACAGGTTTTCGCAGGGATTCTTGTACTCGTACTTGTTTTCGGTGTGCTTAGACCGATTCTTAAGAGCTTAGCTTTACAAAACGTAAAAGATAAAGAAAAATCAGCTGCGTCTTTAGATGGTTTAAGCTTAGACGCAGGGAAAGCCGTTCACAGTTACGAAGAACAGATAGAAATATTGAGAGCAATGGTGGCTGAAGATCCAGCTAAGGTAGCTCAGACAGTTAGACAGTGGGTGAAGGATAATGACTGATAAAGCGTTAAGTGATATTGAAAAAGCGGCTGTCACGATAATCAGTTTAGGCGAAACTGATGCAGCTGAAGTTCTGAAATTTTTAGATCCAAAGGAAGTTCAAAAGATCAGTGAGGCTGTCGCTAATTTGAAAAATATTCCTAAAAGTGTTGTCGAGGATGTTATTGATGAATTCATCGATTCTGCTGAAGATGCAACGGGAATTGGTATCAATAATGACGAATATGTTAAAGAAATGCTTATCCAAACTCTTGGTGAAGAAAAAGCCAAAACATTGATTGATAGAATACTTATCACCCATAATACAACTGGTCTTGATATGCTACGATGGATGGAGCCAAGGCAGGTTGCTGAGATTATAAGATTTGAGCACCCTCAGATTCAGACAGTTATTTTAGGTTACTTAGATTCTGATCAAGCTGCTGAAGTATTAACATTTTTTGATGAAGTAGTAAGACTTGATCTTGTCATGAGAGTTGCGGCTTTAGACCGTGTTCAGCCAGAAGCACTTCAAGATCTAAATGATATGTTAGAAACTCAATTCAGCGGTTCTAGATCAAGTCAAGAGGCGCATTTGGGTGGCGTTCAGCAAGCGGCTAACATTCTTAACAATATCGGTACTACTATCGAAAATGAAATTATGGCTGGGATTAAAGAAGTTAATGAGGTTCTTGCAGACGAAATTTCAGAATTGATGTTCGTGTTTGAAAACTTCATGGATATGGATGATAGAACGTTGCAGAGAATATTGCGTGATGTTCAGCCTGATACGATGATGCTGGCGCTTAAAGGTGCTAACGAGGAGCTGCAAGAGCGACTTCTTGGTAACATATCTCAAAGAGCGGCTGAGATCATGCGTGACGACATGGAAGCTAAAGGTCCTGTACGTGTAGTCGATGTTGAGGCGGCGCAGAAAGAGATGCTTGCAATTGCTAAGAAACTGGCTGATGAAGGTGAAATCGTAATGGGTAGCGGCGAAGGAATGATCTAATGAGTGAAGATATTGGAGAATATGATGTATCTGAGATTTCACTCTGGGATCTTCCAAATATACTTGATGAAAGCCAATCTAATGAAACGCCATTTCAAGGTATTTCAGAGAAAGAACTTTCCCCTATTGAGAGAAAATTAGTCGATCTTAATAAAAACGGTATCACTTTGCAGGACTGGAACGAGCTTGTAGAAGCGGGGCGTAAGGAGGGGTATGAAAAGGGCTATTCTGAAGCTTATGAAAAAGCGAGAGAAGAGGGGTATGATAAAGGCCTTGAAGAATCTCAGCCTATCGTTGAAGCAAAGCTTAATACAATTGAGTCTATGATATCTGAACTCAATAATCCTATGGATAATGTAAATCAAGCGATTGAAGAAAGGCTTCTTAATTTTAGTTTGAAAATTGCATCCTTAATCGCAAACAAAACAATTGCTGAAGATGAAGAAATGCTAAAAGAAATAGTTTCTAAAGCTGTTTCAGAGATACCGCCCAGCAAAGAAAAGATAGTATTTAAAATTTCTCCAAACGATAGAGGTGTTTTGACCGATCTTGCGTCTAAAAATGGGTGGGAGCTGGTGAATGATGAAAGCATAGCTCAGGGCGGCTTTGTTATTGAATCGGGTATGTGCAAAATAGATGCCACGGTTGAAGAAAGAATAAAAAATGTCATTGATGATTTTACATCAAAGATAAAACCAGTACCTCGTGAAATCGTTGAGGTGATTGAGGCTGGTGCTTTCGCAGAAATGACAGCTGATGCCCCAGTATCTCGTCCTTCAAGAGATAGAGGAGATAAATCTTCACGCTCTTCATCTGGTTCAAGCAGTCGTTCTTCTTCAAGAACAAGCTCTAGCCGTTCGACTAGAAGGAAGTAAACGTGCTTAACTTTTTAGAAACATTCGATCAGTTTAATCATCTAAAATTAAGCACACCTCAACTATCAAGTCAGGGTCGAGTCACTAAGATTATGGGTTTAGCACTTGAAGTGGATGGTTTAAAAGTTGCAATAGGCGATGTTTGTGAAGTTAGAACCACTAAAGGCGAGTTTCTTGATGTTGAAGTAGTAGGCTTCTCTTCACAGGCTGCCTACATGATGCCGCTGACCAGGATAACGAACATAGTAGCAGGAGCTCTGGTCCGTCCTAAAAAAAGAAATATAGAAGTACCTAAAGGCATGTCGCTATTAGGTAGGGTAATTGATGGGATAGGGAACCCCATTGATGGCAAAGGAGAACTTTTAAACGAAGAGTTTATTCCAATAGAGGGTGAAATTATAAATCCACTTAACAGAAAGCCCATATCAGAGACATTGGACGTCGGTGTGAGAGCCATAAATGGACTTTTTACAGTGGGCAAAGGTCAACGTATGGGTCTTTTTGCGGGCTCAGGTGTTGGTAAGTCGGTGCTTCTAGGAATGATGACTAAATTTACCGAAGCTGACATCGTTGTCGTTGGTTTGATCGGTGAACGAGGTAGGGAAGTAAAAGAATTTATTGATCACAATTTAGGTGAAGAGGGCAGAAAGCGATCTATTGTAGTTGCATCACCTGCTGATGATTCACCTCTAATGCGACTGAGAGCGACTGAAATGGCTACTCGTATAGCAGAGGGTTTTAGAGATGAAGGAAAGAACGTACTTTTGCTTATGGATTCGCTGACTCGTTATGCCCAAGCTCAACGAGAGATTGCTCTAGCTATTGGTGAGCCTCCTGCAACGAAAGGATACCCACCCTCTGTCTTTGCTAAGTTGCCAAAAATTGTTGAAAGAGCGGGTAACGGTGATGAAGATGGCGGTTCAATAACTGCTTTTTACACTGTGCTTACTGAGGGAGATGATAATCAAGACCCTATAGCCGATTCAGCCAGGGCAATACTTGATGGACATTTGGTTCTAAACCGTTCATTGGCAGAAAAAGGGCACTACCCTGCTATAGATCCTGAAATGTCTATTAGCCGTGCAATGAACCAAATTGTTACAGAAGAGAAATTAAAGCAAGCGCAGTGGTTAAGAAGATTGTGGTCAAAATATTCTGAGAACAAAGAGCTGTTAACAGTTGGTGCTTATGTAGCAGGTGCTGATAGAGAGTCTGACGTTGCAATACAAGCAGCGCCAGCAATGGAAGCTTTCTTGAATCAATCTTTCAATGAAAAAATAAATCTTGAGAACTCTGATAATGATCTTAATTTAATTATGACTGAAGTTGGAAATTTATTAGGGTAGTAAACCATGTCAAAAAAGATTAAGGCTTACCATATAATTAGGGATCGAATTAAAAAAGAAATACAAGATGCTGAAAGAATGATGGCTAACGCTAAAGGAGTTATCGATAAAGCAGAATCTGGTTTAAACCAATTAAGGTTGTATAAACAAGAATATTTAACAACTGGATATAAGAATTTGAAAAATCCTTCTGCTGCGGATCTGATCAATTACCAAGGGTTCTTGTTGAACATAGACAGAGCGGTGGATAAACAGGACGAAGCGCTTGTAACGGCATATAAAAACTATGATCGTTTAAAGGCATTATGGATAGAACTTAAATCGAAAGAATCTGCTATGGAAACACTTATAAGAATAGATAAAGAAAAAAAAGAACTCAAAATGATGAGAAAAGAACAAAAAGAGATGGATGAATTTTCATCGAGAATATTTTTCAATAAAAAGTATTCTTAATTAAGATTTGGTAATAAAATCTTTTTATGTATAATTATAAAAAAAAGGTCTTATAAATGAATATATTAAATGCGCTAAGTGTTAACAAAGAAATGGAGTACATGGCTAAATCCAAAAAGGAAGAGAGCCGTGCGGATGATGACGCATTTAAAAAAGAGCTAAATAAAGTTTCTAAGAATGACAAATCTATAAAGAATAATAAAAATGAAGAATTGAATTCAAATGATGCTGATAGCTTAAAAGATAATAACGTTTCTATAAAAGATGAGAGCATCAAGACAGAAGAAAGTAATTCTCCATCAGAGGACTCGGATAGCTTAGAGAAAAATGAGTCTAATAGTTCGGAAACGGATGATAATGAAGAGGCTACTTCTGAAGAAGATGCCTCTTTAACAGCGGAAGGTTTTGAAGTTGATTCAGTTGAACCAGTTGAACCAGTTGATTCAATTGATTTTAATTTGTCATCGAGTGATAAGGTAAAGATCGAAGATGAGTCGAATAAAAACTTCGGTATTCAAAAAATTTCTAGTAAATTTACCCAATTAAATATTAACAGCATTGAACAAACGCCTGTTCAAAATGTGGATGTTGATGTAGACAGTGATATAAATTTAAAAACCGTTTTAAAATCAATAGATTTAGCTAAAGCTATTAAAGAGGATGCTGGCTCAACAACAAATAATTTCGCCTCTATCATTGACAATAAAACCGCTGCGAAAGAATCATCTATAACGGTTGATTCTAAAGTATTAAAAGAAATGACAGCTAAAGAGGCGAGCAATGTATCGGCTCCAATAAGTCAACAGGCTGTTAATAAGATAAAGAGTTCCGCTTGGGGTCAACAAGTTGCTAATAGGGCTCTTATAATGTCTCAATTCGGACCAAATACTATAGAGATACAGTTGGATCCTCCTGAATTAGGGGCTCTTCAGATACGTGTTAAAATGGGTGCTGGCGACCAGGTTAGCGTGAACTTTAACACCCAAAATTTAGCAGTTAAAGAAGCTATAGAAAAAAATATGGATTCATTGAAAGATCTCTTTGATAATCAAGGAATCCAATTGTCTGATGCGTCTGTAAAAGATCAGTCTTCAGGCGAAAAATCTAAAAACGTTTGGAATACTGAAGAAGATTCGGAAATAAAAGAAAATACTAATGGATCTTTAGAAAGCCAACAAATATCAAGTAAAACTTCTCAAGGTCTTATTGACTTATACGCTTAATAATGGTGTAATTTCCTAATAATAATATATATAATTTTATTTTAATGGATAATTACAATGGCAGAAGAAGACAAAGATAAAGCTGAAGGCAAAAGTAAGAAAAAGCTTTTAGTTATAATTGGAATTGTAGTTTTTCTTCTTCTTCTCGGTGGTGGTGGCGCTGCTTATTACTTTATGTCTTCTGGAGATGAAAATAAAGAAGTCGTAGAAGAGCCAAAAATACCCGAAAAAGCTATCTATGTTAAGCTAAGAACACCAGAAGGAAGAAAAATGTATATCACCCAGTTAAAAACTAGCGGTGACAGGGCTCGTATGATGCAGATTTATTCTGAAGCAAAGGTTAGAACTCAAGAGGGCGTAGACGCATTAAATTTACATATGCCATTGATTATAAGTAGATTGAACACACTTTTTTCTACTCAATCTTTTGATGTAATAAATACTTATGAGGGTAAAGAACAGCTTAAAAAATCTGCGACTAGAGCAGTTCAGCAAGTGCTTCTTGAGAAAGAGGGGCTTGATGCTGTTGAGGAAGTAATTTTCACAGATTTTGTCATTCAATAGGATATAAAATGAGCGCAGATAAAGAGATACTTTCGCAAAATGAAATCGACAGCCTCATTCATGGAATGGATGATGTATTCGAGCAAAACAAAGCCCCAGTAGATGAGCCTGGTATTCACGATAAATATGATCTCGCCAGTCAAGACCGTATTGTTCGTTCTAGAATGCCAACTCTAGAGATTATAAATGAAAAGTTCGCAAGATATGCACGTTCAACGCTATTCAATGCACTAAGAACAACTTTAGATGTAGATATTATTGGAGTTGAGATCATGAAATACATGGATTACATGTATCAACTTCCAGTTCCTACAAGTATTAACATGGTAAAAGCTGCTCCATTAAAAGGGACAGCAATGGTTATTCTTGATCCAAATCTAATTTTTAAAATGGTTGATAACTACTATGGTGGTATTGGTAGGCATACCAAGATTGAAGGGCGTGAATTTACAGCGATTGAACAAAGGTTAATAGAAAAGGTTCTTAATGCTATTTTCAAATCATTAAGAGATGCATGGTCATCGGTTATTGAATTTGATTTTGCCTATGAATCTATGGAAGTTAACCCACATATGGCTAACACCATTCCTCCATCTGAAGTTATGGTCGTTAGTAAGTTTACATTTGAGATTGAAACAGGGAAAGGCGAAGTGGGAATTGCGTTTCCTTATGCGATGCTTGAACCTATTAAGGATATATTGATTCAAGGCTATAGAAACGCTGAGGAACAAAAGGATGAGCGTTGGCTAAGAGCATTCTCAAGTGATATGTTGAATGCAAAAATGAAAATTGATTTAAAAATGGCTGAAAAATCAGTTAATCTTAAAGAGGTTGTGGATTGGAAAGCGGGAGATATTATCCCTATTCACTTAGACAATGACTTTACTATTTCAGCGAATAAAGTTCCTGTTTTTAAGGGAAAAATGGGAATTCATAATGGAAATTACGCTTTTCAAGTTAAAGAACAGATAAATATTGATCACATAGAATAAGGATATATATATGTCAGATGAAATTATGAACCAAGATGATGCTGCGGCAGAGTGGGAAGCCGCTCTAGAAGAGCAAGGCGCTTCTGCTACGGTTGAAGATACAAATATTGAAAACATTAAGCTTAATGAGTTAAGTGACACTTCTGAGGTGATCGCTGACAGAAAATTTGATGTTATTATGGATGTTCCTGTAAGACTTACTTTAGAGGTTGGCGGTACAGATATTCCTATTAGAAACCTTCTTCAACTGAGCCAAGGTTCTGTTGTTGAGTTGGATCGTATTGCAGGTGAATCACTTGACGTTAAAATTAACGGACAGCTCATTGCTCATGGCGAAGTTGTGGTAGTTAATGATCGTTATGGAATTCGTTTAACGGACATTATTAGTCCACAGGAACGTGTTAAGAGTCTTCAATAATGAATAAACTTTTAGCACTATCATTAGTTATGACTTCATCAGCTTTTGCGGCTGAAAATGAAAATGTTGGCGTAAATATGTGGGATTATTTAGGTGTTTTTGGATGGCTTTTTGTTATCATAGCACTGATGTTTGGATCCGCTTGGCTTTTAAAGAAGTCAAACATGGTTTCAAGTGGTGATAATTCAATAAAAGTTGTTTCATCTTTACCTTTTGGTCAAAAAGAACGTGTAGCATTGATTGAAGTAGAAGGTGAGCGAGTGCTTTTGGGCATAACATCAAATGGAATTTCGATGTTGAGACGATACGAGTCTATTGAAGACAATCAAGAGCCTGTAGATAACAAGCAGTTTAAAGCTAGATTAGCGAAGGCGTTGCAAGAGCGTTCAAAAAAACAATAAAATTTGGAAAGTAGTATGAAATGGATTTCAAAAGTAGCAGCTTCTCTGTTACTCATACTCCCCAGTTTGTCTTATGCGGCAAATGAAGGTGGGGTTATACAAGCTTTTACAGCCTCAATTACACCTTCAGGTGATACTGAATATCATGTAACGATAGAAATTCTAGCGATTATGACATTGATGGCGTTTTTGCCTGCAATGCTCATGATGCTAACTTCTTTTACTCGAATTATCATCGTATTCTCTATACTTAGACAAGCTCTTGGACTTCAGCAAGCTCCTTCAAATCAGATTCTAATTGGAATGTCGATGTTTTTGACCTTCTTTATTATGCAGCCAGTTTTTAACCAAGTTAATGAGGTGGCTTTGCAGCCTTACATGAACGGTGAGATGCAGGGCGCTAAAGCCCTAGAAATGGCTTCTAAGCCGTTTCATAACTTTATGGCGCTCAACACCCGTGAATCAGATATAAACCTGTTTATGAAGATGTCAGACACTCCTGAAGTCTCTTCTGTTGAGGAGGTTCCTTTTCATGTGATGGTTCCAGCTTTTGTAACGTCTGAACTTAAAACTGCTTTTCAGATAGGCTTTATGCTATTTGTTCCATTTCTTATCATTGATCTTGTCGTAGCAAGCATATTGATGGCAATGGGTATGATGATGTTGTCGCCAATTATTATTTCATTACCTTTTAAAATAATGCTTTTTGTTGTGGTAGATGGATGGGCGATGATCATGGGCACATTAGCAGCAAGTTATGGCTTGTAGGTACTAGAATATGACTCCAGGTTTTATATTAGACTTTTTTGGCGATGCCTTTTGGACCGTCGTTCTTTTGGTATCAGCAATCATCCTTCCTGGGCTCGGGGTTGGATTGATAGTGGCAGTCTTTCAGGCTGCTACACAAATCAATGAGCAAACGTTGTCTTTTCTTCCACGACTTATAGCAACGTTGCTAACAATCATGTTTCTCGGTGCTTGGGCGCTGCAAATATTAATGGATAAATTCGAGTATATATTTACAAATATACCTAGGTTAATCATGTAATGTTCAATCTTGATCTGGCAACCCTGCCTCTGATAGCTGGTAATTTTGTATTTCCATTGTTCAGAATTATGGGGATGCTTATGGTCATGCCTATGATTGGTTCACGTACAGTTCCTAAGAAAGTTAGATTATCATTTGCTATCGCAATTACTTTAATAATTGCTCCAACAATAGAAGTTAATACCCCGTTAGCATTAGATGTTGGAACTTGGCTTGAAGGTGCAAAGCAAACTGCAATCGGTATTATGATGGGGCTTTCTCTATACATTATGATTGAAGTTTTTACTGTCGGAGCACAGTTGATTTCAAGTCAAATGGGTTTGGGATTTGCCAATATAACCGACCCTAACAATGGTACAAGCGTGGTTGTTATTGCGCAGTTCTACAATCTTTTGGTTATGCTTCTTTTTCTAGCTACTAATGGGCATCTATTTATGCTTGATATATTAGCAAGCTCATTTGATCTAATGCCAATTGGTTCACACGATTTTAATGAAAACATCGTATGGGAAATAATTTTGAAAGGGAGCTGGATGTTTTCATCTGCACTTCTTCTGTCACTCCCTGCTGTGACAGCACTACTCATAGTGAACTTCGCTTTTGGCATTATGACAAAAGCAGCTCCACAAATTAACATTTTCTCTATTGGCTTCCCATTTACTATGGTTATGGGGTTGTTTATCACATGGGCAAGCATGGAAGGGTTCTACGGATTTTTTACAAAGGTGAATGATGAAATGATATCGTTCATTACTATGTTAAGCACGGGAGGTATCTGATGGCTGAAGATACTGGTCAAGAAAAAACAGAACACCCATCGCCCAAACGAATACAAGACGCTCGTGAAAAAGGTAACGTCCCTAGATCGAAAGAACTTGGAGTCCTGGCATTGCTGGTAGGTGCTGTTTTAGGATTTATGTTCTGGGGAGGAAT
>Ga0102948_1000688_pt1 | contig 13397 bp, 9 predicted proteins | sample SalPonA_A_H2O_MG_FD_78211 | JGI IMG/M metagenome (GOLD analysis project Ga0102948, IMG submission 78211) | Water microbial communities from South San Francisco under conditions of wetland restoration - Salt Pond MetaG R2A_A_H2O_MG | ecosystem: Environmental > Aquatic > Non-marine Saline and... | reverse complement strand
TGGCGCGCAGATTTGTGGAGTCCAGCATCGTCTTTATCAGAGCCCGGGGGTTTTTGGGGTCTTGCTTGAGGGCTTCAATTAGCAACTTCAGAGCGGGCTCGGCGATCTCTGCCGCAACATACTCTTCGAGTCGCGGTGCGGAAGCGGGGTTAGTTGTAACCTGGTAGGGTTGAGCTGGTTCAAGTCGTTCTGTACGGATAAATAGCTTACGCACCAGCAGAAATGCCATCAGGGCGATGTGTAGAACGATGACATAAAAATAGAGCCAAATCTCAGTGAATGCGGTCATGAGTCCGCCAGCAACAATTGGCCCTACAACCCCTCCCACTCCAAGCAGAATCTGCATCGTGCTCGTTGCTGGTAGCGCCTCTTTGGTATCGATGTGGTCGAACACCTGAGTTACGGCTAGCGGGAATATCGCCGCACCGGCGCCGCCGGAGAGAAGGAAGAAGATAACGATAAGAATCGTTGGTAGGTTAGAGTAGTAATCGATGATGATCATCGCATTGGCTAAAATACCCACCATCATCAAACCTGCACCTACGGAACGCTTATCAAATCGATCGGCAAACCAGCCTGTCGGATACTGCGTTAGCAATCCGCCTAATAGGTATGAGCCGAGGATCAATGACAGCAGAAATCCACTGAAGCCACGTGAGTATGCATACAGGGCGATCAAAGAGACACACGCAGAGTTGATTGAGCCTGCGATTAGACACGAGAAGGTGCCTGAGGGCGAATAGTTCCAGAGTCGCTTTAATGCCATCGCACGAGCTCGGCCAGGTAACTCCGGTTGCGGCATTCGGCTCATGGCCATAATAATTAGGGCTATTGCGAGCACCGCGCTAATCAGGCCGTAGAGCCGAATATCTCCCTGTCCGGTTTTCTCCATGAGGAAGGGTGCCGAGCCAAAACCCAGTGCGAAGAATATTTGGTAAACGCTGAATAGCTTGCCGCGATTGCTACTGTCACTCATCACGTTAAGCCAGCTCTCGAGCGTTATAAAACTTGTGATAAAACAGAAGCCTGCTATCACCCTAAGGGCCGAGATCAGCGGGAATGAGTCCAGAAAGGAGTGTGCGATTGCGACGATCGAGAGAGTCGCAGCCATGCTGGCGAAGGCTCTGATATGACCGACCCGATTAACCACCTTGGATCCAAATAGGCCGGCAAGTATCGACCCGGCAGCAAACATACCCATTGCAAAGCCGACCTGTGATGAGTCCAGGCCAGCCTGTTTCATCTGCAGTGGCAGAATCAAGAAAAACAGGTTGTTGCTCATCGCCATACCGATAATGGAGAAAAGAATCGGACCTACGCGATAAAAAATAGAGTTAGCCATGAACAATCCTAACGGACAGATTGGGAGCAAGTTGGAGTTTTAGTCTACTCCTGCAGATCTTGGATTTCAGCATAAAAAAAGGCGAGCGATCTATAGATATCGCCCGCCTTTCGGTATGGCAAAAAGCGCTTATTTCTTAGAGCGTTTACGCTCGTTCTCTTTCAGCAGCTTCTTGCGGATACGGATGCTTTCTGGCGTTACTTCAACCAGCTCATCGTCTTCGATAAAGTCTAGCGCTTGCTCCAAAGAGAAGCGAATCGGCGGTGTAAGAACGATGTTCTCGTCTGTGCCTGATGCGCGCACGTTGGTCAACTGCTTGCCTTTGGTCGGGTTAACGACAAGATCGTTTGAGCGACTGTGGATACCAATGATCATCCCTTCATAGACTTCGATATTGGGGCCAATCATCAGTCGTCCACGCTCTTGTAGGTTGAAGAGTGCGAAGCCTAACACTTTGCCCTGTACCATTGAGACTAGGACACCGTTGTTGCGTGTCACGGTCTCACCCTCTTTCACGGGGCCGTAGTGGTCAAAGACAGAGGTCATGATGCCGGTACCGGAGGTCATCGTCAGGAACTGGCTACGGAAACCAATCAAACCGCGAGACGGTATCATAAAGGTTAGGCGAACACGGCCTTTACCATCGACTTCCATGTTGGTCATGTCAGCGCGGCGCTTGCCCAGCTCTTCGATGATGGAGCCCTGGTGCTGCTCTTCAACATCAATCATTACGATTTCGAACGGCTCTTGAATTTGTCCGTCTACGACTTTTTGAATAACTTCAGGGCGCGATACGCCCAGCTCGAAGCCTTCGCGGCGCATAGATTCAATCAGAACCGAGAGGTGAAGTTCGCCTCGGCCCGATACGCGGAATTTCTCTGGAGAGTCACCGTCTTCAACGCGCAGTGCAACGTTGTGAATCAGTTCTCGTTCGAGACGCTCTTTGATATTGCGGCTGGTTACAAACTTGCCTTCCTGACCAGCAAATGGAGAGTCGTTGACCTGGAATGTCATAGAGACAGTCGGTTCATCAACTGAAAGCGCTGGCAGCGCTTCGACCAGTTCCGGGTCACAGAGGGTATCGGATATACCGAGCTCGTCTAAACCGGTGATACAGACGATATCACCCGCTTGGGCGTTATCAACATCGACACGTTCGAGACCGTGGTAACCCATGATCTTTAAGATTCGACCAGAGCGCACTTTAGCGTGACTGTCGATCACCTTTACCGGGGTGTTGGTTTTCACTTTGCCGCGCGTAATGCGGCCGATCCCGATGACGCCGAGGAACGAGTTGTAGTCCAGTGCTGAAACCTGCATTTGGAATGGACCGTCCACATCGACGCGAGGAGCCTCAACATGTTCAATGATGGCCCGGAACAGTGCATCCATATTATCGCCCATCGCTTCATGATCATCACCGGCAATACCGTTGATGGCTGAGGCGTAGACTACTGGGAAGTCGAGCTGTTCGTCCGTTGCGCCGAGGTTATCGAACAGGTCGAATACCTGGTCCATTACCCAATCGGGACGGGCGCCTGGGCGGTCGATCTTGTTAATGACGACGATCGGCTTGAGGCCTCGTGCAAACGCCTTCTGTGTTACGAAGCGGGTCTGGGGCATCGGGCCGTCAACGGCGTCGACTAGCAGAAGTACCGAGTCCACCATAGACATAACGCGTTCGACTTCGCCGCCGAAGTCAGCGTGCCCCGGTGTATCAACGATATTAATACGGTAGTCGTTCCATTTGATGGCGGTGTTTTTGGCCAGAATGGTGATGCCACGCTCGCGCTCTTGGTCGTTTGAGTCCATCACACGTTCAGCGCCTTCATCGCGGCGGCCTAGGGTGCCGGACTGCTGAAGCAACTTGTCGACAAGTGTAGTTTTGCCATGGTCGACGTGTGCGATGATGGCGATGTTACGTAAGTTTTCGATCACGAGGGTGTTTCCTGCAAATTAAGTGCGCAAATTATACGCGCCTACGACGCTGGGTGCGACCTTAAAAGGCAGTTATATCCGTGAGTCTTGGTCACGAATATAGTGCAAAAATTTCTACTCGGGGTAGAATATTGCACCAGATCTGAATGCGATCTATCTTTCTAGCACCAATATAGTGCAGTATCGTCGATTTGTGTTCAATTTTGGTGCGATAAATGGCTCTGTATTTGAGCAAAAATCGTGGCAAGTACTGATCTTTCAGCTGTTTATTGATTCTGGCATGGCGTTTGCTATTTAACCAGCGCGTTTTTAAACAGCACGCTCACAAAGAGCGTAAATAAGCTATTAAGTCTGGCAAAACCTGGAATGGAGAGAGCCAATGTCCAAGACTCTTGATCTGATTAAAGAAACTGGTGCGAAGTGGGTTGACCTACGCTTTACTGATTCACGCGGTAAAGAGCAGCACGTAACAATCCCTGTTCACGAAGTGGGTGAAAACTTCTTCGAAGAGGGCAAAATGTTTGATGGCTCTTCCATCGCTGGTTGGAAGGGTATCAACGACTCTGACATGATCCTATTGCCAGATGACGACGCAACAATTGTTGACCCGTTCTCTGAAGACGCAACGGTTATCGTGCGTTGTACAATTGTTGAGCCTGCTACTGGTCTTGGTTACGACCGTGACCCGCGCTCAATCGCACGTCGTGCAGAAGAGTACCTGAAGTCTACCGGCATTGCTGACAGCGCTATGTTTGGTCCTGAGCCTGAGTTCTTCGTGTTCGACGAAGTTCACTTCCACGCGGACATGTCTGGCTGCGGTTACACCATCACTTCAGAAGAAGCTTCTTGGTCGTCGAACCACAAGTTTGAAGGTGGTAACACCGGTCACCGTCCACGTACCAAGGGCGGCTACTTCCCAGTTCCTCCAGTTGACTCACTTCATGACTTGCGCGCAAGCATGTGTGACGCGATGACAGCTATGGGTCTGCATGTAGAAGTTCACCACCATGAAGTGGCAACTGCTGGTCAGTGTGAAATCGGTGTTGCTGGTAACACTCTGGTTAAGAAAGCTGATGAAGTTCAGATTCTTAAGTACGCTGTGCACAACGTTGCTCACGCATACGGTAAAACGGCTACGTTCATGCCTAAGCCAATCGTTGGTGATAACGGTTCTGGTATGCATGTTCACCAGTCTCTGTCCAAAGATGGTAAGAACATCTTCGCAGGCGACGCCTATGCTGGTCTGAGTGAAGAAGCTCTGTACTACATCGGTGGTATCATCAAGCACGCTAAATCTTTGAACGCTATCTGTAACCCAGGTACTAACTCATACAAGCGTCTGGTACCAGGTTTCGAAGCTCCAGTCATGCTGGCGTACTCTGCACGTAACCGTTCGGCTTCTATCCGTATTCCATACGTTACAAGTCCTAAAGGTCGTCGTATCGAGACTCGTTTCCCTGATCCAATCGCTAACCCATACCTGTGTTTCGCAGCACTGATGATGGCAGGTCTGGACGGTATCCAGAACAAGATCCATCCTGGCGATGCAGCTGACAAAGACCTGTACGATCTGCCTGCTGAAGAAGCGGCTCAGATTCCTCAGGTTTGTGGCTCTCTGGAAGAAGCACTCGCAGCTCTGGAAGCTGACCATGAGTACCTCACTCGCGGTGGTGTCTTCTCGGAAGATATGCTGGCTGCTTACATCGAGCTCAAGCGTGAAGAGTGTCTGCGCGTTAGCACTACGACTCACCCTGTCGAGTACGATCTGTACTACTCTGTATAAGATTGATTTCGACTCAAAAAGCCCAGCTTATGCTGGGCTTTTTTGTGGCCCATCCTTCAGCATATGCCCTCGATTGGGGCGCACGGTTTTCCCTTTTATCAACGATGCACTAATATAGTGCAAGCGTTGTGGTCTATATCTCTTCAAAGATGTATGAACCCCATTAATTATCAGTGTTGATTGATATTCGGGACTTTTGGCAGGGTTCTTGCTGTTTATTTTCGGTCAAAGTATGGAACCTCAAATGACGACTCAGGATCAGTATTTACAGCTTGTCGATAATCTAACAAGCGCTGTTTTGGTGCTTGATCGCTCTCGCAAAGTGATTTTCGCCAACCCTTCTGCTGAGGTGCTGTTCGAGGCGAGCCGCAAACGGATGGAGGGCATCAATGCTGAAGTCTTTTTTGGTGGCGACAGAGAAGAGCTCGAGCTATTGCACCTGGTTGCGAAGACTGGTCACCGCTTTAGTAAGCGAGAAGCGAACATGCTAACTCTGACCGGACAAGCATTGATAACCGACTATAGCGTTTCTCCGCTGCCTGACGGGTTCATTCTGATTGAGGCCCACCCGCGTGATCGTCTTTTGCGAATTGAGCGAGAGGAGGAGTTACTCAATCGACACGCTTCTGCCAGCGGTCTCATTCGTGGTCTAGCGCACGAAATTAAGAATCCTCTCGGGGGCATTCGAGGTGCTGCCCAGTTGTTGGAGAGAGAACTGCCTAGTGCCGATCTGAAGGAGTTTACCCGGATCATCATTGACGAGGCAGATAGGCTGCGGAATTTGGTCGACCGAATGATGGGTCCCTATCGTAAACCTCAAATATCTGAGGTGAATATACACGCCGTGTTAGAGCATGTTCGCTCTCTGATCGATGTCGAGTCCGATGGGCAGCTTGAGTTAATCCGAGATTATGACCCGAGTCTGCCAGAATTTAATGGGGACTATGAGCAGTTGATACAGGCGCTGCTCAATATCTGTAAAAACGCGTTACAAGCTTTGCAGTCGGCCGATATCCAGAACCCCCGTATTACGTTGCGCACTCGCGCGTTAAGACGTATCACGCTTGGTACAGAACAGCACCGTTTAGTTGCCTGTGTCGAGATTATCGATAACGGTCCGGGTATACCGGTGGACCTAATCGATGCCGTCTTTTTCCCGATGGTTACTGGACGTGCTGAGGGTACTGGGCTTGGCTTGTCGATTGCCCAGTCGATTATTAATCAGCATGCGGGCTTGATTGAGTGTAAGTCACAGCCCGGTGAAACCAGTTTCCAAATCTATATTCCGTTGGAGAGTTAAATGTCAGGCGCCGCATGTGTTTGGATAGTGGATGACGATCGCTCGATTCGTTGGGTTTTAGAGAAAGCCGTATCGGGTGCCGGTCTAGAGACGCGCGTCTTTGAGAGTGGCGACGACCTGCTGCGCCGGATCAAGCATGAACAGCCCGATGTCATTGTCAGCGATATCCGCATGCCGGGTGTGGACGGCCTGGAGATGCTCGCACAACTCCAGCAAATCTGTCCGCAGGTGCCCACGATCATCATGACAGCGCACTCAGACCTTGATAGTGCTGTCGCCTCATACCAAGGCGGCGCGTTCGAGTATCTGCCCAAGCCGTTCGACGTTGATGAAGCGGTTGCTTTGGTGCGTCGTGCGGTCGAGCACGCTGAAGAGCAGCGAGGTAAAAAGCCTTTAGCTGAGGATGAACCCGACACTGAGATCATCGGCGAAGCGCCGGCGATGCAGGAGGTTTTCCGCGCCATCGGTCGCCTATCGCACTCTAATATAACAGTCCTGATCAATGGGGAGTCGGGCACCGGTAAAGAGCTGGTTGCACATGCGCTGCATAAACACAGCCCGCGCTCTGAAAGCCCATTTATTCCGCTGAATATGGCGGCAATTCCCCGTGACTTGATCGAGTCAGAACTCTTTGGGCACGAAAAGGGAGCCTTTACTGGAGCCCAGTCAGCCCGGCGTGGTCGCTTTGAGCAAGCAGATGGTGGCACGCTCTTTTTGGATGAGATCGGTGATATGCCATCAGATACACAGACACGACTGCTGCGAGTACTGGCCGATGGTGAGTTCTATCGTGTCGGTGGGCACACGCCGGTCAAAGTAGATGTGCGTATTATCGCAGCGACTCACCAGAATCTCGAGGAGCTGGTTAAGCAGGGAAAATTCCGCGAGGATCTATTCCACCGGTTGAATGTAATTCGAGTACATATTCCGTCCTTGGCTCAGAGGCGAGAGGATATACCGCGCTTGGCAAGACACTTTCTGGCGGCTTCAGCGCGTGAGCTTGAGGTCGAGCCTAAGGTTCTTCGGGCGGAGGCTGTCGAATTTCTTGCTAAGTTGCCTTGGCCGGGCAACGTGCGCCAGTTGGAGAATACCTGCCGATGGATCACGGTAATGGCCTCCGGTCGGGAGGTGCTGGTCTCTGATTTGCCGCCTGAATTGTTGGAGGCTGACCTGCAGCCGGCCGCGATCACAGGAAATTGGGAACAGGCTCTGCGAGGATGGGCTGACCAGCAGCTGTTCAGCGGAAACTCAGGAATCCTAAAAGAGGCCGTACCCCAATTTGAGAGGGTTCTTATCCAGACCGCGCTTAAGTATACCGGTGGGCGTCGCCGTGATGCCGCGGAATTGCTCGGATGGGGGCGCAATACGCTGACCCGGAAGATTAAAGAGTTGGATTTAGACTCTGATGAAACCCTCTCAGCAGAGGCGAGTTAAGTCGGTATAATGTGCAAACTCATAGATTCGAGAGCCACGCATGTTAGATGTCGTCCTTTACCAACCAGAGATTCCGCCAAATACTGGCAACATCATTCGTTTGTGCGCAAATACCGGGTTTCGCCTCCACCTGGTTGAACCACTCGGATTCGAGCTTGATGACAAGCGCCTGCGACGTGCAGGCCTTGATTATCATGAGTTTGCACAACTCAAAGTCTTTGCAAATCTAGAGGCCTGTATCGAGGCCCTTAAGCCGAAGCGTATTTTGTCGATGACAACCAAAACTGATTCGCGTTACTGCGATCATCAGTTCGCGCTAGGTGATATGATTTTATTAGGTCCTGAAACGCGCGGTTTGCCCCAGGAAGTGCTCGATGCGACAACACCGATCACCTTACCTATGTTAGAGAATTCGCGCAGCCTTAATCTCTCAAATGCCTGCGCGATCGTGGTGTATGAGGCTTGGCGTCAGCTCTGTTTTGGAAAACCGGATTAGCGGTTTAGCTGGCTAGCAGCGCGAGTTTAACGCCGGCAAGGCGCAAGCTGATCTGTGAGATCAGCAGCCATGGATCGGCTAGCCGTTGCCCTTTGATAGCGGCGTCAGCTTGTGCGGCGGTGCGCAGCATCTCTTCAAGGTCCCCAAGCTTTATGCGTCGGCTCGCAGTACGAACTAGGCCCTTTCTCTTGCCCCAAATCCGTTCTCTTTGAGCGATTTGGTCGTAGTTTTTACCCTGTGCAATACCCTCGATAACTCTATGCAGGCTACGTAGCTCACGAGTTAATGCCCAGAGTACAATGGGTGCTTCCAGCCCCTCTTGGCGTAGAGCGTGCACAATATGCTCACAGCGGGCGGCCTGGCACTGCAATGCGGCGTCGGTCAGAGCAAATATGTCAAAGCGCGAGCTATCACTGACGGCCGACTCGACTTGTTCTAGGTTTAACTTTTGGTTGGGGTACACCAGAGTCAGTTTCTGCAACTCTTGCTGGGCAGCAAGTAGGTTTCCTTCAACGCGATCAGCAAGGGCCTGTAATGCATCACCCTCAAAGCTCATACCCATCTCGTTGGCTCGTTTGGCTAGCCAAGCAGGTAGATCTTCGACTTCGACTGGCCAGATCTCAACAACCATGCCCTGGGTTTCGATGGCTTTAAACCAGGCACTCTTTTTGGCGTTGCTATCGAGTCGATCTGCCAGCAGTAGAAGTACGGTGTCGGGAGCGGGGTTCTGCAGGTAGCGCTGAAGTAGGTCACTGGTAGCTTTCGCGACCTTTTGTGCACCCAGTCGAAGTTCCAGAATTTTGCGTTCGGCAAAGAGTGATAGGCTGTTAGCCGATTCGAACACTCGATCCCAGTTGAATTGAGCATCCACGTGCATCAACTCTCTCTCGCTAAAATCGAGTTCTCGAAGGCGCGCGCGTATCAGGTCGGCAGCCTCCCCATGTAACAGCGCCTCGTCTCCGGTAACCAGGTACACAGGCATTGCTGTGTTTGACTTCTGGAGCTGGTTGGCGAGCTGCTCTGGTTTGACTTTCATGCCGATCTAGTTTGCCGGTGCATAGCTTAGATACTGGCGAAGAATCTGATCCGCGAGTGCGCGATTGAGTTCAGTGCGGTATCCGCTCTCTCGAGATTCCAGAGCCAGTGCATTGGCGTCGTCGCTGTAGCTGCGATCTGCTCGCACTTCTCGCTCCAGTACAGGGGATCTGTTATCCCCTTGATAGAGCGCAAAGGTTACCCGACCGCTGAGTTCGTACTCGAGCGCTTCTGCTCGGGCACTAAGCGTTAAAGCACGCTTGTTGTAACGTGCTTCGCCCAGCTCTAGTCGGTAGGGCGCCGACTCAGAGATCATTACGCCTGAACCGGTAAGCTGCTTTACCAGCTCCCGTCCCAGATCGCTCGGTTGCGCACTCTGCTCTATCAGCACCAACTGCTGGAGTGCTTCGGGTACTTCGTAGAGCCCTTTGAGTTTAAATCCGCAGGCGCTCAGAGCCAGCGAGGCTAGCAGCACCCAAGTCACTCGACGCTTCATTCGTTACCCCACCACTAGATTGACCAGTTTGCCCGGCACCACGATCTCTTTTCGAACCGCTTTGCCTTCCATATGCTTTTGAACGTTAGGCTCGGCGAGAGCCATCTGAACGATTACGGCTTTATCTGCATCGGCTGCCACGTTGATCCGGGCACGCAGTTTCCCGTTCACCTGGACAACGAGATCCACAGTGTCGCGTTCGAGGGCCGCCTCGTCAAAGCTCGGCCAGTTATCAGCCTGAGGTGAGCCGGTTAGCTCCGTCAAAAGTGTATCAGCTACGTGTGGAACAATCGGTGACAGCAGTTGAACTCCGGCAACGAGCGCTTCTTGAATTACCGCGCGACCCTGCTCAGATGTGTCGCTTGCGCGGCTGATACTGTTCGAGAGCTCCATTACGGCCGCAATCGCGGTGTTGAATGTCTGGCGCCGTTCAATATCGTCGCTCACTTTCTGAATCGTCTCGTGAGTCTTGCGGCGCAGCTCTTTAGCCGCATCACTGAGGGCGTTAGTATCCAATATGACTACCGGGCCCTGCGCTAGATGGTCAGCAACCTGTTTCCAAAGGCGTTTGAGGAAGCGATGTGCTCCTTCAACGCCCGAATCGGACCACTCGAGCGACTGCTCGGGCGGTGCTGCAAACATCATGAAGAGACGGACGGTGTCTGCACCGTATTTATCGATCATGACCTGTGGATCAATACCGTTATTTTTGGACTTGGACATCTTCGACATACCGTCATGGATCAAGGTACGTCCAGTCTCTTTGTGCGTAGCGGAAACCACGCGTCCCTTCTCGTCAGTCTCTATCTGCACTTCTGTCGGCGAAACCCAAACCTTGCCGCCTTGCTCATCTTCGTAGTAGTAGCTGTCGGCGAGAACCATACCTTGACAGAGAAGCCCAGCAAACGGCTCGTCCGAATTCACCAAACCCTCGTCACGCAATAGTTTGTGATAGAAGCGAGAGTAGAGCAGGTGAAGAATGGCATGCTCGATGCCGCCGATGTACTGATCAACGGGTAGCCAGTAGTTTGCGGCTTTGGGGTCGAGCATCTGCTTATCACTGAAGCGACTCGCATAGCGAGCGAAGTACCAGCTCGACTCCATAAAGGTATCGAAGGTATCCGTTTCGCGTTCTGCGTCAGCGCCACACTTTGGACACTCGGTCTTAATGAAACTCTCCATCTTCTTGATGGGCGATCCGACACCGTCAAAGGTCACATCTTCTGGGAGCAATACTGGCAGCTGATCTTCTGGCACGGGTACTGCGCCACAGCTATTGCAGTTGACGACAGGGATCGGTGCACCCCAGTAACGTTGGCGTGAGACGCCCCAGTCGCGCAGACGGAATTGAATCGTAACTTTGCCGCGACCTTTGCTCTCGAGTTCGGTAGCGATCGCTTTGAATGCAAGATCAAACTCTAGGTCGTTGAAATCACCGGAGTTGACCAACACCCCCTTCTCAGTGAAAGCCTCTTTCGATAGATCAATATCAAGCTTTTCATCGAGGGGCTTAACTACCTGTTTGATCGGCAGGCCATATTTGACGGCAAACTCATAATCGCGTTGATCGTGTGCCGGAACCGCCATGACAGCACCCGAACCGTAATCCATCAACACAAAGTTTGCGGTCCAAACCGGTACCTCTTCACCGGTTAGCGGGTGAACTGCGGTGATGCCCAGCGGCACGCCGCGCTTCTCCATCTGAGCCATTTCGGCTTCAGCCACTTTCTGGTGACGACACTCTTCAACAAACGCAGCGATCTGCGGGTCTTTCTCAGCCGCCGCCAACGCAAGAGGGTGCTGGCTAGCAACAGCGACGTAGGTGACCCCCATCAGGGTATCGGGCCGTGTTGTGTAAACTTCAAGCGGACCGTATCCAGCCACATCGAAGCTGAGCTCAACCCCTTTGGAGCGACCAATCCAGTTACGCTGCATTGTGCGCACCTGCTCAGGCCAACGGAGTTGGTCAAGATCGTTCAGCAGTTGATCGGCATAGTCCGTGATTTTTAGGAACCACTGTGGAATCTTTTTACGCTCAACCAGTGCGCCCGAACGCCAACCACGACCGTCTATAACCTGCTCGTTGGCCAGAACAGTCTGATCGACCGGATCCCAGTTGACCTCAGCCTCTTTTTTGTAGACCACACCTTTTTCCATCAGGCGAGTGAAGAACCACTGCTCCCAGCGGTAGTACTCCGGATGGCAGGTCGCCAGCTCGCGCGACCAGTCATAACCAAAACCCATCTGCTTGAGCTGGTTGCGCATGTAATCGATGTTCGAGTAGGTCCAGTTGGCAGGCGGTACCTTGTTCTTGAGTGCGGCGTTTTCCGCTGGTAGTCCGAACGCATCCCAGCCCATCGGTTGCAGTACGTTTTTGCCCTGCATGCGTTGATAACGAGAGATAACGTCACCAATAGTGTAGTTACGAACATGCCCCATGTGTAAGCGGCCGCTCGGGTAGGGGAACATTGAGAGACAGTAAAACTTCTCTTTTTCGCTGTTCTCTTCAACTTTGAACGCGTTAGTCGCTTCCCACTTCTGCTGGATTTGGGGTTCGATCAATTGGGGCTGGTAATTTTCGTTCATCGGCCTGTGTCAGTGCATAGAAAAACGGTGTCGGTCGGGGGCTTTTCCTCAAGAAAAGTCACTAACGCTGACACCGCTCAATGGTTAGATTCATAAACTTAGTCAATACTGCTAAGCATACAATAATTGTCACTGAGCAAACAGCCTGACAGACCGCAGAAGGCCTGAGGAGAGATTAAAATGAAACATAGATCTGAACCGGTAGCTAAGCCACAAGTTCATCAGGTCTCTGAGACGCATGATGATACGCCAGCAAAGTTCGATCGCGTGCTTGATCGAGTGATTGAGCGGCTGGATGATTCGGGCGTTAAAACCTGGCAGTTTGTCGAGCAACAGGTCGATGAGGCTATCGCACTGGAACAAGCCGCTGAGGAGTTGACCCGTGACGAGGCACTGTTAATTTCCGCTTATCTACGACGTGACCTGAAATCAATCGGGCTAACAGTCCAAGAGGTAGGCGCTACCTTGGCCAGTTGGCTTAGGTTCGACCTTGCTCTTCTGGAGCAGAGTGTCGTTGAACGTTTGTTGGCTGTAGCGGATCGCAGTCGGATCGAGTTTGAACTCTTGCGGGAACAGTTGGATCACGCAGATTCTCAGTACCTAGCCGGAGAGACCACGGTAGCGGGCACGCTCCGATGTCTGCAGTGTGGATCTGAGCAACGTTTGCACCAGACGAGCACAATCCTTCCATGCGCTGACTGTTCAGGCTTAGTGTTCGAACGCCCGTTGCCGACGCGCGTGGATTAGCGCGCGGATTAGAGAGCCAAGTAGGATGATGAGCCAAATTGCCAGGGTGGGATAGGCTCCGAACCTTTGATACAGGGTCTCCTTGCCGCTCGGCCATACCTTGGCTTGCAGAACTTGAGCCGATTTATCGGGCACTTGAGCGGCAACCCGGCCCAAGGGGTCGATGATCGCAGTGAGTCCGTTATTAGTAGCACGTATCAACCAGCGATGATTCTCCAGCGCCCGCATACGGGCGATTTG
>Ga0102948_1000687_pt1 | contig 13412 bp, 7 predicted proteins | sample SalPonA_A_H2O_MG_FD_78211 | JGI IMG/M metagenome (GOLD analysis project Ga0102948, IMG submission 78211) | Water microbial communities from South San Francisco under conditions of wetland restoration - Salt Pond MetaG R2A_A_H2O_MG | ecosystem: Environmental > Aquatic > Non-marine Saline and... | reverse complement strand
GAATTACTGTTTCGACATTCATGGAGTTTAAGTTTTAGTGTAACGCAAACTTACCAATAAAATGTGAAGTATAGGTTACAATTGATTTTTTCATGTCGTATTTGACCTTTTCTCCAGAATGTCTACAAGGAAAAGCCTTGATGCACAGCATCAGGGCTTTTTTTATGTCTTGAATCGGACAGATTAATGAAACACCTTTTGATTGGACCGGCCTTATATACGTTTAAGGGACGTACCTCGTTATCAATCAAACTTGGTATATTACATAATGCTTAGTACTAAGATAAGGGGGAGAGTTCTTGTAGTGTTGTTTTTCTGTTGTCAATCACTAGTCGCACAGACCTATGTTAGAGTCGGTCCGAGTGTTTTGGGTAATTATTCTCCATGGTTCGAAGAAGACGTCTATTTGAATATTGGGGGTGAAATTTCTGCTGAATTTAGTTTAGCTAAGAAAATCACTTTGAATATTCCATTCGCTGCTCATTACGGAGAGCATAAACTTCATGGGGATGTAAATGAAACTGTTTTTACAGAAAATCGACTTGTTGGTATTTGTCCTGAAATCAGATACCACCCAAGAAAAAGATTTAAGAATATGTTTTACGGTCTGGGTGGAGAAATAAAGCACTTTAAATCTGTGAATTTTCATCCCCCATCAAATGCCAATCCAAGGCCTTTTCTTGTTGGCTGGGAATATTACTTAGGGTTTTCGATTGGACAAAACCTTCCCTATAGAAGAGGGGTACTAACACCCAACTTGAACTTTGGTATTGGCGTAAATGCAAATGAATATCCTGTAAATGCTCGGGTTGGATTTACCTACGGCTTTCAAAGTAATGTGAAAACTAAGAAGAGATTTAACAAGAGTAAAAGTTGGCAATAGTTGCATCTAAACCAACACTTCTAAAGTTGTACTCGCTATTCCTTAAGTTCACTAAGGTTGATTCTTATCAAGCTAACTTCGATTTTACAAAGTCTCAGTAAATCTCTTTATAGAATAATTTCACTGGAAGGAGTTTGATGCGGTTTCGTAAGAATTTTGAATTTCTTCCAATGGCCTTTTCGTAATCATCTCACAAATAGAGTCTTAGAAATATATACGTAGTCTCACCTCCGCTACAAAGAAAGCCTCTTGAGAAATCAAGAGGCTTTTTTATGGTTTGATAACGGGTTTTATCCGAATCTCACTAAATATTCCCGGAAGTGTTAATAATCATAGATAGTTCCTTCTATACCCTCAGTTGTAGCTACGTTGAATGCTTCATTTGGGAATATAAGACTGGTCATTGTGGTTAACCCGTCTTCACAAAAAAGTTCAATGCTTGTGACATCCATAATTAATCGGACACTCTGATTTTGAATTTTTCGCTTGGGTGCAGATTGAATCTGAGCAAAGGATTCATCGAATGTTACTTTACCGCACAGGCTTCGGTCGATGAATACACTATCTGCAGTGTTATAAATGTTTAGTGTATCTCCTGCGTCGCTAGAAAAGGTTATAGACCAGTCTTGACCTCCGTCAAAAAGCCACTCCATGGTATTTGACCCATTCAAAGTGTTCACAGGTTGGATAGGGTGTTGATTTTTTCTCAAGTTTTTCAAGTTAGGATGCGGTTTTTGGACGAGGTAATCGTGCTCTCCGTGGTGTATGCATTCAACTATACGTGGAATTGTCATTGAAGATCGCCATTTGTAAGTGGGAACTTTCGTAGCGTACTTCCAGTTGCTCATCCAGCCGATGAATAATTTCTTATCGTTATTCAACGGGGCGTTGTGCCAAGTAACTCCGGCATAATTGTCTCTACCGTAATCAAGCCATTTTAAGTCCTCTTGATTACTGACGAATTTTGTTCCATCCCATTTTCCAGTAAAGTACTGAGTCCCCGAACCTCCATTTGGCGATTGATCTCCTACAGATACTATAAGAATTGCTTTGGTATTTCCGTCTTCAAAAAACAAGAGTTCCGGGCATTCCCAAACTCCTGTTTGGCTACCCAAAGGATGTTGGAATTCAGATAGTTTTTCCCAATGCAGAAGGTCTTGCGAAGCATAAAAAGAAACAGCTTGACCCACTGTTAATACGCTGATCCATTGCCGTCCATCCCACACGATTTTTGGATCTCGAAAATCTTTCAATCCTGGATTAGATATAACCGGATTTCCCTCGTAGGGAGAAAAAGTCATACCTCCATCTAGCGAGTAGGAGATGCTTTGGTATTGAAGTTCAGTTTCGCTTTGATGATGGGTGTACATTGCGATTAACGGAGGATTTTGTTTTGTACCCAACCCACTTAAGTTGTTTGAATCTATGACCATTGAACCTGAAAAAATATAACCCAATACACTATCCGGGTATATGGCTATGTCATGTTCTGTCCAGTTATATAAATCGTGCGAACTACTATGTCCCCAATGCATAGGTCCCCATTGGTTTCCTTCTGGATAGTATTGATAATATAGATGATACTTGCCGTCGCTGTAAAACATTCCATTTGGATCATTCATCCAATTTTGTTTTGGAGTATAATGAAACATGGGACGGTAGGCCTCTGCGGTATCAATCGTGTTAAAATAGGTAACATCAGATAGCTCTTTCGAAGAGGCATTCGAGCACGAATTAAGAGTATAGAGCAAGCAAATACTGGTGAGGATTCGGAGTGTATTCATCATAATTTAATGAATTTGAAGGATTTTTTATGTTCTGGAATCCTAAGGAAATAGGAACCTTGAGGAAGATTTGAAATAGAATTGGATTTCGTTAAAACACCAGCTTTCACAATTTTTGCCGTCTGATCAACGATTACAAAACGCGACCCTATATATTGAGCATCGTTTAGTTGGATTATATCGGAACTCGGATTTGGAGTAATAAGTGGTTGGTGATCCGTAGCTTGTTCTTGGATAGATATATAACCATTGAGACCAGAGGGTAAATTCAATGGATCGCAATACTTATGATATAAGTTGTTTGAATCCAGCATGCCATAGAGTGGATATAATCTTCCAGAGAGGTTTGCGGATCCTGATTGACACTTAACAGCAAATTGATTCTGGTTAGGATGAGGATAGGCTCTAGCTGACATAACTACTATATCATCTATGAATACTTCAATAGTGCTATGATCAATGAAGACCCTTAGATAAACGCTGTCATTGTTTGAAAAAATATAGTCGGCCCCTTGTCTGTCTTGAGTTGTGAGATAGGGTGAACTAGTTTGTCTATTGAGGTAAACTCTGTCATTCTCAAAATCAAGCTCGACCTTCACGGATCTATTGTTAAGGGTGTCTTTCAGAAACTCTAGTGTGATGAATCCATTTGATGCGTTCTTAACAATCCCCTCAAATTCGTACTGTAGACTTGACCAATTCTGCATGGTAAAAGTTTCTCCGTTAGCAATAGTTTGGTTGTTAAAACTTACACTATTCACCGTGTCCCTGAGAGAACATAAATTTGGGTGTGGATATTGTCCAAGGGTCTTACCGTCATCACAAATAAAGACCCTTCTGGGAAGCGAAAAGGTGTGGCGCCAACCTGCCGAAATTTGACTAGAAACACTTCTTTGTTCGGCTAGTATTCCAGAATACACAAACTCGCCCCATTCGTCCTTTCCGAATGCTGGAGCTAGTAAGTGGTGCTCTATTAGTTCAATATCCTTGAATTCACTTTCATCGAGGAAAGGGACGAATTTGTTATTTGTGAAAGTTCCTAGAGAATACAACGCCCTCACTTTAGGCATACCAAGCGGGCCAAGACCTAATAAAAAGGTGTCTTGCTTTACCTCAAACATGTAGGCCATTTCCCAAAAAGTACCTAATTCTGAAACGTTGTTGTGCTGAAAAATTGGAAGCATAAAATTCCAATTTTCCATGTCGGTACTTTTATAGGAGAACAAGATTCCTCCTCCATTTCCTGCGAGGCCGGAACCCACTATCATGTAGTACATACCATTATGCTCAAAAACATAAGGGTCGCGGAAATCCATGTGGTTGTATGACGCCGGAGGATTACTAATGAGAGGGTTAGAATTGTCTTTTTCCCATGTGAGTAAGGTGGAGTCTGTGGCTACAGCTCTACCTATTCCTGCTTTTTGCCCATCTACCCCGGTGTAGTAAACAATGGGTGTACCTGAGGAGTCAAAAGCGGTAGTTCCAGACCATATTCCCCAATCATCCCATCCAGGAGATGGTGCTAGTGACATCTCAACTTCTTTCCAATGAACAAGATCTGAGCTGACTAAATGGCCCCAATGCATGAAGAATAGGCCAGGGGCGTTAGGGTTTTTCTGAAAAAACATGTGGTATTGCCCCTTGTAGTAGGTAAGCCCATAACTCTCGTTGGTCCAAGATGTGTTTGGCATTGGATGAAACTGAGGACGTAAATGGTCTCCATCATGCCTTATGCTCGGATCAATGTATAGCGATGCGCTCGCGTCTAATGAGATGAATAGAGGCAACGAATAGTAAACGTTGGGTAGGCTTTTATTTTGTAAAACTATTTGATCTATCGCGCCATTGGCGGTTACAGTGGAAAAGCCATTTGTCGTTTGGTTTTGGGACGATCGCCCAATAAGAAGAGATGTATTTGAAGGATAAATTAGGCTGTCATTTACGGACAGCATCAAGGAATCTACTGTCGCGCCATTTAATAATAGCCTGGCGACACCAGAGTAGAGGTCAACGTCAACGCCGATTTTATACCATGAATTACGATCCATGGGGTGTGTAGATTCAAGCGTATATGCAGAGCTGGTCGTGTAAAAGTTGAATTGAACGATTCCAAACGGGCTCACTTTCAATTCAAAACCAGCGGTAGAATTGATTTTTGAAATCAAGGCTCCGCCATTTTGAGTGAAAGCCTCCGTCGCATACCATAGTGACAGGCTAAGCTCTTTTTGAGCACTATCTAATGAGCTGTTACCCAAATCAACATAAGTGGAGTAACCATCCAATCTTAGAGCGTTTCCGTCTACCCCTGGCACACGCTCCGGTGATCCAAAATGATTGGAAATAGAATAGCTCGAGTTGGAAATAGAATCAAGCGCTGTAACACTCCCTGAGACTTCTTCAAAATCAATAGAAAGATGATTTTGACTTACACCGCTGAGAGATAGGATAATGAGAATTAGTAGGGCATAAAGCTTCATATTTTTAAAAAAAATGCGGGCGGCAAAGCCGCCCGCAAAACAATGAAATTCAAATCTACGTCTTATTGAACTCCTAAGTACTCAATTGTATTGGCTGTCCAGCCTTCAACATTATCTCTCCAAGTATTTGTGCGACCGTCTTCATGGTACCATTCGTAACAACCTGCTGAGAATGTAATTGCTGAACCAGTGAAATCTCCTGCTGGTTCGAATTCTACAATAGTAAAGAATTCAACACCACCAAAAACAGGATCCCATTCGAATGAGCCACGAACTACTGAATTTGTTTGTTGCTCAAAGTATCCTTTCAACATAGTTACGTCATCGTCGTTATTGAAGATGCTATCGCCATTAGTTGAACGTTCCCAGTCGTTAATGACACCATCACCGTTCGTATCAAAGTTCGCGATTACACCAGGAATGTTGTTTACGAACCAGAATCGACCAGCGTCTCTTTTAAGACCACCATCTATGAACATTAACGCATCGTAAGTTACACCATCGAAGGTTACTGACTTAGTCGTTAAATCATCGAACATTGGGTGGTTCTTATTGTCACCACCATCATAAAGGTTAGTCGGAACTTGATAACCTACACCCCAATCGTCAGGATTCGCATTCCCTGAATTTGCTCCATCACCGCCATCTGTTGGTGCCCAATCAGCAGAAAGACGCCCCATGTCTACTAAATACGGAGTTGCTAAGCCGGTAAGCAGCATGTTACCACCACCTTTGTAAAAATCCGTTAGAGCAGTTAGTCCTGTTCCAGAAGTTGCGTCAACTGGTAAATCGTATCCTGCGTCATAGTCATGCAAGTGGAACCAAACTGTTGTAGCGCTTGAAAGTGCATCTGCATCTAGATCAGCAAATGAAATGTAACGAGCCTTAACGCCATACTCAGCAAGTGCCCAGTTGTATGCATCAGCTACTTCTGCAGGAAGGTCGTTAACTGTCGCGGCATCTCCGACTAGTGCAAGACGCATTGGGTCGGCACCAGTAGTTACTTCCATAGAATAGGTTTTTGTAAAACCATCAGCAGCTGTAACTGTAAATGAAACAGGTCCATTACTGAAATCGATTCCTGCGCTTAAATCAGGACTTACGGTAGCATCTGAGCTACCAAGAACCATTGAGCCGGACACAGCGGTAATATCAGCCATAAACGGCATCTCCGCGTGTATGTCGGTTCCTGTGATAATTCCTACACCCACTGCAGGTGAAGTGATCGTTACGCTTGTAATATCCGCTTGACCTTCGTCAGTCGGATCTTTTTGACAAGACGTAAATGATGTTGCCATCCCGGCAATCATCATCATTGAAAAAGCTAATTTTCTCATTTTCCTTGATTTTTGTTAATTAATATCCTTGGTTTTGGGTATACAATGTTGGAGCGAGGTCTATCTCGCTTTGTGGAATAGGTAAATACTCGTCCCTATTCGTAGTAAATGTTGCACCTTCTAAGTAGTCCTTACGTGCAGATTCAGTAGTGTAATATTCACTCATGGTGGATTGTAATTCTCCCCAACGAAGTAAATCGTACCATCTATGTCCTTCTAGGGCTAACTCGAGTCTTCTTTCGAAACGAACTGCAGTACGAGCTTCAGATTGGGTAAACCCGCTTATTGAGTAAGGTTCAACCTTATAATTTGCTGCATCAGCTCCTGTGGTTAAATGAGCGACTGGTGTGCTACCTTTTGCCCTGTTTCGTACTTCGTTTATGAGGGAAATACCGTCCGCAAGATTACCTAATTCAATTTCTGCTTCAGCAGTCATTAACAGAACATCAGCGTAGCGTATAACATTAAAATTTAAGCCACTTGCTGCCCAAGGCCAACTGTTGTGTACCATTGGGTCATTAGGAGCTACGACGTGCTTCTTTCCTGAAAATCCTGGGAAGTAATCTGAAGAACGCACCCAATTTTCATCATAATTAGCTGTGCCTTTCCATGGGATGCCAATTCTACCAACCGTAAAGTCCAAGCGCGGGTCAACAGTACCTGAGTAGGTAGCGTCTTCTACTACTGTACCATCGTTAAATGTGTCAAAAAGTGGGTGTCCATTTGCATCTGTTTTAAAGGCATTAGCTAAGTTAAAAGAGCCATGATAAAAATCGTCTCCGCTGGCATATGCACCGTTGTCAATACCAGGGCCGCTGGTAGAATTCAATAGATTTGACCAATTGTGATTGGCATAAATATTCGCAGTAGAGTATTGGACTACGAATACCCCTTCAGCACCGTTTTCATGTGCAAGTGTACTTAGGTTTTCAAATTCATTGAGCAATTCATAATTACTAGAATTGATAATTTCAATTCCCAGAGATTTTACTGAAGTCCAATCTTCTGTATGGAGATATAGCTTTTGTAAGAAAGCTGCCGCTGCATATTTTGTAGCGCGTCCCACTTGCTCTTGAGTCGGTGGCAGATTGTCATAAGCAAATTGCAGGTCGGCTTCAATTAGCTCCCAAAGCTCACTTTCTGTGTGTTCCGTATTTGAAGCAGTTAGTGGGTCTGTTGTTTCAAGCAAATATGGAATTTGATTGAAGTTTCTCTTAAGATCCAAATGAAACACTCCTCTAAGAAACCGCATCTCCGCGATGCGGGTATTGACAGGAAAAGCTGGGTCATTTATGTTGTTCAATTCGCGAATCGCTAGATTAGTTCTCGCAATGGCATATAGAGTGTTGCGCCATTTATGGAACGCTACTGCGTTGGTGGCATCGTGAGCCGCTGTTTCAAGTTGGTGAACATCTACCAAGTCAGAAACGCTACCACCACCTTTCCAAGCATCATCAGAGCGAACATCCATTACCCAATTCGTAGAGGGTCCAACGAACGATTCAAAATTGCCGAAGAAATGTGAGGCTAGCCCTTGATATGCTGAGGTAACGAGCTTATCAGTAAACTCAGCATTCAATGTACCGTCCGCTAGCACACCACGTGGCTTTTGGTCCAAGTAGCTCTCACATGAAGTCAATATAATTCCGACTGTCGTAATTGCTAGAGTAACAAGAAGTGATTTGATTTTCATTTCAATTACATTTTAAAGTTTATACCAAACAAAAACGTTCTGGCTAGTGGATATGCTCCTCTATCAATTCCCGGGAAATTTGCATTGCCACTAAAAGTGACCTCGGGATCAACACCAGAATAATTGGTTAAAGTCAATAGATTTTGGCCTTCAACTGAAAGAGAGATCGATTTCTGATCTTTCAAAGGAATTGTGTAAGAAGCTTTGACGCTTCTCAATCGCAAAAAACTCGCGTTTTCAACGAAATAAGAAGAGGCTCTACTTTCGTTATTATTATTATTTAGTGTAGGCGCTGGAATGCTTGAACTTGTGTTGGATTCAGACCAAGCGTCGAGCAGAGCGCTACCGTGGTTAAAGTTGCCGTTTTGCGCAAAATCTGTATACCATTTAGTTTCATTATATACCTTTTGGCCCAAGTTGGCATAGGCGAAGGCGCTTATGTCCCATTGACCAACGTGGTATGTATAATTTCCGCTTAGAGTTAACTTTGGGTATGGAGAGCCTATATAGGTGCGATCTGCAGCAGTGATTAGTGAGTCGCCGTCCAGATTTGCATAGCGGATTCGCCCTGGCGCTGCACCTAACTGATAGGGATGAGTGTTGACAGCCTCATCGGATTCAAATATACCATCAGCTACCCAGCCATAGAAACTTCCAATAGGGTACCCTACGGCAATTCTAGTTGGTCCGTCCGCGCCGTCAATATAATATTCATCGTCGTATCCAATATTCCCAATGTTTTCACCTAAATCGAGGACAGTATTTTTGAAAGTAGAAACGATAAAGTCAATTTGATACCCTCTATCTCTTACTGGGTTTTCGTGTCTGTAGCTGGTCTCCCAATCGAGACCAATATTTTCAACAGTAGCGGCATTTACGATAGGAAAACTTCCTTCTCCTACTGCTGCTATTTGCGGGTTTGGCAGAAGAATATCCGAAGTCACCTTTCGATAAGCGTCTACACTGGTTGTCCACTTATTATCAAACAGACTTAGGTCTAATCCGATGTTAGCCTGTGTAGTTGTCTCCCATCTTAAGTTAGGATTACCACGAGTCGCTACAACTAAACCTTGTACAACATCAGTATTTGAACCGTTTAAATCGTAATCTGCAGTATTCGGGTTTGAGCCGAAAGTACTTAATGTTGCAAAATCTGCGGTGTTTTGGTTCCCTTGTTGTCCCCACGATGCACGCAACTTGAATTCATTCACGGTCTCTTTAAAAGGAGCAAAGAAGTCCTCTTCACTAATTCTCCAACCTAAAGACGCTGCTGGGAAAATACCACCTGAGTTAAATCTAGAAGTACGGTCATGACGCAAGACTCCCGAAACGTAGTATTTGTTTCCAAAATTATAGTCTGCATTCGCAAAGTAGGATAGAAGGCCGTAACCAGTTCCTCCTCCAAAATTTGTTTGATCTCCTGAGCCTGCGCTGAGGTAAACGAAATAGTCTTCCTCTATTCCAAAGCCTGTTCTAGAACCCCCGAAGTACTTGAAATCATATTCAATGGCTTCCATTCCTCCAAGAAATTTGAAGTTACTGTTGGACATTTGCAAAGAATATTCGGTAGAATTGGTTAGTGTTATGGTCCTACCTTCTCCAAAATCTCTGAAAAGAAAGTTGTTTTGAACGTCATAGTCACCTTCTCTAAATGAGGCATTGAAGTTTTTGTTTCTATAATCGCTATAGTCTACTGCAGCGGAAGTTCTTGCTGTCCATGAATGACGACTAGAATGACTTGGCGCTATAGCATCAAGAATATTTAATTCTCCATAAATGTTCCCGAACACTCTAATACCTCTACTCCAATTGTTTTTGTTTTTTTCAAGAACGCTAACCATGTTACGGACATCAGGCATACCGGAAATTCTTCCAGCAAAGCCACCTTGGTAATCGTAAACGGGTAATAAGGGGTGTTGACGAATTACGTCCATTGGTATACCGTCTTGGCCTTGTTGAGTTCCAATCTGAGTCTGGTCAGAATAAGAAACGTTGATGTTTTCTCCAACAGTTAACCAGCTTACAGGGTTGAAAACACTATTAAAGCGAAGGGTTGTCCTTTCATAGTTCGTATTACGTATAAGCCCTTGTTGATTGAAATTTGAAATCCCCAAAGCGTAGGTTGAGCGCTCGTTACCGCTAGAGAAGTTAGCATAGTGCTGTTGCTGCATTGCGGTCCTGTACACTTCTTTATGCCAGTCGGTACCTTCCTCAGTGAATTGGTAGATTTGGCGTTGGTTGGATATTACGAACGGAGTTGTGTTAATTACCGGTGACGCACCATCGCCATATAGTGGATGTCGCGCAGTAATTCCGTCATTTTGGGCAGCCGTCCAATATACCTGACCCCAACCCGAAGCATCAAGCATGTCTAACTTGTTCGCAGAAGTTTGGATACCAAATGTGGAGCCAAACTCTGTAGTGACTCTATTCTTGTTTCCTTTTTTAGTAGTGATTACGATAACACCTCCAGCTGATCTTGAACCGTAAATGGATGCGGATGCAGCATCTTTTAGGACTTGAATTGAAGAGATATCGGATGGGTTAAGATTACCTAAGCCTTCAGTACTAGGTACTCCATCTATAACGTATAATGGATTGTTGTTATTTAAGGTTGTAACGCCACGTACGCGGATAGAATTCCTACCAGATCCGGGCTGCCCGTCTTGAGTTCCAATAACCCCAGCAACCTTTCCTTGTAGAGCTTGTGTCACATCTGAAAATGGTGTTTTTGAGACCTTTTCAACATCAATAACTGCTACAGAGCCTGTGATATCTCTTTTTTTCTTTGTGGTGTATCCTACGACAATAGTTTCGTCCAATAATTCAAAAGCACTTTCTAAAACCACAGATATTGGTTTGGACGAGGCTGCGACTAATTTTGTTTTCTTGCCAAACGCAGAAACCTGTAATTGAGCATTGGCCCTTGTAGTAAGAGAAAAGGATCCGTCAGGGTTCGTTACAGTGCTATTTGCTGTTTTGACCTCAGATACGCTTGCTCCTACGAGTAGCTCTCCTTTTTCGTCCGAAACCGTACCCTTGACTTCGATTTGTCCAAAAACAGTCATGCTAGACATAACCGATAGCAATAGGAGTAATCTTTTTATTCTGTACATGTTGTAATGGGTTTAATAAATTCTTCTATTTCTTCCTTAGTGAATTTTGGAGTTGCGCCAGTTTTACTGGCGACAAGGGCCCCTAGTCCGCTCGCAAAATCAACCATTTTTTGATGATCATATTTATGTGTAATTCCGTAAATGAGTGCTGCAAGGAAAGAATCGCCCGCTCCTACAGTATCTGCACAAACTACATCATATTTCTTGCTGGTAACGTCAACCGATTCGGAAATGAATCTAGAACCCTTAGATCCTGATGTTATGACGAGCTCAGTTATGTTGAAAAGGTTTGATAAGTCTTGGAATCCGTCTTTTGGGTCGTCTGCTAGATTGAACCAAACAGCCAACTGTGCGTATTCTTCCCTATTTACTTTTAAGAGATTAGTTTGAGAAAGCAATCGGGCCACTAACTTCTTCGTGTAATGCGGTGGCCTTAAGTTTAAGTCCATGACTGTATATGCTGGACTTTCCAATAAAGCATCTAAGGTTACTCTACTTTCAATACTACGAGAGCTCAGCGTACCAAACACAATTATGTCGTTAATGGTTAGACTATCAGAAAGTGTCTTATCCAAAGCTATAAAGTCCCAAGCGCTAGGGGAGTCTATAGAATAGGTCACCTCTTTTGGGTTTTTAACGTTTACAGTAACGTTGCCTGTAGGGTAGCCTTCAATTGCACTGACGTATTCCAAATTAATCTCTAATTCGGACAGAAAACGCTTCAAGTCCTCTCCTTCCTCATCCATGCCTGTTGCTGAGTATAAGAAGGAGTTGAGTCCTAAATTTTTTGCATGATAAGCAACATTCAAAGGAGCTCCACCGGGAAGCTTCCCAGTGGGGAAATTATCCCATAGTATCTCGCCGAAACAATAGATTTTCCCGTCTATCATTTGATTAATTCTTTTTGTAATTCTTCCAGACTTTTTCCCGAGGTCTCTGGCATTATAAAATGCGTAAATACCAATTGTAAGGTCATTAACAGTGCAAAGAAGGCAAAGACAGTCCAAGCCGTGAACGTAGTAATAACTACTTCGCCTAACATCGTAATAACAGCAGCAAACACCCAATGAGTTCCTGAGCCGAACGCCTGCCCCTTTGCACGTAAATCATTCGGGAATATCTCAGAGATAAAAACCCATATCACAGCGCCTTGACCTACGGCATGAGAGGCTATGAACATGAGGATAAAAAACAACGTGAACGTAGCACCCGATTCAGTGTAGAAACCAAAAGCAATCATAGAAAGACTAATCATGTAGCCAATAGACCCTATATACATCAATGTTTTTCTACCTAGACGATCTATTAAATAGAGGCCGACAAAAGTGAAGATAAGGTTAGTACCACCAATGCTTATCGAGGATAAAAGCGATTCAGTCGAGGCAAACCCTGCTTTTTCAAGTATGGAGGGCGCATAATACAAAACGAAATTTATTCCACTTAATTGGTTGAAGAAGGCAAGTAAAAACGCAAGGGTAACGGGCTTTCTGAATTTGCTATTAAATAAACCTAAGCCCTTACTCTTCGATTCTACAGCTTGAATAGAACTAGCTTTGATACTGTCCAATTCTTCTGCAGCTAATTTTTCGTCTTTAAATATCCTGTTGAGAACAACTAAGGCGGAATCTTCGTCTTTTTTTACTGAAACCAACCATCTTGGACTTTTAGGTACAACCCCCATTAACAATATATAAAAAAAGGCGGGCAGAGCTTCTACGCCTAGCATCCAGCGCCATGCAACTTCACCACCATAAAGTGCGATAAGATAGTTGCTGAGGTAGGCGATTAGGATACCGAATACAATATTGAATTGATAGGTCGCTACAAGGCGGCCTCTTGATTTGGCATTAGATATTTCGCTGATGTAAGTCGGGGCTGCAACTGAACTTGCACCAACACCAACACCACCAATAAACCTGAAGAAACTGAAAAGGTATGGATCATGAGATAATGCTGAGCCCAAAGCCGAGACGAAGTATAAGACCCCAATCCAAAAAAGCGTTTGTTTTCTTCCCAATTTATTGGAAGGATAGCTGCCAAGCAAGGCTCCGAACACGGTTCCCCACAAGGCCATCGACATAATAAATACACCGTGGAACCACCCTGAAGTATTCCAAAGCAT
>Ga0102948_1000686_pt1 | contig 13425 bp, 8 predicted proteins | sample SalPonA_A_H2O_MG_FD_78211 | JGI IMG/M metagenome (GOLD analysis project Ga0102948, IMG submission 78211) | Water microbial communities from South San Francisco under conditions of wetland restoration - Salt Pond MetaG R2A_A_H2O_MG | ecosystem: Environmental > Aquatic > Non-marine Saline and... | reverse complement strand
TGAGCCAGCAATCACCCTACCTTCAGAGGTGGTTAACTTTTCTATCTCGGTCGATGGCATTGTCAGTGTCACAACGGCCGGCAATGTTGCACCCCAGCAGCTTGGTAATTTGGAGTTGGCTAATTTCGTCAACCCACAGGGCCTTCAGTCTATAGGTCAGAACTTATTTATAGAGACAGCCGGTAGTGGTGCAGCACTGTTAGCAACGCCGGGTACCGAAGGCACCGGTCAGCTCACTCAGGGTGTGCTTGAAGGGTCTAACGTTAATGCGGTGGAAGAGTTGGTCAATATGATTCAAACCCAGCGCGCTTACGAGATGAACTCAAAGGTTATCTCTACGGCAGATGCGATGCTGCAGTACGCAACGCAGAATATGTAACCTGAGGTTGATGATATGAGAGCTAAGCTAATCCTAATTTTATCGGCGCTTATGGTGTTATCGGGTTGTGTAAACAAAGCGCCCAAGCCTGACAACCCCTATTTTGCACCGGTTGAAGCCTCTGCTTTTGCGCCTATCCAGGCGACTAACGGATCGCTCTATCAGGCGAATACGTCTATGAACCTCTATGGCGATGGGCGAGGATATCGTGTTGGCGATATCGTGACGGTTCAGCTGCAGGAGAGCACTCAGTCATCAAAATCGGCCTCAACAAGCCTTGATAAATCCAGTAATACAGCAATTGATGGCGGTACCGCATTTGGGCAAGACCTAGCTGTAGGTCGGTTTCCACTTTCGGCTAACTTTGGTGGTAACTCAGCCTTTAGTGGCGATGGTAGCAGCGATATGAGCAACAGCCTCAGCGGCCAGATTACTGCAACCGTGCACGAAGTACGCTCTAACGGCACGCTGCTGATTCGCGGTGAAAAGTGGCTGACGCTGAATCAGGGCGATGAATACATTCGGGTATCAGGCATTGTTCGCCCGCAGGATATAGATGCCGCCAACTCGGTTGCCTCTACCCGCTTGGCTGATGCACGCATCACCTACAGCGGTACAGGCGAAGTTAGCAATACAAACGCGGTTGGCTGGTTAAGCAAGTTCTTCCTAAGCCCCATGTGGTTACTCTAAGAGGTGTCTATGAACGCTATTAAATTACTTCTTACCCTCGCGCTCACCCTCAGTTCAGTTTTGGCGCAGGCCGATCGTATTAAAGACCTAACATCGGTTGCCGGTGTGCGCTCTAACCAGCTGGTCGGTTATGGACTGGTGGTGGGGCTTGAAGGCACTGGCGATAAAACCGCGTTTACTTCGCAGACGTTCCGCAACATGCTAAATAACTTTGGCGTAGTTATACCGCCCAATGTTAACCCTCAATCTAAAAATATTGCAGCCGTTGCGATTCATGCAGAACTACCTCCTTTCGCAAAGCCGGGCCAAACAATCGATATCACCGTTTCAGCTATAGGCGATGCCTCTAGCTTGCGTGGTGGCAGCCTATTAATGGCACCACTTAAAGGGGCTGATGGTCAGGTGTACGCATTGGGTCAGGGTAACCTTGTTGTTTCTGGCTTTGGCGTCAGCGGCAATGATGGTTCGCGTTTATCTTTAAATGTACCCAGTGTTGGCCGTATCGCGAACGGTGCAACAGTCGAGCGTATCGTGCCTAACGCCTTTAATCAGGGCGACTCGCTAGTACTTAATTTAAACCGCCCAGACTTTACGACTGCTCGCCGCGTGGCAGAGCAAATCAATGAATTGCTAGGCCCCAACGTTGCATTGGCAATGGACGGTACCTCTATTCAGGTGCGTGCGCCGCGTCTTGCCGACCAGCGCGTCTCGTTTCTATCTGTTCTTGAAAACCTTGAAGTGACACCGGCAGAAGAGATTGCCAAGGTGATTATCAATTCACGTACCGGCACCATCGTTATTGGCCAAAACGTACGCATATCGCCAGTCGCCATTACCCATGGTGGCCTAACGGTATCGATTAATGAAAACCTAGGGGTAAGCCAGCCTAATTCACTGGCGCAAGGTGAGACCGTTATTACGCCGCGCACCGGAATAGAGATCGACGAGAACTCCGGCCGTATGTTTCAGTTTGAACCGGGCACCACACTGCAATCAGTAGTAGAGGCGGTTAATGCCGTAGGCGCAGCACCGGGTGATTTAATGGCGATTCTTGAAGCCCTAAAGCAATCGGGCGCACTGCGTGCCGAGTTGATGGTGATCTAAGATGGCGATTAAAGCACCCGATACCAGCAACACCCAACTGTTCACAGATATTGCACAGCTGAACAAGCTGAAAGCTAAGTCGGGTGAGAACAGCGGCGAAGCCTTGCGCGAAGTGGCACAGCAGTTTGAGCAGATGTTTATGAACATGATGCTGAAAAGTATGCGCCAAGCGAACGAGTCCTTAAGTGAAGATAGCTATTTCAATTCATCGGAAACGCAGTTTTTCCAAGAGATGATGGACCAACAGCTATCGATGGACTTGGCCACTAAAGGCCAGGGTATAGGCCTTGCTGATGTAATCGTTCGCCAACTTGGTGGGGAATCGTCTACGCGAGCTAACCCTATAGATCCAGCGAGTTTGTTGCTTAACCCCTCATCAACAATGTCAAACCAAGAAGCACCCGGTCTAAGCGTCGAGCAGACCAACGCACTGCAGCTGCGCCGCTCGTTGGTCAGCGCGTATGACGAGGCCGCTAACCTTGCTGCCACAGCGGTATTGAGCAAAGCCATACATCAAGAAGGTGCCGATAGTAGTAATCCGGATGATGTTAAAGCGGTAGTCGATAAGTTACATGCAGCGGTTGCCAAAGTGGCTGAGCAGGCTGAAGTTGAGAACCTACCAAACCGGTTTGAATCACCGCAAGAATTTGTTGAAAAACTACTGCCTCTCGCCGAGCGCATGGCACCCGAGCTAGGTGTTGACCCTCGCGTGTTATTGGCGCAATCCGCGCTTGAAACGGGCTGGGGTAAGCACATTACCGCCGACCAAAATAGCGGTCAGAACAGCTACAACCTGTTCAATATTAAGACGGGCACTAGCTGGGAAGGCGACAGCGTCAGCGTTAACACACTGGAATACAAAGATGGAATACCGGCACCTGAGCTGGCGCAATTTAGAGCCTATGACAGTTATGCCGCCAGTTTCCGTGACTACGTCGATTTTTTAAAAACCAGCAGCCGTTACCAACAAGCACTTGATCAGGCCGATAACCCAATACGTTATCTACAAGAGCTTCAGGCCGCTGGCTACGCAACCGACCCTGAGTATGCAGACAAGATCTCACGCATCATGAGTGCTGATGTGATTGCACTGTTAAACGTCGGTAAAACACAGGGTTAGTTCGCTTACATAAGCAGCGCCAAAGATGCGCTGAGGAGAGTACACAATGAGTAGCTTACTCAATATCGGAGTTCAGGCGCTTACCGCCAACCAAGCCGCCTTGGCGAATACGGGTCAGAATATTGCCAACGTGAATACCGAGGGCTACTCACGTCAACGTGTGAATTTTGAGACGCCAGAGCCACCGCTGTTGGGCGTTGGCATTCAAGATATTCAGCGGATTACTGACCAGTTTTTAGTGCAGCAGGTATGGCGTGATCAGTCAGCGCTAAGCTCTAGTGAACAACAAGCAAAAAAGGTCCAGTTGCTTGATAAGTTGATGGTCTCAGAATCGACCAGCTTGTCTACATCAATTGATAAATACTTCTCTGCACTTCAACGTACTGTCGATGATCCTCTTTTTATTGCGAATAGACAGTTGTTCCTTGCAGAGGCAGGTTCACTCGTATCAAGTTTTCAGAATTTTGACCAGCGCTTAGTAGAACAGCAGAACGCTATTTCTGTTGAAGCGCGTTCAATGGTGACTAGCGTTAACACAATCGCTGCCAATATCGCCAATTTAAATGTCAAGATTAGCTCACTTGCCTCATCTGGGCAGAATTACAACCCACTGATAGACGAGCGTGATCGGCTTATTAAAGACCTATCTTCACTTGTTTCAGTCGATGTTCTGACATCAAACGGTGGTATCACTAATAACGTCACACTAGCAGGCGGCGAACCCTTGGTCTCATCTGGCCGCTCTGCGCAACTCGCTGTTCGTGACGGGAGCCCAGATCCATTGCAGATAAAAGTTGTGCTTACTCGCGGTAATGTAGAAGCAGATGCAACGCAGTTGCTCGGAACAGGCGCACTAGGGGGCCTATTTACCTATCGTGATGAAGTTTTGCAGCCTGTTCGAAATGAAGTAGGTCGTATCGCTATGGTATTTGCCGAGTCGATGAATGAACAGCATCGCAAAGGTATGGACCTAGACGGCCTTATGGGAACAGACCTTTTCAACGAGGTACTGCGAGGTCAGGTGTATGGTGAAGCAACTAATAAGACGCAGGGCACCAATGCAGTGGTCACTTTTTATGACGTAGGTGCATTAACGGGCTCAGATTACGAAGTTGAAATTACCGGGCCAGATACGTTTCGCGTCAAGCGTTTAAGTGACGGGGAAATGTTTGAATCATCAAATATGAGCCCTCTATCATCGGACTCGGAAGTTGGTAGTTCAGGTAGCTTTAGCCGTGAAACCTCGGGTACATCGAATGTTCTAGCTGTCAGTTTAGACGGCTTTAATTTTATTCTTAAAAGTTCAGAAATTCCTCAGCGTGGCGATAAGTTCTTGTTACAACCAACTAAGAACGGCACACGCGATATGAGTCTGGCCATTAAAAATCCTGAGAGCCTAGCCCTAGCATCAATACTGCGCGTGACACCTGCACCCAGTAACTCCGGTAAAGCCGAATTAAGATCGTTAGATATTTTAGACGCCAGCAACCTGTCGGCACTTCGCCCAGGGCAGTTGGATATGCCCATAGAGATAGTGTTCAACGCCATCTCACAAGATGCTCAGGGGAACCCTGTGCAGACCTTAAGTGTCTTTGATATTAGCGACCCAGCGAATCCAGCGCTTATAGAGGGTATGGAAAGTATCCTCTATAAATCCGGCGAACCGATAGTGATGAAGTCAGGTACAACGGATCTATATCAGTTAACCTTTGTGAACCAACCAAACGCCGGCGATCGATTTGAGGTGGAGTACAACACCGGTGGGGTTTCCGACAACTCCAATGCTCTTGCGATGGCCAACCTGCAAAGTAAGGCAACGGCTAACGGCTACAGTTATCAAGACGCCTACGGTCAGTTGTTGGCAAAAGTAGGCAGCCAAGCGAATAGCATTCAAGTTTCGTTTATGGCAAATCAGACGGTTCTGACAGCCACTGAGGATGCGCTTGAGAGTGTACGTGGTGTAAATCTAGATGAAGAGGCCACTAAACTTATTCAATATCAGCAAGCCTACACTGCCTCAACCCGACTTATTACGGCTTATCAGGATCTATTCGATAGCCTGATAGCCGCTGTACGTTAATTAGGAGAATCAATATGCGCATCTCCACGACACAGCTTTATAACGATGCGACCCGCAATATGCTTGAGGGTCAGTCTCGTTTAGCCGATATACAAGGTAAAATTGCGAGCGGAAAAAATTCAACCAGGCTAGCAGATGACCCAGTTGCCGCTAATCAGGTTGTTAGCTTAAAACGCGAGCTGGCTCAGCTCGATATGTTCTCAACAAATATTGATGCTACACGTCGTCGTCTCGCCTTAGAAGAGACTACATTACGCGATTACGACACCGCTCTCGATAGAGCGCGTGTTCTCAGTATACAGGCGGGTAATAGCACACTGACAGACCTCGATCGAAAAGCCATAAGCTTTGAGCTGGAAGAACTAGTGGCTTACATGGCTGGCCTTATGAATACTCAAGATAGCAAAGGTGAATATCTGTTTTCGGGCTCCAAAGGCACTACAGCCGCTTATGCACTGCAGAACGGCCAATACACTTATCAAGGGGATTCGGGAAATAGAGAGATTCAAATATCGAGCGGCGTGTTTTTAGATTCTACCGATGCCGGCGAGTACATCTTCGAATCCATTGTAGAAAGCCCAGCAGTTTTAGCTAATGGGGCTTTAACTAGTGCACTGACCAATTACACCATTACAAATCCAGACGCTTATCAGCTATTTATGCGCTCTGTTGGTGATATACAGTTTAGTGTCGCGCGCATAGACCCTGATAATACAGACCCAACAAGTACCGGACTAGTGTACAGTTTGACCGACAGCGCTGGCAGACCCATTACCAGTAGCGACGGTACCCTGCTATCGGCAGTGCCCTACACAGATGCAGAGGCAGAACCGCAAGAAATAACATTTAACTTACCCGGTATAGATCTCGCTTTCACTTTACCCAGCTCAGCATCATTTCCGTTGGATATGCCTGTATTAACCGCGGGTGCAGGTGAACCTCAAAATGTCCTAACAAATTATGATATAACAAATACACCGCGCTTCTTAGGCAGTGTTAATGGCCTAAGCCTTGAGGTTTCCAATAATGGTGATGGGACCTTTGATTACTCTCTAAGGGATGCCGATAACAATGTGTTAAACGACGTTTCTGCCGATCCAGCCCTACCCATCATTGCGACAAACCAATCAGCAACAACGCTTACAGTTGATCTGCCCGGCGCTGAAAACCTAATCTTCGACCTTGCCGTGCTAGCCCCAACAGCCGGCACAACAGCTACTGCTACCTGGGATGTTACACCAGCCGAAGCTGAGCCCGTGTTAGAGCTAACAGGAGAAGATAGGTCAATACTAGCCGACACCCAGCTACTGGATGCGCGCAAATACAGTGAATATATGCTCGACAATGGTCCTTTAGCGCTATCAGTTGAGTATGACGCCGCTTCAGGTTACAGCTGGTCCATATCTAATAGAGAGGACAATATTCAGGCGCAGGGACGCTATCTAGGTCCACAAGTTGGAACACTCAGGGGTTACGAAGTAACGGCCGATCAGTTCCCTATGGACCTTTCAACGAACCCTGCGCAATTCGGCTTTACGGTTAACGGCGTAGAATCAACTAGGGTAGAACTCAGTGGCAGCTACAACAATAGCAGTGAATTGGTGGCGGCCGTACAACTAGCAGTATCGTCTGAAGCTCTGTTAGGTGCACCAAGCATTGATCTACAAGTGAGTTTTGATAACGGCTTAATATTTACAGTAGCCGATGCGCTTACCGAGCTGAATGTGATTGATACTAATGCTTCATCAGATACTAATCTGGGCTTGGCAAGTAATGAACTTAGTGAAACTATTGCTGCAATGGACATGGCCCTTTCGCTTAAGTTACCGACGAACCAACAAGATTACGATGCGACGCTGCGCTACCAAACATTTCAAAGCGCAAGCCTTAAGTTAGAGCAGATACCCAGCAACCCATTGAACGCCATTTTAGCCACAATCAACAGCCTTCGCTCACCGATACAAGGCGATACAGATGCACGCGGGGCGTTTGATGCACAGATTGCATTGATGCTCGATCAGATGTCGACTGCACAAGAAAAAATCAATGAATCTGTGGCTAAAATTGGGGGGCGAATGAATGTTCTTGATAGCGCGGAGTTCAGCAATGACGATTTTCGTCTGTCAACAGAGGGAACACTGTCAGCAATAGAGGATCTAGACTACGCCGCGGCCTCGACTGAGTTGGCAAAAAGGCAGCTTGCCTTAGAAGCCTCATATGCCAGTTTTGCAAAGATTCAAGGGCTCAGCCTGTTTAACTACATAAACTGAAAAAACAGGTGTTGGCTTAATTCTATAGCGACAGATAAAAAAGAGGCGGGTACCTATTATCCTGAGCGCCGCCTCCTAGTTTTCGCCCCATCGCCTATCTTCTCCTCTAATGCAAAGATCAAAATCAAAATTAAAATCAAAAAAAGCGTAAATGTAAAATCACGTCAACGGACTCATTAAAAGCCGGAACTGTCATTAAAGTCGTTGTTATTTATACGAAAATCGATCCGTAAAGGCTAATTACTGGTTAATTAAAAATAAATATATCTTTTCGTTAAAGTCATCTTCAACGGCGCCGATATCCTAAATCATAGAACTTAGCAGTGATAGTTCGACACACGAATTAGTACGACTTAAAAGACGCAAACGGCGCAACGAGGAGAATACTCATGGCTCTAACAATTAATACAAACCTGAATTCGATCAACACACAGAACCAGTTGTCGAAATCAAGCATGGAAATGTCGCAAGCGATGGAGCGTCTCTCCTCGGGTTTGCGTATTAACAGTGCGAAAGATGATGCGGCAGGTCTTGCGATCTCTAGCCGATTCACAGCCCAGATCAACGGTTTGAACCAAGCGGTTCGTAACGCGAACGACGGTATCTCGCTAGCGCAAACAGCAGAGGGTGCGATGTCCGAAATGTCGAACATCCTTCAACGTATGCGCGAACTAGCCGTTCAGTCGATCAACGATACCAATACCGCTTCCGACCGCCTCGCGCTTCAAACTGAGGTCGATCAGCTATACTCAGAGCTAGACCGTATCGCAAGTTCTACTCAGTTCAACGGTCAGAACGTACTTGACGGTACGCTAAAATCATCCACCTTCCAGATTGGTGCGAATGCGGGTCAGACGCTGAGTGTTGCGCTTGAAAGTGTCACGACTCAAAAACTCGGTCTAAACGGTTTTACTGCACTAGGTGAGTTGAATTCGGGCAGAACTAATACGGCCCCTACGACAGTTGATTTAACAACATATGTTGGTGACGCCACACCAGCGGACGAGTTCTTAGTATTTGACTTGGATCAAAATGATACCGGTGGTGATACTGGTGAATTTTCAATTCGAACAAGCACACTCGGTGGAGCAGTAGAGAGCCTGGCAGATATAGCTACCGCCATCAACACTGATGCCTCTGCAATAGCTGCTGGAATAAGTGCTGAAGCGATTGATGGTAATCTTAGAATAACTAATAGAAATGGCTCTGCTTTTAGTGTTTATTCGTCTACTACTGTCGACGGCGCTCCAGGCGCCTCAACCTCTTTTACGGATATAGGTTCCGCCGGTACCGCTGTAGACGTTGCATCGGCTACTAAAACCATCGCCTTTGATGATGTTTTGATTAACGGTGAGGCTGCCTTCTCTGACACAGTAACACTCACCGCGCGTACAGATTTCGGTACGGGCAACGGCGGCGACAGTGCACTCACTTTGTCGGATGCTATTAACAATAACTCAGGTATCACCGGTGTTTCTGCTGAGGCTTACAACACACTCAGCACTACAGCGCTGTCTGATGGTGTTACTTTCTTTGCTCAGATTAACGGGCAGAATGTGCAAGCGACATCCGCGAGCGACCTAGTTAATGTTATAAACCGAGATGTTAGCGGATTGACCGCAACGTTGAACGTTGATAACTCGGTGACACTGTCGAACCAGACCGGCCGTGATATTATCGTAAGTGACTACGATGACGATGGCGATACTACCTACTTCGGCTCTAACACAAGTGATGATACTGCTTCGAATATCGGTCTTACGAACGGAACCTATTCGGGCTACTTAGCACTCACGAGTGCCGACGGTACAGAAATATCAGTCGCCGCGAATACCGAAGGTTTAGGCGTTATCTCTGATGTTCAAACATTGGGTTTCAACTCTAGCGACGGTTCAGACTCGCTTAGCGGTTCTGCTGTAACGTCTAGCGCACTTGTTGACTCAGATGAAATTCAGATTAATGGAATTGCGTTGGGTACTTCTGATGGCGGCTCTGCTGCAGATAAAGCGGCAGCGATTAATGCGATTAAGTCGGAAACAAATGTTGAGGCTTCAGCATTTTCATCAGTGGAAATCACAGTTGATTTCGTGAATATGGCCGCGGATGATACTTTGACTATCAACGGTACCGTTGTCGAAATGGACAATACCGCAGTTACAGGAGGCACAGCCTTAACGACTCTGGATGGCGTGGTTGCAGCAATCAACGCTGCGGGTATCGGTGGTGTGAGAGCCGAGGCTAATGCCGATGGTAAACTACTGTTAAGTTCATCAACTGGCCTAGATCTTAACGTCACAGGTGATAGTGATATTTTCACATCGTTTGTTGATCAGTCCGGTACGACCTTATCCACAACGACAACTGCAACGACTTATACATCAACTGCTACGCTGTCTTACACGACTGATGCTACTAATGAAACGGTATTGACTGTGGATGGTACTGATGTGACTATCGCCGCGAATTCGAACCTAGCAGCAGCTGCCTTAGCTATTAATAATGCGAATATAACGGGTATCACCGCAGAAGTTGTTGACTTAGAAATCGTTATAACTGAAAGCAGTGCGTCCGCTGCTCCAACATTGACTGTAGCTCCGGGTGCCAGTCTTGGTGATGCCTTCAATCTATCTACGCCGACAACTGCGACCTTGCTATATGATGGCACGAACCCAACTACCTTCGAATATCTTGAGTTTGACGTGGGTGCAGATGGAGCGAGTGGTAATTTTAGGATAGAAACATCTGATGGCACCGGTGTTGCGGATACCGCAGTTAATATTGTAAGTAAGATCAATGCTAATACAGACTTGCAGGCAGCTGGTATTAGCGCAGCGGTATCTGGAGGTGTTATCACTATTACCAATAATGGTGATGCCGCTCTCAATATATACAACTCGACTGATGGAGCGGGTACGGCAGCGGCTGGTAATATACTAACCGACTCTGCTGCCGGAACTTTGGGAACTCTTACCGCTGTCACAATGGCTGCAGCGACTCCAGCAACAGTGAACCCGGTGTCTGCAGAGGTGGCTACCGTCCAAGCAAGTGCTTCTGGCGTCATCACACTGTCTAGCCTTAACGGTGAAGACGTGCGAGTGAGTGGTGCCGATGCTGATAAGCTGGGTATGGTTGCGCAAGGTGGTTCTACTGATGTGGTTGGCGCTGGTTTGAGTGTATCAACCGCAGCGAACGCAGCGATTGCGCTACAGCGGATAGATGACTCACTTAACGTTATCGACAACGCTCGTTCAGCACTCGGTGCGGTTCAGAACCGTTTTGAATCAACCATCAGTAACTTAACTAACGTGTCACAAAACTTGACCGCTGCGCGAGCTCGTATCATCGATGCAGACTTCGCGGTCGAAACCACTAACCTAAGCCGTTCGCAGATTCTGCAACAGGCCGGTACTGCGATGCTAGCGCAAGCGAACGCTTCGCAGCAGGGCGTACTTAGCCTACTTGGCTAAGGGTAAAAGTTAGGGGCCTGGCCTTAGCGCTAAGCCCCACGCTTACGGTGAAAGCCAAGCCCTTTTATAAGGTGCTTGGCTTTTCTGCTGAAGCAGGAGATAAACCATGAGTAACGAAATAAGTGCAGTTTCATCCCAGGTACAAGCGGCTATCCAGCCTGAAGTAACCACCACCAAACCGGTGCAAGTCAGCACTGCAAAGGTGAGGGATGCTGAGCCTGTAACGGGCAGCACAACGGCGAGTCAGGGAGTTGATGCAACACTTGTTGCACAGGTAATAGACCAGCTGAATACGCTGGCTAGCGAGCAGCAACGCAACCTAAAATTTAGTGTTGATGAGCCAACCGGCCGCACCGTTGTCCGCGTTTATAGTAGCGCGTCAGATGAGCTTATTCGTCAGATTCCGGGCGAAGAGGTGTTAGAACTTGCCAAGCGTTTTGCCGCTGGCGACACAGGCGCATTAATGAATATTGTCGCCTAATAGCCTAAACTAAAAGCGTTAAGGCCGAGGAGGTAAATCATGTCGACTATTACATCGACGGGTCTGGGTTCGGGGCTAGATATCAACAGCCTAGTCGATTCGTTGACCGAAGCAGAACGTGCGCCTACACAAGACCGAATAGATTTGCGCAAGTCAACTGCTGATGCAACCATATCGGGTGTTGGCAGACTTAAGAGCGCCCTAGATGATTTTCAGTCGGCCCTTGCTAAATTAAATGACGCCAGTGACCTCGAAACGACCTCAGCTTCCAGTAGTGATGAGACGATCTTTTCGGCAACAGCGGATGCAACGGCACAGCAAGGTACCTACGAAATTGAGGTAGAGCAACTCGCAACCACTAATAAGTGGACGTCAGGTGCATTGGCAGATGATGAGTTAGTAGGCAAAGGCGTAATGACCTTCAGCGTTAATGGCGACTCTTTTAGCTTAGATGTGGGTGTAAACGATACCCTTGCGGATGTTCGCAACAACATAAACGCGGCGTCCGATAACGTTGGCGTAAGAGCGACCCTTATCACCTCCGACGATGGCGTACGCTTGGTACTGACTGCCGCTGAAAGTGGCACAGAGAATGCGCTCACAATATCAGCAGTTGAAGAGACCGACGATGCTGATCCGGCTACAGGGCTTTCACGCTTAGATGCTACTCAGCTTACAGAAACCCAGCCGGGCCTTGATTCAAAGGTTAGAGTGGACGGTCAGTTAGTAACCAGTAGTTCAAACCTGGTAGAGGGGGCCATTACCGGCGTCACACTGGCACTGGATAAAGCTGACGATAATGCACAGTATACACTCAGCCTTTTTCCTGATCCCGCGGGCCTAGAAGACAACATTACCGAAATGGTGAACAGCTATAACGCGCTGCTCACGACGGCAAGTCAACTGCAGTTTGGTACCGTCGACGAAGAGGGTAACGAGATACCGCCACTGATGCCAAATGACAGCACCTTACGCAGTCTTATGACACAGCTTCGCCGTAGCTTTAGTTCCAGTGTCGAAGGGGCGGGTAACTTTTCAAGCTTGGCAACACTAGGTGTTTCGACTAACCGTGATGGCAGTATTGTTCTAAATTCCGGCCAACTTCAGAAAGCCCTAGCGTCAGGTAGCGGGTTAACCGATATAGCTAAACTGTTTTCGACAGACGGCACAGGTGTTGCCAATAAGCTCTTTGATCAAGTCAGTTCATATCTCAAGTTTGATGGCGTTTTAGATCAGCGTATTGAGTCTGCTCAATCGCAATTAGAACGCTTAGCAAAAGATCAAACGTCCCTAGATTTGCGTTTAGAGAAGTATCAAGCACGCTTGTTTACGCAGTTTAATAAGATGGATTCCATTGTGGGTAGCCTAACCAGCACCGGCAGTTATTTAGATCAGCAATTGTCGTTACTGTCTTTCGCAGGCGGATACAATAAAGATAATTAGTCAGCGGCCACAGGCGCGCTAAGGTACGTAGGTTTATGAGCATTTCGCAGTACAAAAACGTTAGTATTAACGCCGACATCAGTTCGGCAACGCCGCACCGTTTAATACAGATGTTGTTTGAGGGTGCGCTGACCAAAATCAATCAGGCTCACGGTGCAATAGATCGCAAAGAATATGATGTTAAATCGTCTGAGCTGAGTAAGGTAATGGCCATTTTGATGGAGCTTAGCAGTGCGTTAAATAAAGAAAAAGGCGGCGAGCTGTCAGAAAATCTGAGCGAACTTTACCTTTACATGCATGGCCAAATTATGAAAGCTAATGCCAGCAACGATGTCTCGATACTGGCAGAGGTTTCTCGTTTGCTAGTCGAGTTGAAAACTGCTTGGGATGA
>Ga0102948_1000680_pt1 | contig 13467 bp, 11 predicted proteins | sample SalPonA_A_H2O_MG_FD_78211 | JGI IMG/M metagenome (GOLD analysis project Ga0102948, IMG submission 78211) | Water microbial communities from South San Francisco under conditions of wetland restoration - Salt Pond MetaG R2A_A_H2O_MG | ecosystem: Environmental > Aquatic > Non-marine Saline and... | reverse complement strand
TACCTCTGTTGCATGGGTGGCCGGGATGGTGGTCGAAGATGGAGATGTTTCGCCACCCCCGCCCCTTCCTGTACATGGATCTCGACACCACGGTGGTTCGGCCTTTGAAGCGGATCATCGAGGCGGCGCAGCCACACTCCTTTGTAGCGCTCAGAGACGTCTACAGGGGCGATAAGAACCCCGGGGTACTGCAGTCGTCTATCCTGTACTCAAACGGCTCTCACAGAGGCCTCTACGAGGCTTACAGGGACAATCCCCGCAACATACCGGGGGGAGATCAGATTTTCATGGAGAAGCACGTGGAAAATCCCGTGTTCTGGCAAGACATAACGGACGAGATAAGCTCTTTCAAGAAGCCTACCAATCGTGATCCCTCCGTGTGGATCTTCCACGGCAAACCTCGCCCGTGGGATGTGGAAAAACAGTACAAAGGGAAGATACGAACGTGAGCGACACCTACAGCAAGTACGAAGGTTTCTACTACCCGGGCAAAACCTCGAAGTGGGTGGAGATCGCGCTTGCGGAATCCGCCGACATAGATGAAATAGTCAAGTACGTGGGCCAGCGACGCACTGTAATCCACGCGGGGGGCAACCTCGGTGTGTGGACGCGCCGCTATTCCCAGCTGTTTAAGAGGGTATACACCTTCGAACCCGATCCCGACAACTTTGATTGCCTCGAACTCAACACGAAAGATCTCTCCAACGTGAGTATCTACAACGTGGGGTTGGGCAAAGAGGCAGGAAGTGCGTCTGTGAACCACGCCATACCCGGCAACACAGGGGCGCACCAGCTGGTGGGTGGGGATGATGTGCCCGTGGTGGCACTCGAGAACGTTTTTCCCGAGGTAGACCTGCTCCAACTCGACGTGGAAGGCCACGAACAGTGGGTTCTGGAGGGTGCGGAGGAGATGCTGCTCAAACAGAAGCCTGTGGTGGTGCTCGAACTCAAGGGTGTGGGCCTGATTCACGGGATTTCAGACGAATATACGACGGAGTGGCTGGCTGAACGGGGCTATTCGCCCGTCGCAAGGATCAAAAACGACACGGTGTTTGTGCATGGACGATAGTGAAGACAACAATGTAGATCAACCCACCCCGAATAAAGGGGGTCGACCTAAGAAACAGCCCGGTGAGGCGAAGTCTCCGTATCGATTGAGTCCGCAGGAGAAGGCGAGACGTGCTGCACAGGCCAGACTTCGTAAAAGAAAGAAGCTGGCGAAGAAAAAGCAGGACGATGCGAAGGTCTATGCCTACAAAGTGAGGCAGGCAGAGGCTAAAACACGTAAGGTTGAGAGTGCCCTGAAGGGTGAAGAGACCCGTGTACTCGATATGGCGGATGTGGAGGACATGCCACAGGCCGTGAAAGACCTGATTGGTGAGTCGGACGTAGTATTCCAGCCCAATCAGGGCCCACAGGAGGCATTCCTATCGGCTCCAGAGCGCGATGTACTCTACGGCGGTGCAGCAGGGGGCGGTAAATCCTTTGCCCTTCTTGCCGATCCTCTCCGGTACTGCCACAACCCCAACCATAGGGGTCTACTTTTGCGTCGTACACTCGACGAACTCACGGAACTGATCTCAAAGTCGAAGCAGCTGTACACGAAGGCTTTTCCCGGCGCAGTGTTCCGTGAGTCAAAATCCACGTGGGTCTTCCCATCGGGTGCAACCATCTGGTTTTCGTACCTCGACAAGGACAAAGACGTTACACGCTATCAAGGTCAGGCATTTAACTGGATTGCGATAGACGAAATCACCCAATACCCCACTCCCTACGTGTGGGAGTACCTCCGTTCACGTCTCCGTACCACAGATCCAGAGCTGGCGCAGAACTTGTCGATGCGGTGTACGGCCAACCCCGGTGGTGTGGGTGGCTGGTGGGTCAAGAAGATGTACATTGACCAGCATACCCCCGGGAAAGCCTTTGTACCGAAAGACCTCGAGTCGGGCAAACCTCTGGTTTATCCCGTGGGGCACCCGAAAGAGGGTCAGGCACTCTATTACCGTAAGTTTATCCCCGCGAAACTGACCGACAACCCGTCTCTCATGGCGGACGGGCAGTATGAAGCGATGCTGTTGTCTCTTCCCGAGACCGAGCGTAAGCGACTCCTCGACGGTGACTGGGATGTTGCGGAGGGTGCAGCCTTTCCGGAGTTCAGCAAGTCGAAACACGTGGTTGCTCCGTTCGAGATACCCACCAACTGGCCTCGTATCCGTGCAGCGGACTATGGGTACGCCAGTCCGTCCTGTGTCTTGTGGGGCGCCATCGACTGGGACAACAACATATGGGTATATCGCGAACTTTATGTCAAGCACTTTACAGCTGAACAACTTGCCGCTAAAATATTAGAGTTAGAGCAGTACGATCCTACCCCCCACTACGCAGTGCTCGACTCCTCCTGTTGGAACAGAACAGGGTACGGACCGTCTATCGCAGAGACTATGATGCGTATGGGATGTCGATGGACACCTTCGGATCGTAACCGCATTCCCGGTAAGATGGAAATCCACAGACGCCTCGGTTTGAATGAATTCACAGGCGAACCTACCCTAAAGATCGTAGAAACCTGTACGAACACGGTACGCCAACTAGCGGGTATACCCCTATCTAAAACCAACAGCGAAGACGTAGACACGAAAGCAGAAGACCACGCATACGATGCGTTGCGCTACATGCTGATGACACGCACTACGGGTTACGCGAGCATTCACAAGTCTTTGCAAGCAATTAAAGACTCGTCCTTCAAACCCTTTGATAGCACTTTCGGATATTAAATGGCAACCTACACCGGCGAACAACTGGCTGAACTACTCAAGCAAAATCCTGCAAGCCTAACGGTTGAAGAGGCTGCAGCCGTAATTGCTGAACTCCGCGGGAATACTCCGGAGACACGTGCTGTTGAGATGCAAAAGATCATAGGCCGCGCGAAAGAGATCGGCGTAGAACCTAATGCACTTGCTCAAGACTATTTTATCAAGGCGGGCAACGCAGCCGACACCGCTGCAATCGATCAGGCGATAGAGACGGTAACTGACAACCCTTTCCGTTTTAAAACTCTCGTAGAAGAAGCACTGCCTGATGCAGGTCCTACCTCCACCGGCTTCGTAAAAAAGGCGGTTGATGCCCCTCCCCTGACTCAAGTTGAGTTTGATCGTAAGGTTGCGGATGGTACTGTGACCATCGGTGAAGTTCTCGATAATTTGATTGAGAGCAAAAACGTCGCCGTCTCTGACAACAAGCGTAAAACCTTTACTACTCTCAAAAACACCCTGTCTAAGACCGGAGTGGACCCGAGTACGCCATGGGTTGAACTTCGTAATCCTGAAGTTTACCTGCAGTTTACAGAAGAAGGTTCAGCTGACGGTGTAAACCGAGTTAAAGGCATTCAGAGCCTAGAACAGTCGTTTCTTGACACCAATAAACGCATCACATCCGCAGTTAGTTTCCCTAATCCAGCTACAGGCGTCCCAGAAGCTGCCTACGTGCAGGTTTTCGGCCTAAAAGGCGAAACTAAGCTGGATCAAGCACGTGCTACCAACGCTATGCGCGGTGTAGTGCCCCTAGAAGCTGTGCGTGACATCTACGACGGCTTTTTACCCGAACTACGCGAGACAAACCCTGACTTAGCCAACATGATGGAGCTCCACAAGAATACGGGCTTCCGTATTGAGCACATTCTACCGGGAAAAGGTAGCGGCGCAATTAAAGTTGCTGACGTTAAGGTAGGGAATGACTACGTAGAGATAGACACATACGGCAACAAGACAAAGAACCGGCCTAAAGTACGTTTTTCTAAGGACAGTGCTACCGGGCGTGCGATCCTAGACAGCTATGAACGCAACAAAGGCTCCAACTTCTTGTTCGGTGACACGAATATAACGTCGTTTAACGATGCTTTCCGCACGTATGTGTCACCTACACTAGCATCTGACTTTGCAGAGCAGGTGCCCCTCACACTACGCGGTACTCAGGAAGAGGGTGCAGTCAAGAAGGTGCCCGCACCTAAGGTAACACCGTCCGTTATCCGTGACATCAACGCCCGTGCATTGGGTGAGATGGGATTTTCCAACGAAGAAGTGCAGCTACTGATGGGTCATACTGATTCATCCGTGCTGGCGAAGAGCTATCAGGGGAATCTCGAACGTGTTGCGGGCCGCATAGGTAGCATCGCAGAGGATACCCTCGAGAAAGGACTGCCGTACACAGTAGGTACGACTCCAGAAGACCGTAAGGTACAACAGGCTGAAGTTGACGAGGCTACAGAACAGCGTCGTCTAGCTAAAGCAGAGGCAAGCATCGAAACGCGTAAGCGGATTGCCGAGTTTGAGGCTAGCCCAGAGGGCCTGAAGCTGTCTCAGCAGGAAATGGAAATTAAGAAACGCCAGATTGAGCAACAGGCGGAACTTGAACAGTTCAAGGCCGAGAAAAAGGCGGAGCTGAAAGCTGCTAAAGAACCAGAAAAACCTGAAGTTGAACGCGTAAAACTCACCGAACAACAGAAGGAAGGTCTCCGTAAGATGCGGGATGCAGCCATTAAAAGAAACCCTGCCCTCGCAAGGATTTTCGAGAAAGCGGGCTCCGGAACTCTCAAAGCCTTACCTTTCGTTGGCCCAGTCGTAATTGGTGCAGGTGTATATTCAGAATCCGTAGAAGCGGGAGACAGTTCTCTCGTTGCGGGCGCTAAAGCAACTGCCGCTGGTGCTGGAGCCCTCGCGTGGGATGTCGTTTCAGGCGCTGCGGGTATGGTTGCTGAGTCAACCCCTATAGGTGAGGGCTCGGATGTTGTACCGGAAACAGATTCAGAATACTACCCGTCTGCGATGGCACAACCGGCCCCACAGCGCGCCAGAATGCAAGAGCGTCTAGAGCAGACGAACACAGAAGGTTTTGTACCCCGTCCTGTACCGCAGGATGAGGACACACAGAATTTCGCCGAAAGCGAAATACCCACCATTAGGAGATAAAAACAATGAGCTACATTTCAGCAGAGATCCTGAATTCCGATAAAAAGGGAGTCAACGATCACAAGAGTGATGCAAAGATGAAAAACGAGAAGAAACAGTTCGGCACAGCTGCCATGACTGAGTCTCTCATTGAAGCAGCACCGAAGAAACAGTCTAAGCCTACTGTACAGAAAGGTTTTGATGCACTAGCAAACGACAACCGTCAGTTCGCATAAACAACCGGGATAGCAAGGGTAGCATAATGGCAGAGGGTTTTCTCCAACAACCGGATGACGGTCAGGTCGAAATGCTCGATGCTGGCACGGCGATGCCGGGACTCGCGGGGCACATTCAGGAAAAGTTCACGGAAGCAGAGACAGGTCGACAGGTCTTTGAACAGAAGTGGCTTCAAGCCTACAAAAACTTCCGTGGAATGTACGACTCTACCACACAGTACCGAGATTCCGAAAAGTCTAAAGTGTTCATCAAGATCACAAAGACTAAGGTTCTCGCGTCATACGGTCAGATCATCGACATCCTGTTTTCCAACAAGAAGTTCCCCATCGTCGTGGAATCTACCCCTGTGCCGGAAGGCATAGCGAAGTTTGCACACTTAGCTACTCCTGTGGATGAAATATCACAGGAACCGCCGAGTCCTTATGGGTACCCGGGTGACGGTATGGAACTAGAACCCGGCACTCGCTCCATAAACTTCGGCAAGTACAAAGAGATGCAGGAGCAGTTGAAAGAGGGGCCATCCAACGTGGGTGAACCTCAGTTTTCTCCTGCTAAAGAAGCTGCCCGTGCGATGGAAACGTACATACAAGACCAGCTGCTAGATACGGATGCAACCAACGTGTTGCGTTACGCGATCTTCGAGGCTGCGCTTCTCGGTACGGGTATTGTCAAAGGGCCCTTCAACTTCTACAAGCGCTCGCACCGCTGGGTACGTGACGAACAGACAGGCGAACGCGTATATGACCCTGTAGAATCAGTTGTACCCCGCATAGAGCACGTGTCTGTGTGGGACTTTCACCCTGACCCCTCGGCAACCAGCATAGATGACTGCGAGTACGTAATCCAGCGCCACCGGATGACTCGCCAGCAGTTGCGCAACCTGATGAACCGCCCGTACTTCAATGGCGAAGCTATTCAGAACGCAATCATCAAAGGCCCGAACTATCAGGATAAATACTACGAGAGCACCATCCGCGAGGATGAAAACACACCATACGCTCACGAGAACCGCTATGAAGTTCTCGAGTACTGGGGTGTTCTCGATGCACAGTTTGCCCGTGAAGTGGGTATGGAGTTACCGGACACCGTAACCGAGCTTGATCAGGTACAGATCAATGCGTGGGTGTGTGGCACCGAGGTGTTACGCTGTGTCTTGAACCCATTTACGCCCGCCCGAATTCCGTTCGCAGCTTTCCCATATGAAGTAGATCCGTACCAGATCTGGGGCGTGGGAGTTGCTGAGAACATGGAAGACGCACAGCTGTTGATGAATGGTCATGTACGCATGGCTATCGACAACCTAGCTCTGGCGGGCAACCTCGTGTTTGACGTGGATGAGGCTTCTCTCGTCCCCGGTCAGAACTTCGATATATTCCCGGGTAAAGTATTCCGACGTCAGTCTGGGGTATCGGGTACAGCAATCAACGCACAGAAGTTCCCGAACACTGCGCCTGAAAACATTCAGATGTATCAGATTGCACGTCAGTTGGCGGATGAAGAGACGGGCATTCCGTCGATCATGCACGGACAGACCGGCGTATCCGGTACAGGGCGTACTTCGTCGGGCCTGTCTATGCTACTCAGCGCGGGCAACATGTCTGTGAAGACAGTCATTAAAAATATCGATGACTTTTTGCTCAAGCCGATTGGTGAGGCGTACTTCCAGTGGAACATGCAATACAACGAGGATGCCCCTGATATTGAAGGGGATCTGTCCATCAAACCACGTGGCACTGCCGCGGTGATGCAGAAAGAAGTCCGCTCTCAGCGCCTCACGACGTTGCTCCAGACGGTCGCTAACCCCATGCTGGCACCGTTTATCAAGCTGCCGAACCTCATCAAAGAGTTGGCGATCTCACAGGATATTGATCCTGATGAACTTGTGAACGATGTCAACGAAGCACAACTCTACGCAAAAGTATTACAGGGATTACAGAATGTTCAACAAGGAACAGGCCCAGAAGGTGGCCCCGCTGGTCCACAGCAAGCAGGAATGGGAGGCGCTGGTGATGTACCTAACGGACCTCCACCAGTTGACAATTCAGGGACTGGCGACGGCACAATCGGAACGGGAGATGTTCCGGTTGCAGGGGAAGCTGGTTTTACTGGAAACACTCCTTAATCTCCGTAAAAACCACGATGCTGTCGTAGCTTCACATAATAATAGGTAGGTAAAAATGGCCGGTTTAAGTTTTTCTTCGGAAAGCAGAAATTCAGATGGGAGCTACTCGGTAAGCGCCAGTTCGACTTCGTTCGGCACTCCCTCTCGTGACAGCTACTCTGCAAACAACTCTTCGTCTTCTTCTAACACAGGCTCGACTTCGTTCGGTACCCCTTCGCGTGACAGCTACTCTGCAAACAACTCTTCGTCTTCTTCTAACACAGGCTCGACTTCGTTCGGTACCCCTTCACGTGACAGTGTTGCGAGTAGGTCTGCGGGGGAGGCTGCGGCGTCCGCTACCCCCGTACCCAGCTCCACTCCCGTAACTAACACGGCCTCGGGCTCCTCCGACTCCAGCCCCTACTCCGGCGCAGACTTAGGTAGCGATTTCGATGCTGAGTTTGAAGCTGCCGAAGCTGCGTCAGAAACTGTCAAGAATGCGAGCCGAGCCGAGTCTGTACGTATAGGATCTGACGGTAGTGCTACGACTTATGATCCGTATCAGGGAGTGCTTAATAAGGGCGCTGAAACTGAAATAAAAGACGTAGACGCGTACTTCGACGCTGCCATAAAACTGGACCTAGCACTAAACAAAGCCGTGAAAAACAACCAGTTCTTTGTGTCGGACCGATACAACGTAGGTTGGGCCTACAACAAAGAAGGCGACCTCCGCACTACAGAAGCAGCTGCAGAGACTTTCTCACGGGCAGCGGGCCGTCCTTTCAATCCTACTACAATGGGGCCACCACAAACCCCCACAGAATCTGCGCCTTCTGGTAAGGTCGGCGAAGTAGTCAACAAAATTAAGTCGTACTTCGGTGCAGACACCGAGCGTAACTACATCGTTAAGCCGGATACTAGCCCGTACAATGCTGTTGTCGGTGAAGTTGTGGATGATTTTCCAGTAGTTGACACGCTCGGTAATCTTATTTTCGGTAAGGTCGGCGTGGGTATGGATACCGCTAGATACCGAGATGCGGCTACGGGAGAAACGGGAGTCTACAGCTACGGTAGCTTCTTAGGGAATGAGCGATCTAAACTCTACACAGAAGAAGAGTGGAAGAACAGAGACACCGGAACGTACACGGGATCTAGCTCCGAAGATGAGTACTCTGCACGACAGGCTGCAGAGGCAGAGAAAACCGCGACAGAAACAAAAGACACTGAGGAAGAAGTAAAGATTGCTGATCCGTACCTCTGGTGGAAGCGCTACTACAACCGTGGCCGCCCCACTGGTTTGAAAGACATCATGTCAGGCAGTCGCCGCTACAACCCATATCTGAACCCGTACTACGAGACCAGCAAGAAAGCGCTGGAAAACGATCCTGCAAACCCTTACGTACAGGCCCGTGCTGCACAGAAAAAAGCATACGGTGGTGTGGTAAAAAAGATGGCTAGCGGCGGTGTTGCTGGGAAACACGTGGACGTTTCCTCCTTCATTAACAATGAAGAAAACATCCGTCGCGAGCCTCTGAAGTACATGATGAACCCTGCACGTGCAGCTAATCCTGAGCAGGAAAAAGCCATCGTAGATTACAACGAGTTTATCCTCGGTATAGCCGACGGTAGATACGCCCGTAATCCATCTACGTTTGCAGAAGGTGGCATGGCAGTTGCACAGCAACCCGGCCAACAGGTTGCCCCACCTCCACAACAGGCTCCTCAGCCGCAGCAAGCCCAGCCGGGATTTGTACAGGGACAGACTCCTGAGCAGACTCCGGACGGCCAGACGGTAGCGGATGATGTACCGATGGAAGTCGAAGAAGGCACCTACGTGATCAACGCGGCTGCAGTTGAACAGGCCGGTTCCGCAGATGTTAAGAAGATGTTGCTAGATGCTATGCAAGAGGCTGAAAAGCAAGGGCTTGACATTTTAGGTAACGACAATAAAATTAACAAAGACAACGCAGTATCCATCCTCGTATCTCGCGGGGAAGTTGTCGTTCCTCCTGCGCTAGCCCGTATCATAGGTTACGATCTCCTCGAGAAGATCAACAACCGTGGCAAACAAGCAACTCAAGAAAAGATGGCTGAACAAGAACAGCAGCCTCCTCAACAATAAGAGTAACGCATGAACTACAACACCCCGACTGTACCGCCTATGCCTAGTGGGTTTGCACAACCTGCAAGTACACCCGCACCAGCTATGCAGCAGCAGCAGTACCCGGGGTTTGTAGCGCCACCTCAGCTGCAGCAGGAACAACAACAGGAACCACAGCGTCAGCCTACCGGTATGTTGGCACAGCCGCAACCGATGCCTCCCGTACAGAATTTTAAGCAGGGTGGGCTGGTTACAAAGTACGCAGAAGGTGGGGTAGCAGAAGCACCCGTACCTGAAGATGAACAGATCTTCAATTCCTACGTACAGACCCGCATGAAAGATACGTGGGGAGGTCCTCAGGAAGATCGCAAAGAGATTATGGGCGAAATTAAAGAAGAGTACCCCGAGCGATTTGCTGGTATGCAGGAAGAGAACACCGACCAGAAGTTGGCCGATCTCGAGCGCATTCAGATGGACCCTGAGAAGATACTGAATAAAAGTCCAGAGGCACTTCGTAAGTTTGATACGTGGTTGCTGAAGCAAGCCCCCTACGTGTATGACGTGGCCTATGGTTCAGAAAAAACAGAGACGATACCTACCTCTGATACTGAAGCATTCGGCGTGACTAACGCCCTCGACCGCAACGCTGTAGTTGCCGGGGCGATGGGTGAAAACTTACACGACAACACCGTGCTGCACGAAACGGCTCACGCGACTCTCCCTTACGAGCACGACGCACTGTCTTACCTGATGCGTAACGTAGGGCTTAAAAGCGACCCCGCCGAAGAAGAAGCAGCAGCCACGACATTGGATTTGTACCGTGGTCTAGCTCGAAACGACAAAGAAACAGTCAATAACGCCGTGGCGTACCTGATCAAGCAGCGCAACGTTGACAGTTCTTTGCCTTACGTGGGCGACCCTGAAGGCGTGCAGATGCTGAAAGAGAACGCGCTGCGCTACGTGTTCGACATCGCAGACAAGAACCCGGATGTGGAAATGTCTGACGAAGACCGTCGTAACTTAGCGATGGATGTCGAAATGGCGTTTGACAAGAATTTTAACACCATACGTGCTTCCGTCCGTGAGACGTTTGACGAATGGGACCGCATACAAGCGGAAAGACAGAATCAACGGTAGGACTCTCCACCCTACGAATGACTTCAACGGCCACCCCAACATGAGGTTGGGCACCGTTTAAAACCAACGGCTACCCTCAGCCATGAGGCCCCGTGAGATAGGAGAACACAAATGGCAAAGCAACGAGGACATCGCGCAAACAAGGCGAATGATAATCGTGGGACAATCGCAGACGACTCACTATACCGTGGGAAGTATCGCGATGAAGTATACTCGGAAAGTGAAGATAGCGAGGAGGGCACCCCACAACAGGAGGCTACCCCATCCTTAACAGACACTTCCGATGACGGCTCTGATTACAAGAAACGGTATGACGACCTGAAACGTCACTATGACAGCAAACTAGCCGCGTGGCGTAAAGAGAAGGATGAACTTCTACAAGCGCAACAGGCCGGTGCAGTTCAGGGAATCAACCCTTCCGAATTGCCGCGTACACAGGAACAACTGGAAGCATTTAAGCGAAAGTATCCTGAAGTGTATGCAGTAATGGAAACAGTTTCTTCACAGAGAGCAGAAGAGAAACTAAGTGCGTTGCAGGAAGAAGTTAAGAGTCTTAAATCACGTGAACAAGAACTCGAGACTAAATCTGCGTACAAAGAACTTCTAAACCGTCACCCCGATTTCGAAACCCTCAAAACCAGCGAATCATTCTTGAAGTGGCTTGATGATCAACCCCCGTCTATTTCAGACGGCATCTACCACAATAATTCAGATGTAAGTTGGGCGTCGCGTGTTGTGGACTTGTATAAAGCTGATATGGGCATCAAGTCGTCAGCAAAACGTTCCTCACAAGCAGACCCTGCCGCAACAATATCCGTGAATTCGGCTAAAGATGTGGTTGGAGCAGCTTCCGGCGATAAGAAAGTCTGGAAGGCGTCTGAGATTCGGAAAATGAAGCCGTGGCAATTCGAGAAGGTGGAAGCCGAACTCGATGCGGCACGTGCAGAAGGTCGTATAGACTTTTCATCGTAAATAAAACTATCTCTAAAAGGGAATCATAACAATGGCTTTTTCTAGCGCTTCAGGTTACACCAACCTACCTAGTGGTAACTTCACTCCAGAAATCTTTTCACAGAAGGTTCTGAAGTTCTTCCGTCGTGCTTCTGTAGTAGAAGACATCACCAACACAGATTACGCTGGTGAAATCGAAAACTACGGTGACACTGTAAATATCATCAAAGAACCAACCATCACTGTTTCTGCTTACTCTCGTGGCGCTACTGTTAGCCCACAGGATCTGGCAGACGATGCTACTTCTATGGTAGTTGATCAGGCTAACGCTTTTGCGTTCAAGATCGATGACATCGAAGAGCGTCAGTCACACGTGAACTTCGAAGCTCTCGCTACCTCTTCTGGTGCGTACAGCTTGAAGCGTAAGTACGATGCAAACGTACTGACTTCTATGGTTGGCTCTGCAGGTATCACCGGCGAGTCTGGCGCAGTTGTACAGCAGGTTACTGGCCTCGGTACTGTTGCTACTCCAGTTGACCTCGGTACTGGTACTGGCGACGGCGATGCAGCTATCAACCTCATGTTGAAAATGGCTCGTGCAATGGACGACCAGTCTATCCCTGAAGAAAACCGCTTCTTCGTAGCTCCTCCTGCGTTCTACGAGTTGCTGTTCTCTGCGGGCTCTAAGTTTGCAGAAGTTCAGGTAACTGGCGACAACACGTCTCCTCTGCGTAACGGCCTCGTAATGCAGGGCAACATTGGCGGTATGCGTTGCTACAAGACAACTGCATTGAATGATGCTGGTACAGACATCGTCACTCTGACTGGTCTGGGAACTGGTGAGTTCGCTATCCTCGCGGGTCACATGTCAGCTACTGCAACTGCTTCGCACATCGCGAAGACTGAAGTTGTACGTGCTACTGACACATTCAGCGACATCGTTCGTGGTCTCCACGTGTTCGGTCGCAAAGTACTACGTCCAGAAGGTCTAGTACGCGGTGTTGTATCTTTCTAAGATACGCTGATGAGGGCCTTCGGGCCCTCTCTTTCGTGAGTGCATTTCATAAATAAGTGCATTGACGAAAGGTGATTTTCATGGCAAAATCGCGTGAACCCCGCCGGGGCTATACATATACTTATATCCCCCCCTAAAGGTCGCCCCAATGCTAAACAACATTCCCCGTGCCTCTCGTGCTATTTCTTACAGCGTCATCGCTGACACAGAAAATCAAGCAGAAACTATCTACACGTGCCCCGCTAACTGTCGGGCTTTCATGTCTTTGCTGTATGTAGCAAATGCAAATGGCAACACCACCGTAGATATAGAGTGGGTGCGTGAGTCAGGAACACAGTCTCTGGCTGTTCTCGGAGGTAAAAACATGACCTCAGGAGAGTATCTAAAGTTAGACGGTGCTGTGATTGTTTTTGAAGAGGGTGACTACATGACAATCACACCCTCAGCCAACACTACCCCCGCCATACACATGATTGTTACGGTAGAAGAATTCTTTAAACCTAAGGGTGCATGATGATGCTAGAAACAAGTTTCGTAGAGCCTATGATTGAAATTATCGACGTAGATAAATATCCAATCACTCCCGAGTCCAACGAACAGAACATGGACATCGTGTCTAAGTACTGGAATCTCGGCCCCTCACGTGCCTCAGAAAGCCCTACCGCCAACGAAAAGTACTGGGGACAGATGGCAGAGGCGTGGATGGTAGATGAAGAAACAGCACGTCGCCAGCTCTGTGCGAACTGCGAGTACTTCGACAACACTCCCGAAGCAATCGAAGCAATGGATGTTGTTCCCTACGACGTGTTCGACAAAGACGGTGGTGGCCGAGGCTACTGCAACAAGTTCAAGTTTATCTGCCACAACCTCCGTACATGCCTCGCATGGGAATGCAAATGATGGACTATGACAACAGTGAGTTGCTCGACCAACTCGTAGAACACGAGGGTTTGAGACTTTTCCCGTATAAATGTACGGCAGG
>Ga0102948_1000679_pt1 | contig 13471 bp, 12 predicted proteins | sample SalPonA_A_H2O_MG_FD_78211 | JGI IMG/M metagenome (GOLD analysis project Ga0102948, IMG submission 78211) | Water microbial communities from South San Francisco under conditions of wetland restoration - Salt Pond MetaG R2A_A_H2O_MG | ecosystem: Environmental > Aquatic > Non-marine Saline and... | reverse complement strand
TAATTGAGCGGCCAGGCTCAAATACCAGTTTAAGGTCACGGTCACCGAGACGCTCACTGATTGCGTCGATGTAGGCCGCGGGTGTTGGTGGGGTCTCATTTGTGTAACAGACACCCAGACCGCCGCCCAAATCAAGATGACGAATATGAATACCCTGCCCAGCGAGGGTATCAATGAGTGCCAGTAAGCGATCTAGGGCATCAAGAAAAGGACTTAGCTCTGTCAGCTGGCTACCAATGTGGCAGTCGACACCGACCACCTCAACATTGCTTAACGCTGAGGCTTTTGCATACACCTCTGGCGCCGTTTCAATGGCAATACCGAACTTATTCTCTTTCAGACCAGTCGATATATAGGGGTGAGTTCCAGCATCTACGTCTGGATTTACTCGGAAAGAGACCCTCGCAACCTTACCACAGCTGACAGCCACTTCGTTTACGCGGTAGAGCTCGGCTTCCGACTCGATATTGAAGCAGTGAATTCCCACCTCCAGCGCGCGCGCAATTTCATGAGCCTGTTTTCCGACACCCGAGAAGACGATCTTCGACGGATCAGCACCTGCTATGAGTGCACGTTCCAGCTCACCGCCTGAGACAATATCGAAGCCGGCTCCAAGACGTGCCAGCACATTCAAAACAGCCAGGTTAGAGTTAGATTTCATAGCAAAACAGATAAGCGCTTCACGCCCCTCGAGCGCTTGCGCGTATCCGAGGTATGCCCGCTCCAGAGCTTCGCGCGAGTAGACATAAACGGGTGTACCCACCTGATCAGCAATTGCTGAAAGCGACACCTCTTCGCAATGAAGATCGCCATCGCGGTATTCAAAACTATCCATCATCAATCTCTTAACCGTTGGTTTGCTCACTTGCGGCATCGCCTGGCATCGACAGTGGGCCTTTCTGACCACAACCTACCAACACCAGACTGACGATAATCGCTGCCATCAGTCGCATACGTGCGCCTCCAACTTAAAAGTAAATTATGGTGCCGATTATAGCCTGAGAGCCGCGATTGAAGCGACAACAGAAACATTTTGATCTGCGTATAACCCATTGAAACTGATATACTCGGGTCTTTAGTTTTCACGAGCAGGAGCTGTGATGAGCGACGCCCTCTACCTAAGCCGTGTTGAAGAGACCCTTAACCAGATCGAAGAGCTGCTGGACGACGCTGAGTCTGATCTCGATTACGACAATAACGGCGCGATGTTAGTGATTAAATGCCCCGACCGCAGCCAGATTATCCTGACGCGCCAGCCACCCGTGAAGCAGCTCTGGGTTGCTACACGTACACAGGGCCTCCATTTTGACTATGACGAAGCCACCGAGCAGTGGGTTCTTGATAGTGACGGTTCTACTCTGCGAGACCATCTCGCTGCTGCGTTCGCTGATCAGACCGAAGAAGAGATCGACTTCAGCGGTATCTAAGTAGCCAAAGTTTAAGTTCAGGTGCCTGTACCGCTGATACATAAGTTTTTATCTGTTCAAGATACTTTAAATTCAAATTGCTGTTGGCGTTGACTTAGCAAACTTCGACGACAGCAGCGATTGATCGTTGAATAAGCCAAGGTTTGAATTGACTAAGCTTTTCGGCGGAATACTTGAATCTAAGAGTACGTCAGGACGCTTTTGACTCACCAATATTGAGTTATCCTAACGGCTTTGATCGACCGTACCGCTGGAGAAAGACTCGGTTAAACCACTGAAGATACTTCGTTAGAGGCAGCACTGGGTCATTCAGATTTTGCCTAGGCAGATAGAAGTACAAAGGTGCTCGGCACGGCACAGAACATCCCACCTACACACCTGCCGTATAGTGTATAGGTCGATATTCTGACTGATTCAGAGTATGCCTTTAGCATCGCCCGAAGCTTCAAACTAACAAGTACTGCTCGACCTTGACACAGAGCCGATCAAGCGCGCCCCGATTCTGCTGGACAACACCCAGACCGGCTTCTCTGGCAGAGTCAGGACTGCCCAACAGGCGCAACGATTGCTGCGCCAGATCGGCTGCGTCTGTTACCTGATAGAGCGCTCCAGCCTGCTCCAATTCGTCTGAAATGGCAGCAAAATTGTATCTACTGGGTCCCATCACAATCGGCTTACCCAGCGCCGCTGGCTCGAGTGGGTTGTGCCCACCGGTTCCTGAGAAACTACCACCGACAAAGGCAATATCCGCAGCCGTGTAATAAGCCAACATCTCACCAAGACTATCGCCGATCCATATTTGTGTTTCAGCAGAGGGAGGTTCTCCCGAAGACCGGCGCCCAACCTGCGAGGAGAAACGTTTGGCGAGATTTAATACCGAGTCAAAACGCTCAGGGTGTCGCGGTACGAGAATCAGCGCCAACCTAGGTTTGTTATTACAAGCGACTCTCCAAGCTCGAAGCGCAATCTCATCTTCCCCCTCATGGGTACTCGCCGCTATTAAGACCGGACGCTCCGCTCCAAGCGATCTGCGCCAGCTCTTACCAAGCAACAGCTGCTCTTCGGGTATACTCAAATCAAACTTAATGCTGCCGTCTACGCTGACAGACTTTTTTGGCATGCCCAGTGCCACAAATCGATCTGCATCCGCCTGATGCTGCGCACAGACATGAGTAAACGCATCAAGCACAGCACTGGTTAAACCGGAGAGCCGCTGGTATCCGCGCAGTGATTTTGCGGATAACCGGGCGTTGGCCAACAGCAGAGGCATAGACCTCTGCTTACAGCTATTAAGGAGATTAGGCCAGAGCTCAGTCTCAACAATTATCCCTGCCCGCGGCCGGTGCCGATTAAAAAACCGTGCAACGGCACCCGGAGTGTCCCAGGGAATATAGCGATGAGCCACGCGAACACCGAACTTCTGGGCTACCTGTTCGGCTCCGGTGGGTGTCATTGTCGTCAACAAGATAGGGATCTCGGGGTGGGCCGCTAACAAACGTTCAACCAGTGGAGAGATCGCAATCACCTCACCCACCGACACCGCATGAATCCATAGCGGTTGCTTAACTACGGCTTCTGAGACACCTAGTCTCTCCAACATACGAGTACGGTAAGCAGGAGCCTTGCGACTTCTTATCAACAAGCGAAGCGCAAACAGCGGTAACAGTAAACGAAAAAGTGTGGAGTAGAGTGCCAGTGCCAAGCTCAAGCCTCATCACTGAACTGCATACGATGAAGCTGCGCATAGGCACCGTTTGCCGCTAACAGCTGCGTATGTGTTCCCGTCTCTATAATCCGCCCCCGATCCATCACCACGATCATGTCGGCCTTTTCGATGGTTGATAGTCTATGAGCAATAATGAGTGTCGTGCGTCCTTTAACAACCTCATCCAGAGCCGCCTGAATGTGACGCTCCGACTCCGTATCTAGCGCCGAGGTTGCTTCATCAAGAATCAGTATTGGAGCATTCTTAAGAATGGCTCGGGCGATCGCAATTCGCTGACGCTGTCCACCCGATAAGAGCACACCACCCTCGCCAATCTCAGTATCCAGCCCCTTGGGTAACCGATCAATAAACTCCGTGACATGCGCGGCCTCTGCGGCAGCCAGAATCTCCTCGCGGGAAGCGTTAGCCATCGCTCCATAGGCAATATTTTCGGCCACTGTGCCGTTAAACAAAACAACTTGCTGGTTAACCAAGGCTATTTGTTGACGCAGACTCTCCAGCGTACACTCCTCGATTGGCACACCATCTAGCTTAAGCTCTCCCTCCCAACCGTCATTGAATCGCGGCAGAAGACTAACGAGAGTCGATTTGCCAGAGCCAGATCGTCCAACAAGCGCTACCGTTGTATTGGCGGAGATTTTCAGCACTATATCTTTAAGTGCGGGTTCCAGATCAGGGGCGTAACGGAAATTTAGGTTGCGCATGACGAGCTCACCCTGCACCTCGCCTATTGTTCGACTACCCCGATCGACTTCGTCTGGGGTATCGAGAATGGCGAAAACCGCCTCGGATGCGGCAATCCCTTTCTGAATTTTGGAATTCACATCAGTTAGAAGTCGCAGGGGCTTAGTAATCAGACCCGCAGCCGTAAGAAATGCGACAAAGCCCCCTGTGCTCATACCCGCCATGACTTCAGGGTGCATTGCGACAAACATAAGGGCCGCAAGGGCCAAAGCCACCAAAAACTGTATAACAGGCGTATTAATCGCCTGAGTAACCGTCATCTTCATGAATTGACGGCGATTGCGTTCGCTCGCCTCAACAAAACGACTCTGCTCGAAATCCGTACCACCAAAGATTCGAACGATCTGATGGCCCTTGATCGCTTCCGATGCTGCGTCAGTGATATCACCGACACTCTCCTGAATCTTCCGGCCCTGGCGCCGCATACGTCTGGACGCAACCATGACGACTACACCAATAAAGGGTGCTGCCGCGACAAAGATCAGTGTCAACCTCCAGTTTATGTACAGCATGTAACCAAAAAGACCTATTACGGTCAGGCCTTCACGCAGCGCAACTTTCACTGCTTCTGTCACAGCTTCAGTCACTTGCTCGACATTGTAAGTGAGCTTGGAGAGCATCTGACCCGAAGAGCTGTGAGAGAAGTACGAGACTGGAAGGTTGAGCAACTTATTGAATAGGTCCACTCGAATCCCGTGAATCGCTTGGCGCGCTATATAGGCCAATGCGTAGGTACCAATAAAGGTTCCCGCGCCACGCATCACAAATATACCCACAACCATTAGTGCCAGTAGATAGCGCTGGTCAAATTGACCATCCTCGACTGCGTTAACAACCATCTCGAGCCATTTGGCTGAAGCAGCTTGCGATGCACCGTAAACCGCATAAGCAAGAAAACTTAGTACGAAACCCCACCAATAGGGACCAACATAGCTAAGTAAACGCTTATACAATTGAAAACTAGACTGTGAAGGCGGAGATGTCTGCACTCGACTGGGCTCTCATCGTAACGAAGGGCTCAGTATACACCAGAGTGTTGAGATGCGGTTGCTCTCCGCAGAACAGACTCTTAAACTCCCTCTACCGGAAGATTGAGTTAAACGATGGCCCCTGAAACCAAAGCTTTCCTAACCCCAAAATACTGGCCAACCTGGATAGGCCTGGGGCTACTGCGCGGGATCAACACCCTACCATTTCGGTGGCAACTTCGAATTGGCGCGCTCCTCGGGCAGCTTATATATCGGCTTGCAAAATCTCGCAGACACGTAGCTACTGTCAACATAAAGCTCTGCTTTCCCGAACTGTCGGACAAAGAGCAGAAGCGATTGGTCAAAGATGTATTCGTCAATAATGGGATTGGTCTGATTGAAACTGCGATGGCATGGTGGTCCGATAGAGAGAGCTTTCGCTCACGCGTGACTCTGGAGGGGCGTGAACATTTAGATGCCGCACTGGCTGAGGGACGGGGGGTGATACTGCTAGGTGCCCACTTCTCAACACTCGACCTCGGGGGGCTGCTGTTCTCGCTCTACTACGATTTGAACACCATGTATCGTCCACACAATAATGCGCTTATGGAGTCTTTTATACAGAAAGGGAGATTGCGTTCGATTAAGCGGCTGATAGACCGGTCTGACTTCAGAACGCTCATACGTGCTCTGAAGGCTAACGAGATCGTCTGGTATGCGCCAGATCAGGACTTTGGGCCTAAGCATTCGGTCTATGCGCCATTCTTTGGTGTTGAGGCTGCTAGCATTACTGCTACCAGCAGACTCGCAAAGATGAATCAGTCTCCCGTCGTCATGTTGACACATCACCGCCGGGAGGATGGCTCCTATAGTTTGGTGCTACATCCAGCTGTGGCACCTTTTCCGCTGGAAACGGAAGAGCTCAGTGCCAAAAAGATTAATCTCGAACTTGAGCAGGGAATTCGAATCGAGCCGGCGCAGTATATGTGGATTCACAAGCGATTCAAGACTCACCCGAAAGGGAAGAACTACTTGTACTCAAGCGCTTCTGGCTGAATCCTCATTCTGAACAAACCACGCATACGCCAGCTCTAAACCCTCTCTCAAATTCAGTTCGGGCTGCCAGCCCGTACTCTGTAGCTTTGATGAGTCCATTAATTTGCGCGGTGCACCATCGGGTTTACTCGTGTCGAAGTGCAGCGAACCCTCAAAACCAACTACATTGCGAATCGTCTCGGCAAGCTCTCTAATTGTGCAGTCAACTCCAGTACCTGCGTTGACGTGAGACATCTGCGGGGCAGTAATCTCGCGATACCGCGTCAGTGGGAGATTCATCAGATGTATACTGGCCTTCGCCATATCATCAACAAACAGAAACTCCCGCATTGGCGTTCCCGTTCCCCAAATGACTACCTCGGTTGCTTGTTGCAACCTAGCCTCGTGAAACCGCCTCAGCATCGCAGGAATAACATGCGAATTTTCTGGATGAAAGTTATCTCCAGGACCATATAGGTTGGTTGGCATGATACTGCGATAGTCTCGTCCATATTGCCGAGCATATGATTCGCACATCTTAATCCCGGCTATCTTAGCAATAGCGTATGGCTCGTTTGTCGGCTCTAAGATACCCGTTAAGAGCGAATCCTCTCTCATTGGCTGATCGGCGAACTTCGGATATATGCACGAAGATCCTAAAAACATCAGCTTTTCAGTACCCGCCAGATGTGCTCCGTGAATTACATTATTCTGAATCACTAGGTTTTCGTATATAAAATCTGCGGGATACTGATTGTTAGCATGAATGCCGCCGACTTTAGCCGCGGCCAAATAAATTTCATCAAACTGCTCAGCCATTAGGAAATCAAATACCGCGTTTTGATTACGCAAATCTAAGTCTGCACGACTTGCAACCACAACGTCGATCGATTCCATAGTAGAGAGTTGACGAACAATAGCACTCCCTACCATGCCGCGATGTCCGGCGACAAAGATACGCTTCATCCCCTCAGCTCTCCCTACTTACCGATACGTCGTGACCATGAGCCTTGAGTAATGCGTGCCTCTGGGCTGCTTTGAGATCGTCAGCAACCATCTCGGCACACATTTGCTGAGCACTAATCTCGGGTGTCCAACCGAGCAACGTTTTTGCTTTGGTTGGATCGCCAAGCAAAGTGTCGACCTCCGCAGGGCGGAAGTATCGAGGATCAATTCTGACAATCACATCTCCCGACTGAAGAGCAGGCGCGCTACTCCCACTGACAGAGACTACTGTGGCAATTTCATCAATCCCTTCACCGCTAAACGCTAACTCAATTCCCAACTCCTGAGCAGACCAACGAATAAAATCCCGAACACTGTACTGCAGGCCCGTCGCGATTACGAAATCCTCTGGGGTATCCTGCTGTAACATCATCCACTGCATGCGGACGTAGTCTTTTGCGTGTCCCCAGTCTCGTAGAGAATCTATATTGCCCATGAACAGACAGTCCTCCAATCCCTGCGCTACATTCGCAAGTCCACGTGTGATTTTGCGTGTTACAAAGGTTTCTCCACGCCTGGGAGACTCATGGTTAAATAGAATTCCATTGCACGCATACATGCCATATGCCTCGCGATAATTTACCGTTATCCAGTAGGCATAGAGTTTTGCAACAGCGTAAGGGCTTCTCGGATAAAAAGGCGTTGTCTCTCTCTGCGGCGTCTCCTGAACTAGCCCATATAACTCAGATGTGGACGCCTGGTAAAAGCGGGTCTTTCTCTCAAGACCTAAGAATCTTATGGCCTCAAGTAGACGTAAAGTGCCCATCGCATCAACATCGGCGGTGTACTCCGGAGACTCAAACGAAACAGCTACGTGTGACTGAGCGCCGAGGTTATAAACCTCATCCGGCTGTACCTCCTGGAGTATACGAGTAAGATTCGAAGAGTCAGTGAGGTCGCCGTAATGCAAGACAAAGTTCTGATTTTCAACATGAGGGTCTTGATAGATGTGATCAATACGCTGGGTGTTAAATGACGAAGCACGCCGTTTTATTCCGTGAACCTCGTAACCCTTCTCAAGCAGAAACTCTGCCAAATAAGATCCGTCCTGTCCTGTTACACCGGTAATAAGCGCACGCTTTTTCAATTGCAATCTACCTCTAAATCTTTTTAAAGCTGTGTTTTACTGGGCTGCATAGTAAACTTGCGCAGCCTTAAAGTCATTTCTTGGCGAACTATATGGACCACCCTGACCAACAAGCCGCTCCTATTCGCGTTAAATTTATGGCCCGCCCGGAAGCTCGAATCTGGCGTCATCAACTGCCAGACTCATCGCCAACCTGGGGTGGTTGCGAGTTTATTTTTGACTCGCAAGAGCGCAACTACGATTGGCTGGTGGTTTACGATGATCTGCCACCTCGCTCTAATGAGCGAAGATCGATAAGGGAAGAGACATTAGCTTGCCACCCGGATAACACCCTTTTAGTTACCTCTGAACCGAGCTCTATAAAGTCATATTTTACGGATTTCACAAATCAGTTTGGGGCCGTGTTAACCAGTCAGCCCGCCTGGGCATTGCCACATAAGAGACGGTACTTTCAACAGCCCGCTTTGCAATGGTTTTTCGGGGTGGGGAGTAAGGTTGTTAAGCCTTTCTCGGAGCTAGAACGATCGCTTTCGGATAACAAACGCGAAATGGTTAGCATCGTTGGATCCTCCAAACAACAGAGACATACACTTCACGCTTTGAGGTACCAATTCATCTCAGCACTCAAAAAAAGCGATGCCGATCTCAAAGTCTTTGGACGAGAGGATGTACCGATGGATGACAAAGCGGAGGCCCTTGCGCCATTTCGCTTCCATGTGGCTGTCGAAAATCACTACAGCGATCATCATTGGACTGAGAAGTTGGCCGACGCTTTCTTGGGTGAGGCCGTACCTCTGTACGTCGGATGCCCAAATGTAGAGGAGTACTTTCCCGAAGAGAGCATCATAAAGTTGGATATCAAAGATCCGGAGAGTGCTATTGAAGCGATCAAAGGTCTGTCACAAGCGGATTATGAGAGGCGGCTGCCTGCGGTTTTAGAAGCCAAAAGAAGAGTTCTCTACGAATATAATTTATTTGCGGTCATTGCGCGTATCATCGATTCCGCCGGTTGTGAGCCACCACCTTCTGGAGAGCCCCCGAAAATCCGCTCCAGACGCCTTGTCATCAAAACCAGTTTGGCGAGTGGCCTACGCCACCTATACCAAAAAAGTCGGCTTCGCCTCATACATAGAATTAGAGACCGCAAGTTACTCTCTAAATTGCGGCCATAACTTTTTCTGCTACCTCTTCCACACCGATGTCACTGAGCTCATCAGCAGTTCTGGTATCCATCCTGCGCCGTCGCATATTGGGAGCGTACTCTGCAGTTCGACTCGAGAACAGTGCCAGCCCTTTGCAATTCAAAGACGCAGCAAGGTGAGTAGGCCCGGAATCGTTGCCCACGACAAACTTTGCTTCTTTTAGAACCCCAGCGAGTTGGAAAAAGTCTAACCAGCGATCGCCATCAAGAAGAATCTCACCAGGCATAGTGCGACAGAGCTCCAGATCCTCTGGGCCCGGTACAATGAATACGTCCACGCCTTGATCCAAAAGCTTCTCTGCCAAGGCAGCATAGCGCGGCCATATTTTGTGAGTATGCCGCGCAGACGCCCCTGGAAGCAGTACAACGGATCGTTTGCTCGAAGCGACTTTTACTTGAGCGCTACTGGCCTCACAAAGCCAGCTGAGATCGCCTGCTAGCAGGTTGCGAGTCGAGACTCCACACTCAGTTAACTGCGCAACAAACTTACCGATAACTGGAGACTCAATCTCCGATGTAACAAAGTTATCAGGCGCAATCACGCCCATTTGACACCATCTCAGCCCCCGCCCGATCGTGCGGCGGTAAAAAACCGTCCTCGTAGAGTTTTGAAAGTCGACAATCAAATCGTATTTGGGGCTGCGGAATATCCGCCAAAGCCCGTAGAGATACCTTAGACTAAATCGACTTTTGCGATTATCTATATGAACCTGATCAACATCGGGTGAGCGTTTGAACAACTTCACGTAGGGGGACATAGTCAAAACATCCACCTTTTTACCTGCGATCTCAGCGAGGTCTTTTAACGCACCCAACATCAAAAAAATGTCACCTAAAGACCCGTGCTTAATAACAAGGATCTTTTTCGGCTGATCGCTCACACGTAGTCCTCGTAAGACTTCTCTTCGATGAGCTCAGATCCCAATAGCATGTTGATCTCTTTTTTGACCTCAGCTCGTTTATCGTTTGTTACGTATACGGCCCGTGCAAGTCGAATAAACTCCTCATCAAATTCCTTGCGAAACTCCTTAACGCGAATCTCATCTTCGATTACCCACAGCTCCTCGTTAACGGTTTTCAACCGAGCCAAAGGGTCGGCAACTCTCTCCCATAAACGATCTATCTTATCGAGCTCAGACTTAAGAATGCCAAGCTCTTTATTTACGTTTACCAACTTATCACTGGCGTTAATGCGCTCTGATTTTATTTGGAGAATAGTCAATTTATCGATTGCTTCGCCGATCGATACTGGAAGAGATACGAGCATGAATTCAAGTCCTGTAATGTTCACTCTGAACGCGGTCTGCGCAGGTATGTTATGACCACCAGCTGGAGAGGGCTGGGTGTAATGTCGAAACAATAGTTTAACAAAGTTTAATGTTGGACAGCTAAAGTTGTCGAATATCATAGCGTTGACTTTTACACTTGTGCCGACAGGGCTTCTAGCAGAAACAACCGATTAGAGGAATGATGCAAACATTCAAACAAGCAGTAATCAGCACACAAACCTTCCCACCGCGAATGGGCGGAATGGAGGCTGTCATGTATTCGCTCGCCATGCGGTTGGCTGCAAATGGGACGGAGACTCTGGTTGCGGCTGACAAACCCTACACAACGGAGAGTCTCTTTGCATTTAAGTCTTTCAACGTGCCCCGAGTCGTGCGTCCGTATTTCAAACGCCTAGCGCTCGGGCGACTACCAAAAATACCCGAAATCGTGATTTGTGATAGTTGGAAAAGTGTTAACTCTGTCCCAAAGTGGGATGTCAAACTTGTTGTTCTGGCGCATGGACAGGAGTACCTTGAACCCTCAGAAAATCGTATTAAACGTATCCAAAAAGCGCTCTCCAGAGCGAGTCTTGTAGTCGCCAGCTCCCAATTGACTGCTGAATTAGTTCGAAGGGTAACACAGCAGCCGCATGTTGAAGTGATCTATCCAACCTATATGCTGTCGTCTCCGACAGTGCTGGATGAAAAAGTAGAATCGCTCCCTCAGATTCTATCTCTGTGCCGAATAGAGAGACGCAAGGGCCTTTTTCAATCCGCTCATGCGCTTGCGAGTCTTAAGAGGCAAGGCATTGATTTCAGGTGGACTATTGCAGGTAACGGTCCAAATATCGACGAACTTAAAGAGGAAATTTCCAATCTGGGGCTTGCCCATCAAACAGTATTTGCTGGCCGAGTCGATGATGAAACTAAAACCGCGCTTCTCAACCAAGCCGACCTATTTTTGATGCCCTCGTATCAAGCAGGGAGATCACTTGAAGGTTTTGGAATAAGCTACATAGAGGCTGCCAGCTTCGGTATACCCTCAATAGCGGGAATAGCCGGCGGCGCACCTGAGGCCGTTTTGGATGGCATCACGGGCTGGTGTGTCGATGGCAGTGACACAAGAGCTATTGAGGCCGCTCTGAATGTCGCACTAACAGACACTGAGCTGAGAAGAGCCTATGGGAAAGCGGCAGCAAGTAGATTTAGCGAGGAACTGCTCGGGGACCGGGTATTCGACAGGTTTTTAAAACTAGCGCAGGGCTAGATAGACCCCCAGTGTACTTGCCAGCATGCTCTGTTTGGTAAATATGCTGTTAACTTCAACCGTATCGGCACGCTCTAAAAGTTGTCGAGTCGACCCTAATAATTGAATTTTTGATTCAGTCTGCACCTTGCCCATTGGATATATCCGACCGAGTATCTCGCCCACACCTCCATGGTCATAACCAAGTACAGGTCGTCCGACAGAGAGCGCTTCCAACACGGTTCTTCCAAAGGATTCAGGCTTTGTAGAGAGTGAGTAAACAATATCACTAATTGCAAAAATCTCGCGGATATCAGAACGCGCGCCAGTAAAGGTAATATGTGCTTGCAAGCCTGCTTTCTCTACTCGTCGGTATAGCTCCTGAGCATACTCTTTGCGCTTGGGATCTTCACCACCGACAACTAACCCGTGAATATCATTACGCTCTTCTAATAAAGATGCGATGAGGTCAATAAAATCGTTTTGACCTTTCAAACGTGTCAGGCGCCCGGGCAGGCAAAGTATCCTCTTGCCACGGGCACTCGGGTGCATCGTAAAAAAATTCTCCCGCCACTCATCACTGGGTTGGTAGCCATACGGGAACTCTTTTGGATCCACACCACGGTATATCAGATGCACCCTCTCACGAGGCGTGCGAGGGTAGTTTTTGAATATGTAATCTCGTACTGTCTGTGATACCGCAATGACCGCCTCACCACGGCACATAATCCCAGAATACTGACTAACCGAGTACAGCCCATGAACCGTTGTGACCAATCTGGGTCGGGAAGCTTTGGACATGCCTCTCCAGGCAAGCCAGCAAATCCAAGCAGGCATGCGAGACCGGAGGTGGAGTATATCCGGCTGCTCTTTATCCAAAAAACGCCGAAATGCCCAAACGTGCCGAAGGGTAAAGAGTGACTTTCTCCCTAAATCCCAATCTATGTGTCGACTACCCTCGCTCTCAAGTTGAGCGACCATAGGACCGCCGGCTGATACCACCAGGGAATCATGCCCCTGATCGACCAGATATTTGGCGACCTCGAGAGTACCTTTTTCAACGCCCCCTCCCCTCAATGAAGGGAGTACCTGGATAACCTTCATCAAAGACGCAGATCAGTCAGATGTTGTTGGAACAGATACTTCAAATCGTAGAGGACATGTGGTTCTTTACCCCAACTACGAATTTTCTCAACGCCATAATTGGCAAATTGATCATGCGCAACTGCCAAAATAATCGCATCATAATTATCCATTGCAGGCGCGGCTGTAAGCCCGATCCCATACTCATGCTGCGCAGCGATAGTATCGACCCACGGATCGTGAACATCCACCTGAACGCCGTAGGACTGCAGCACCTCTATAATGTCGATAACCCTCGTATTGCGGAGATCAGGGCAGTTCTCCTTGAACGCCAGCCCTAGCACAAGCACTTTACTACCGCTGACATGAATTCGGCGTTTGAGCATCGCCTTGACTAACTCGTCAGCTACGTAAGCACCCATACCATCGTTAATGCGGCGTCCCGCTAGAATTACATCTGGGATATAGCCGGCAGACTGCGCTTTGTATGTAAGATAGTAAGGGTCCACACCGATACAGTGTCCACCCACTAGCCCCGGACGGAACGGGAGGAAATTCCACTTAGTCCCTGCTGCCCGCAGTACTTCCTCAGTATCAACGCCTAGACGATTAAAGATAATCGCCAACTCATTGATTAGCGCTATATTCAAATCACGCTGAGTATTCTCAATGACCTTCGCG
>Ga0102948_1000677_pt1 | contig 13518 bp, 13 predicted proteins | sample SalPonA_A_H2O_MG_FD_78211 | JGI IMG/M metagenome (GOLD analysis project Ga0102948, IMG submission 78211) | Water microbial communities from South San Francisco under conditions of wetland restoration - Salt Pond MetaG R2A_A_H2O_MG | ecosystem: Environmental > Aquatic > Non-marine Saline and... | reverse complement strand
TACCTCAATTATCGATTATCAACACTATGTATCGAAACAGTTGGAGCCGGTTGCCGACACAGTTTAACCGTTTTCAGGCGCCAGTTTTAATGATCTGATTGATAAACAGAGAGCGCTTTTTTAGAGAGATTAGTGTGAATGATGTTCCAAGTACACAAAGCAAAATAGCGCGTTTTTCTGCACATATGACTTGGATTTTAATCCTGGTCATGCTGACCTATGGGTTTAATGTCTATCTTGAGCAGCGTGACAACCCCAACGCACAGTTAACGTTGGCGAACGGTTCGGATCAAGTTCGTCTAGTGGCGGATCAAAAAGGGCAGTATCGAGCACCAGGGGCTATTAACGGCCAGCCGGTGATGTTTGTTGTTGATACGGGTGCTACTTACGTTTCACTATCCGAGGCACTGGCTGAAGAGCTTCTCCTGCCTCGTGAAGGTAAAAGTCTTGCGTTAACCGCAAATGGTCGAGTAACCGTTGATTTGACGCATTTAGACGAGGTTCAGCTGGGCGGCCTTTCAATGCGACGTGTTCCCGCTATGATTGTGCCTGAACTGGACAATCAGATTGTGTTGCTAGGAATGAGTTTTCTGAAGCATCTAGAACTTCAACAGAGCTCAGGCCATTTGACCCTTAGAGTGCCTCAGTAGCCTATTTATCACCTTTCTCTTTAAAGAAACCGTCCTCGTAATATCTTCCTTGTATGTTTAGGCGCTTTTCTAACCATCGGTTGTAGTGCTTCCAGATAAAGAAACCGGGCGTCATAACCACCATAATCGCGACCATTAACCCTGCACCCTTGTGCGATTCTGGGAACTGCTCTGTAATCAAGCTGAATAGCGATAATCGCTCTGCTGCAAGATACCAGCAGCCAAGGCCTACTAACCCAGCCGCTATTCCAATATGGTGACGTTTTTTATTATCGAACATGTTTATAAGAACCCCAAAGATACGCTGAGCTGAGAATAGAGGTTTAATATGCAATTTAAAATGTTAATCGCGAAATTCTCCCTGATTTAGGTTCACTCAAGCGGTCATAATTGTTAACTTATGAGTCAATCAATTATCCAGGAAATCGCCAGTCGATGTTTACCCCTTTCTCCCTTTTTGTTGGCTGGCGCTACACCCGAGCAAATCGTTCAAACCATTTCATCTCATTTATCAGTTTGGTTTCAACGCTTGGATTGATGCTAGGTGTTGCCGCGCTGATACTTGTTTTGAGTGTTATGAACGGCTTTGACCGTGAATTAAAAGAGCGGATTCTGGGTATGGTGCCCCAGGCCACTATTAATGGTTACAACGCTCCGTTGGATGATTGGCAGCCACTGCGTGATACCCTTCTAACGGCGCATGACGTTGAAGGTGTTGCTCCTTTTGTTCAGGCGCAAGGAATGTTAACGGCCTCAGGGCGCGTCCAACCCGTTTTGGTATCCGGCATTGATCCAGAGCTAGAAAAAAGTGTATCGATAGCTGCCGGTCAGATGACGGTGGGTGATCTGAACTCTCTTCAAGCGGGCGAATATCACATTGTATTAGGTGAGTTATTGGCTCAGTTTTTGGGGGTCTCGATCGGTGACAAGGTTAATCTGGTTCTGCCGGAGGCCTCTGTGAGTGTAGCCGGCGTTATTCCTCGCTTAAAGCGTTTTACAGTGTCAGGAATATTCTCCGTCGGTGCTGAGTTGGACGCCAATTTGGCATACGTTCATCTGCAAGATGCTGCACGATTGAAGCGGATAAAGGGAGAGGCCGTTGAAGGATTAAGGATTAAGTTCAACGATCTTTTCAGTGCGCCTACACGAGTCTATGAACTGGCTCGAGAGTTGAATCACCCTGTCTACACCTCTGATTGGACGCGAACTCATGGCAATCTATTTCAAGCGATTCAACTTGAGAAGCGGATGATTGGCCTGCTTCTGTTTTTGATCGTCTTCGTTGCTGGATTTAATATCGTCTCGACGCTGGTCATGGTGGTGACAGATAAGCGCTCTGATATCGCGATCTTGAGAACCTTGGGTGCTAAGCCAGGCATGATTCTGCGGATCTTTATGATTCAAGGCTCCCTCATCGGACTGCTTGGGACTCTGCTGGGTGCGGTTTTGGGTATAACTCTAGCCCTGACCGTGTCAGATCTGGTTGCTTGGATAGAGTCTGTTTTAGGAATCCAATTTCTCTCTTCGGATGTCTACTTTATCAGTTATCTTCCTTCTGAACTTCAGTTGGGGGATGTCTCTTTGGTCATTGGTGTGACGCTAGCCATGAGCTTTCTAGCAACACTCTATCCTGCTTGGCGAGCCGCTAAAGTCGAACCTGCGGAGGCGCTTCGATATGAGTAACGTATTGGAGGCAAAACAGCTATCTCGATCCTTTGATGAAGCTGAGCGCCAACTAGTCATCATCAACAACCTTAACCTCTCTGTCGCTGCAGGCGAGCGTCTGGCCATCATTGGTTCATCAGGGAGTGGTAAAAGTACCCTACTCAATTTATTAGCTGGACTGGATACGCCCACCACTGGTGAAGTGGTTATAGGCGGTGAATCGATCAGTCAGCTTTCAGAGAATCGCCGTGCTGAACTGCGTAACTCGCAACTGGGCTTCGTTTTTCAGTTTCACCACTTACTCCCGGAGTTTTCGGCGTTAGAGAATATTGCCATCCCTCAGCTATTGGCTGGTGTGTCTGTTCATGACGCTCAGAAACGCGCGAATTATCTTCTCGATCAAGTGGGTTTGTCGTCGCGAGCTCAACATAAACCAGCCAAGTTAAGTGGGGGAGAGCGCCAGCGTGTCGCGATTGCCCGTGCCTTGGCAAATACGCCAGCCTGTGTTTTGATGGATGAACCCACTGGTAATCTTGATCCTCATACCGCTCAGGATGTTGAGCACTACCTTCTTAAACTGAATCAAGAGCAGGGTGTGGCACAGATTGTCGTCACTCATGATCATGCGTTGGCAAAACGCATGGATCGAGTGCTTGAGTTGACAGAGGGGCGTTTAGTCGAGGTTAACTAGTGTTTGCTAGCACGGGCCTTTAACAAACGTTTTTGCCAACGGCGTTTAACTTGCCAAATCCACAAGCGGTTTATCGCTAAATAGCTGACCCCAGAAAAGAACACGCCACAGAGTAAAGACCCTATGAGAAGTGGCCACCATATTGTGGCGAGTTCGGTTTGGATGCTATGCAACTCCCAGCGGATATTGACCGGCGGTGTTCCTAAAATCCAAGCACCAATTTTATAAGTTGTGTAAAAAATAGGTGGCATGGTTATGGGGTTGGTCAACCAAACCAATCCAATCGAAATGGGTAAGTTTGAGCCAATCCAGAGTGCTAAAAAAGCGGCGACAATCATCTGTCCTGGAAGCGGAAGAAAAGCACAGAAAATACCCACTAAGAAGGCTTTAGCTGCGGATTTTCGAGTCAGATGGAAAAGATCCGGGTTGTGCAGGTGTTCACCAAACCACTTAAGATGCTTATGACTTTTCAAAGCATTCTGTTTCGGCATGTAACGCTTTAAAAGCTTACGTGGCATCCCTGAAAGACCTATCACATTATCTGGAAGTCAGATTATGCCCTTCGATTATTAATAAACCAACCTGCTATTACTGAAACTTCTGCTAGATTGAATAAATAATTTGGCTTGGATCAAGGATGATCAGTTTTCTATTCGCAGTGCTCGGGCACGCCTATCTTCCCTCTATCAATTGGGGGACCTATTGTCTTCTCTCTCTTACCTTAGTAACTCTGCTCCTGTGGTCCGCATATCCCAAAATCAGAGCTCAATTGTTGTTTGCTCTGATAGGTTTCACGGTGGCTCAGTGGCATGCAATTGATGGGCTGTCTAAAACCTTACCCAAGAGTGTTTTACCAGAAGAGTTTGAGTTAGAAGGGCGTGTTATCAACTTGCAGCCTCTGGCTCCAAACGGATTTCAAATGCTTCTAGTCGATACGGGTACTGCGCAGAGTGAGGTGTTTGGTGTTCAGCGTTTACGTCTGGGTCTCTATGACTCAACGGTGCGAATTGGGGCAGGTGATCGCATAACTGTATTGGCAAAAGTGGGCCCACTTACGGCGTATCAAAATCAGTTCAGTCGGGATAGGCGCAGAGGCGATTTTGTTCAGGGACTTGGTGGGTCAGGTTATATCAAACAGCTCATAAAACATGAACAGAAAGCCTCAATTAGGCAAAGGGTACATGATTGGCTGAATATTAGGCTGACCCAGCCTACCGGGGCTCTGATGTCGGCTCTTGTTTTGGGTTATAGAGGGGATCTTAATCAAACTCAGTGGGAGCTATTAACAGTCAGTGGCACCGTCCATTTAGCCGTTGTTAGCGGTTTGCATTTGGGGGTGATGTGTTTGACGGGTTTAATACTAGGAAAAGTGTTTGTCGTATTAATTCAAGCCTTGGGTTTTAGATCCAGATCGCTCATGCATGCTGTCCCTGTTTTTTGTGCCATCAGTTTAGCCACTTTTTATCTCTGGTTTGGTGGTTTGGGTATGCCTCTGCAAAGAGCTTGGATTATGGCGATTTGTCTACTACTCCCCTCGCTATTTGCGCGACGCATTCATCCATTGAAGCGACTTAAAATCGCACTCTTTTTGGTACTGATCTATGAACCCCTATCGATATTAGAGGTCGGGTTTTGGCTCTCTTTTAGTTTGGTATGGTTGTTGATTGCATTCGCTAATTGGCGAAACGGCTATTCAAAGCACATTCAGCTTGTATCCATTCAGCTCTTCTTAACCCTTTCGATGTTGCCCATTTTACTCATTGGGCTAGGGCAGTTTAACTTAGGGGGTGCACTGTCGAATCTATGGGCGATCCCTTATGTCTCAATATTTGTCGCTATGTTGCCTATCTCGCTAGTCCTAGTAGGCTCGTTTGAGTCACTATTGAATCTCTATGAGATTTGGGCATCAGGTTTTTGGCATGGACTCTCTTTTCATGCAGTCATCAATTTACAAGCTCAGTGGCCATCCCCAACGATGTTAGGGGGGATAGTGGGCTTGGGGGGCATTGCTCTACTTTTTCTACCTGGGCGTCTTAAAGTAATGAGTTTGGTACTTCTGCTGCCGTTACTCATTCCCAAACAGAGTAGACCCGCGCAGGGCGATTACGTCGTTCGTATTCTTGATGTTGGGCAGGGACTCTCGATCTTGATTGAGACTGGGGAGGGGGGCACGGTTTATGATTTGGCAGCCAAAAGTCGGAGTGGTTGGATCGCGGCTAACACAACTCTGTTTCCTACTCTAAGCACGAAAGGTTATAGAGAGATAGACCTGATTGTTAGTCATTCCGATGTTGATCACAGCGGAGGTTTAGATGGAACTTTGGATACGTTTTCAGTTCAGCAGTTCTACTCAGGCCAGTCTGCTATAACGGGTGGTTCTGACTGTGCATCACACAGCTGGACAAAAGGAGGGGTGACATTTCAGCTTTACGCGCTAATGCACCAGCAATCCGATAACGATCAAAGTTGTGTTCTCTTGGTCGACAATGGTCGTTGCTCAATGTTGGTCGCGGGAGATATGTCGAGTCATGCAGAGATAGAACTGTTAAATCAAAAGAGTCTAAGTCCCGTTACTTGGTTGGTTCTATCTCACCATGGCAGCCATAACTCCTCTTCAGGTGTTTGGCTTGACCAACTTCAGCCTGAGGCTGCAATCGCATCAAGTGGTAAAAATAACCGTTTTGGGCACCCTAATGAGTCTGTAAAACAACGCTTAGCTGATCGAAGTATTACCCTTTTGAATACAGCAGATATCGGCGAAATCATCTTAACAGCGACCCAAGAAGAGTGTCTGACGGACTCTTTCGCCAACTTGTATCCTCGTTATTGGCGAACTCACTGATGCTGCGATACTATGGGTTTGTATTGAGCCATACAGGCTGACTAATTATTCTTTTTGAGGTTTTTCGTTGTTAGAGTTAATTTCTGCGGGTGGCTGGTTGATGCTGCCGATTTTAGCTTGTTCAGTTCTGGCACTGGCTATCACGGTAGAGCGTCTAATAGCCCTTAGGGCTGATCGAATTTTGCCACCGGGTCTCCTAGCGGATGTCTGGGGTCTTTATAAAGGTGGGCAATTGACGAATGACCGTCTTAAAGAGATAAGACAGGCCAGTGCATTAGGATCTTTAATTGTTGCTGGGTTGAGTAATGCGGGCTCCGGTCGAGATGCGATGAAGGAGTCTATTTCCGATACGGCCAGTGAGGCCATTCATCAGATGGAGAGGTTTTTAAATACTCTGGGTACTATAGCGGTCATTACACCTCTGCTTGGACTGTTGGGGACCGTGATCGGCATGATTAAAGTCTTCTCGCAGATTATGATATCAGGTACCAGTAACGCCAACCTTTTGGCAGGGGGCATTTCTGAAGCCCTTATCACAACGGCAGCTGGTTTGACGGTTGCCATCCCAGCTCTGGTGGCGCATCGCTTCTTACAACGTCGAGTATCAACGTTAGTGTTGGCCATGGAGCAGGAGTCGATCAAGTTGGTTGATATTATCCACGGAGATCGTAAAGTGGACTTGAAGTAGGGCGTTCAGTGAATTTTCCAAGACCCCAATCGGAAGAGATCGCCATCAATTTGACCCCTTTGATTGATGTTGTTTTTCTGCTGCTCATCTTTTTTATGGTGTCGACCACCTTTACTAAAGAGACTCAGCTTAAAGTGGATCTGCCTCAGGCGACGACAGAACGGGTAGCTCAGGTAGATATGCTTGAGGTGATTATTAAGGCTGATGGCAGCTTTGCTATTAACGATAAGGCTTTGGTTAATGCCCAGCCTAAAACACTGAGAGCGGCTCTTTTAAAAGAGAGTGACGGTGATCTTACAACACCCCTAAAGATTTCCGCCGATGCATCGACACCACACCAAGCCGTCATCACGGCCATGGATGTGGCGGCAAACTTAGGGTTTTCTCAATTGAGTCTTACGACCAGAGAGATTGATTAACGTGATTGAGCAAGCTTGGTATCAGAGTGCGGCTTGGTTACGTGTATTGCGTCCACTATCCTTGCTTTATTGCTTCATATCTCAGCGTCGCCGAGCGCGTTTAACCAAACAAGCCGTCACCTTTGATGTGCCAGTGGTGGTGGTAGGCAATATCAGTGTCGGTGGAACAGGTAAAACACCACTCTTAATCTACTTGGTAAGCCTGGCAAAATCGCTAGGCTTTAGCCCCGGTGTTGTCAGTCGTGGATACGGTGGTCAAGCAACTCACTACCCTATGCTGGTTTCAAACCTGACCTCAGCCGAGAGAGTAGGTGATGAGCCGCAGATGATCTTCGATAAAACGGGAGTGCCTGCTGTTGTTTACCCGAATAGAGTCACAGCGTGCCAGTCTCTTATTGACCAGCATTCGGTTGATATCATCTTTAGTGATGATGGACTGCAACACTATCAAATGGGACGTCAGTTCGAGATTGCTGTGATCGACTCTGTGAGAGGGTTAGGCAATCAACAGTTATTACCAGAAGGGCCTCTCAGAGAGGAGGTCTCTCGCCTGGAAGACGTTGATCTTGTTGTGTTAAATGGTGAGGGGGCTTTCAGTTGGCCAGGTTCACTCAGCTATCGTTTACGCCCCACCTCTTTTAGACATTTGGCCTCGGGTGAAACAAAAGCGTTGAACGTTGATGAGATAGGCAGCAAAGCGGTTTTTGCATTAGCTGGCATCGGAAATCCTTCACGTTTTTTTATGACCTTAACTGCGTTGGGTCTCCAGCTTAAAACCATCCCTTTAAGGGATCATGCACCGATTACCAAAGAGCTACTCAGTCAATACCGTTCAATGCCATTGGTGATGACGGATAAAGATGCAGTAAAATGTCATTCTATTGCCCCAGATAATTGTTGGGCGCTTTCAGTAGAGGCAGAGTTTGCACCTCAAGATGCGGAGCGTTTAGCTCGGTTGCTGAAACGCATTGTTAATCCTAACGGAGAAAAAAATGGATCCTAAATTACTCGATATCCTAGTTTGCCCTGTCAGCAAAGCCCCATTGGAGTGGAATAAGGAGAGTAACGAGTTAGTCTGTCGTACAAGCGGTTTGGCCTATCCGATTCGTGATGGTATTCCGGTCATGCTCGAAAGTGAAGCGCGCACCCTAACCAGTGAAGAGCGCCTTCCGGAGTAACGTTGATGAGTTTCACTGTTGTTATACCAGCGCGCTATGCATCGACTCGTTTTCCAGGTAAGCCTTTGGTTGAACTGGCCGGTAAAACAATGGTGCAACATGTTTATGAACGTTCACTCGAAAGTGGTGCCAGTCGAGTCATCGTTGCAACAGATGATCCGAGAATTGAGTCAGTAGCGAAGAGTTTTGGTGCTGAAGTGTGTATGACGTCAGCGGATCATCCGTCAGGCACTGATAGACTTCAAGAGGTGGTCAATAAAATCGGTTTGGCTGACCATGAAATTGTCGTCAATGTCCAGGGTGATGAGCCCCTGATTCCTGCAAAGTTGATCGATCAAGTTGCAGATAACTTATCGGCCCATCCAGATGCTGGTATTTCAACTTTAGCAGAGCCTATCGAAACGAAATCCGATCTTATGAATCCTAATGTTGTTAAGGTTGTAGCGGATATTCGAGGTATGGCGCTCTATTTTTCGCGCGCTCCGATCGCTTGGCCGCGAGACTTGATGGTAAATGATGAGCTACCAGAAGCGCTACCCTCACTATTTGCTTGGCGTCGCCATATTGGCATTTACGCCTACCGAGTGGGATTTCTTAATGCTTATGTTCAATGGTCACCGGCGCCTATTGAAAAGACTGAGTCTCTTGAACAGCTGCGGGCTCTATTCAATGGTGTGTCGATCCATGTGGCTAATGCCGTCGAGGCTCCTCCAGCGGGTGTAGATACTCCTGAGGACCTTGAACGACTTAAACGGATAATGGAAGGCCGATAAGCCGACTGCAATAATTAGAGTGTCGTTTGCCATGATTAGAGTCTTGTTTGTCTGTTTAGGTAATATTTGCCGCTCCCCATCAGCTGACGCCATTTTTCGAAAAAAACTGGATGATCATCCATGGTTGGGGAGTCGAGTTGACGTTGATTCAGCGGGAACCGCTGCCTGGCATGTTGGTAATCCGCCCGACCCAAGATCAATCAGGGTTGGGGCTGAACGCGGATATGATTTGACGTCATTACGGGCTCGACAAGCCGTCTCCGCGGATTTTGAATCGTTTGATTACATCTTGGCAATGGACAAGACCAATCTAAACAATTTGCGAGCCATTAAGCCAGCTGGTTACTCTGGCCACCTTAGTCTGTTTTTAGATTTTGCTGGGATGTGCAAAGCCGAGGTGCCCGACCCTTATTACGGTGAGGGTGACTCTGGTTTTCACGAGGTGGTTGATCTGATTGAAGCAGCATCCGATGGATTGATTGAGCAATTAGAGGTGAGATTTTCTTAATGCTCACAATACACTCTCGTCATGATTTAACGGCATTTAATACCTTAGCGATACCGGCTAAAGCTCAATTTTTTACCGAGCTTTCCGATTTGAATGATCTTCCTGAACTTCTCGATTTTATTACTCAGCATGATCTTTCTACCCTTTGGATAGGGGGCGGTAGTAATCTGGTTTTAGCGGACGAGGTGCCGGGTTGTGTTGTTCATATTTCCACAAAAGGCATTGATATTATCTCAGAATCACAAGAGTCTATTATAATTAATGTGGCTGCTGGAGAGAGTTGGCACAGCCTTGTGAGGCACTGTCTCGAAAAAGAATGGTTTGGTTTGGAGAATCTTGCGCTGATACCAGGTTCAGTGGGAGCATCCCCCGTGCAAAATATCGGTGCCTATGGTGTCGAAGTCGCCGATTTTATTGAGCAGGTAGAGGTGTATGATACGGCTTTAAATACGTTCACTGTCATGCAGAATGCGGACTGTCAGTTCGCCTATCGTGACTCGTTATTCAAACGAAATCCTGGTCGTTTTATTATCACTTCAGTCGTGTTCAAACTGTCTAAACAGTTCAAAGCTCAATGCTCCTATGCCGCACTGCAGACTTGGCTAGACGCCAAAGGGATTAAAGAGCTTTCTGCTAAAGCGATGTTCGATGCCGTTGTCGCTGTGCGTCGGTCTAAGCTACCTGATCCTGATTTACTACCCAATGCAGGTAGTTTCTTCAAAAATCCCGTTGTTTCAAACGAGTGCTTTGAGAGTTTGCAACAAATGTATCCCGATATTCCTAACTACCCTGATGTCTCAGGAGTTAAGCTTGCCGCTGGTTGGTTGATCGATCAGTGCGGTTGGAAAGGTCTCTATCGTGAACGAGTGGGCGTTCATAAAGATCAGGCACTGGTGTTGGTGAATCATTCCGGCGGGTTCCGCAGCGATATCGATGCATTAGCCGATGACATTAGGCAGAGTGTGCGCGATCGTTTTTCGGTACAACTAGAGCAAGAGCCGATCGCTTATCCTTGATCCGACACTTGAACCCCATAAAAAAAGCAGCCTGTTGGCTGCTTTTCTAATGGAAGGTGCCGCTATTCAGCGGCTTCTTCTTGTCGACGCTTCAGGCGAGGGTCGTTTACAGCACGTCGACGACGTCGAGGTTTCTCTTCCGCTTCGCTCAGGTCTGATGCTACATCATCTATTGCAGGAGCCTCTTCAGAAGACGAAGACTCTACAGGTTCGGCAGGTTCTGAAGGCTCTTGCTCGATAGAGCGTTCTTCAGCGGCTGCAGGCTCTTCATTAATAGATGGCTGTTCACCAGTCAAAGGCTCTTCATTGGCTGAGGGCTCTTCGTTGGCTGAGGGCTCTTCATTGGCAGAGGCCTCTTCAGCAGGAGTAAGATCCAACTCAACCTGAGTCTCAGTGGCCGTTTCAACCGCTATTTTAGCATCACTCACTGTGCTTTCAGTTGGCTCTTCAGCTACCGCTTCAGACACTTGCTCAACACTCTGTGAATGCTCTTCGGACACTGACTCAACCGTTGGCGTTGGTTCACCTGTTGTTTCAGTCGCAGAAACTGGCTCATCATTCACTTCTGACACGTCGTTAGAGGCTGGTGCATCAATAGTAACAGCGATTTCAGGGGTTTCAATTGAAGCATCTGTAGCTGTTTCTTCGGTTGCGGCCTCTACGGGTGCGTTGAGCAACTCTTCTGGAATAGGGTTACTACGTTCTGCACTGCGCTCTTCATTGGCACGACGACGGCGTCCACGGTTTTTACTGCGCGGTGGTAATTCTGTCTCACTATTGTTACTGGAGCTGAACGCTTCATTGCCGTTTTCAGAGCGACGATCACGACCACCGCGACGGCGACGGCGAGATCGGCCAGAACGTTGTTCGTCATTAGATGAGCTCTTTTCGTTATCACCAATGATCGGAAGGTTGTTCTCCGTTTCAACAGTAATCACCTCATCTGCATCACGACGCTCACGACGCTCATTGCGGCGGTGGTTACCACGGCGACGATCGTTACGGTTGTTGTTGTGACGTCGGTTGTTGCGATTAGCATCACGATCAGAGCCTTTTTTGTCATCACGACGTGAGGCTTTTTTATCGTTCTTTTTGTCAGAATCGGATAGGCCAAGTAGATCTTTAATCGCTGCAATTAGGCGTTCACCTAATGACTTTTTAGCGATAGGTTTTCGATTGCTTTGCTGATTTGTCTTTGGACGAACAGGCTCTGCTTTCTGTGCAGGAACCTCACTCTTGGGCGCTGGGGGGGCAGACGAATTTAAAACACCCTGTACAGCAGCTTGCTCGCGAGGCACTACCGGAAGTGGTTTGTCAGTTGGGTCTTCAATAGACTGTTCTGGCTGTAGTGTATAACTCGCATCATTCACCGTCGTGATGGTGTGATCATCGCGCAAACGTACCACCTCGTAATGAGGTGTTTCCATATTAGGATTAGGGACTACAACAATACGAACGTTTTGACGCAACTCCACAGCGTGAACTTGGTGACGCTTCTCGTTTAGAAGGAAAGTCGCAACGCTGACTGGAAGAATGGCACGAATTTGAGAGGTGCGGTCTTTTGACGCTTCCTCTTCAAGAATACGCAAAATAGAGAGTGCGAGAGACTCAATGTCTCGGATGTAGCCTTGGCCGCTACAACGAGGGCAAACGTGACCGCGGCTCTCTGCCAATGATGGACGAAGACGTTGGCGTGACATCTCTAAAAGTCCAAAACGTGAAATACGCCCCATTTGAACGCGTGCACGGTCAAGCTTGAGTGCGTCGTTTAGACGTTTTTCAACTTCGCGCTGGTGTTTGATTGGGGTCATATCGATGAAATCGATAACCACAAGACCACCCATGTCACGAAGACGAAGCTGGCGTGCAATTTCATCGGCCGCTTCAAGGTTGGTGTTCAGGGCGGTCTCTTCAATATCACCGCCTTTCGTTGCTCGAGCTGAGTTGATATCGATTGAAACCAGCGCTTCGGTAGGATCGATCACAATCGAACCGCCAGAAGGGAGCTTCACTTCACGCTCAAATGCTGACTCGATCTGTGTCTCGATCTGGAAGCGGTTGAATAGGGGAACCGACTCTTTGTAAAGCTTGATGCGGTTTTCGTAAGTCGGCATCACTTGACGAACAAACAGTTGAGCCTGTTCAAAGACTTTTGGCTCGTCAATAAGCACTTCGCCGATGTCATCACGAAGGTAGTCGCGAATGGCTCGAATAACCACATTGCTTTCCTGGTAGATTAGGAAAGGAGCAGAACGATCATTGACCTCAGTAATTGCAGTCCACACTGTGGCAAGGTAGTTAAGGTCCCATTGTAGCTCTTCAGTGGAGCGACCAATCCCGGCTGTACGAACGATTACGCCCATGCCTTTTGGTATGTCTAGACCGTTCATGGCAGCTTTTAGCTCAGATCGCTCATCCCCTTCAATACGGCGTGAAATGCCGCCTGCACGTGGGTTGTTCGGCATAAGCACCATGTAACGACCGGCAAGACTAATAAAGGTAGTCAGTGCGGCGCCTTTGTTGCCGCGCTCCTCTTTATCAACCTGTACGATAACTTCGGTACCTTCTTTTACAAGATCTTTGATACTTGGACGCTGACCACGTTCAGGGGATGAAGCAAAGTACTCTTTAGCGATCTCTTTTAGGGGAAGGAAGCCGTGCCGTTCGGCGCCATAATCGACAAATGCTGCTTCAAGGCTTGCTTCTACACGGCTGATTCGGCCTTTGTAGATGTTTGCCTTTTGCTGCACTCGAGAGTTGGATTCAATATCCAGATCGAACATGCGCTGTCCATCGACAAGCGCAACGCGCAACTCTTCTTGCTGAGTCGCGTTGATTAACATGCGTTTCATTTTAGCGTTCTCTTAACGCAACGCATCTTAGACGGGCAACAAACCTGTGTCCTGGCTTTATAGAATCAATAGCTAATCTCCAGTACGCTCTGCACCGGATAACTAGGATATCTTCAGCGATGGAGGAAACATCAACCAATATCGTTATGAATTTAGCTGTGGCTGCGGCTCTTCCCAGAGTACTCAAAAGAGTGGGGGAGGCTGCAGGTTCCTGGTTGATGTGCGTCTCCATCCTT
>Ga0102948_1000671_pt1 | contig 13573 bp, 18 predicted proteins | sample SalPonA_A_H2O_MG_FD_78211 | JGI IMG/M metagenome (GOLD analysis project Ga0102948, IMG submission 78211) | Water microbial communities from South San Francisco under conditions of wetland restoration - Salt Pond MetaG R2A_A_H2O_MG | ecosystem: Environmental > Aquatic > Non-marine Saline and... | reverse complement strand
TATTTTCACGATAGACCCTAGCGCGACCGTCATATGGGCGCACCTTGGTACACACCCGCAAGTAGACCTTTTGCAGCCCATGCTAGACCGATACCCATTACTCTATCTAGACACTTCAGTAAGAGATGAGCGACTATTGGGCAATCTCAACAGACAAGCGCCGTTATCCGATCAATTGTTAAGAGTCTGGCGCGAGTTTCTGATACGTAACCAAGATCGCATACTCATCGGCATGGATGCATTCAGTGCAAATCGTTGGAAAAACTATGACGAGGTCGTTGCCAATATTCGCCTTTGGCTTGATCAGCTGCCCACTGAAGTGAGTGAAAAGCTGGCCTACCGTAATGCCAATCGATTGTTTTCAACACAGTAGAGCCAATCCTCAATCAGAGCTATCATCGTGTTGATGAAGACCAACGAATCACGTCAAATGTATCGAACGTTTTACTGTATAGGGCTAACTCAATATGAACGTTGAGATACAATCACTGAGTACCGACGATAGGGAAGAGATCGTCGAGTTATTTCAAAAGACATTTCGTCAATCTGAAGGAGACGTCGAGGGAGATCTATTAGCCGCTCTTACCCATGATTTATCCGACAGGTTGGGCAGTGAAAGCGTTTCATGTTTGGGGGCATTCGAATCCAACCAATTAATAGCAGCGGCTTTTCTAACGGATCTAAGCTTTGAGCAGGGCTTTACAGTCAAAATGCTCGCGCCCGTTGCAGTGCGCACTGAGTATCAGCGAAACGGGGTGGGCCAAAAGTTGATTTTAAATGCCATGCATAGCTTACAAGCCAGCGGTATTGACCTCATTGTCACCTACGGGGATCCCAATTATTACGCCAAGGTCGGCTTTAAAGCACTGAGTGAGCAGGATGTGCCTGCACCTATGCCTCTCTCAATGCCGATAGGGTGGCTAGGTAAAACGCTGAATAACCCAATACCTGCAAACCTAACAACTCCCAAATGTGTCGAGCCGTTTTGTAATCAGAACTTATGGTGATTGCTCGCTTACCGTTTTCTGATCCTATCGTTACAAACCCTTTATAAGCAAAAAGCCCTGATTAACAGGGCTGTGCATATATCATACCGCTATGAATCATGTCTTGGCTGAGGTTGAGGTGGCAACGGAATCGGCTCTTGTGGCCAGTCCGCAGCTACCTGATCATTTTGTTCGCTTTCGTCATATTTCCACATAGATACCTCCCTTGTTGTGAGCTTGGTTCTATCATGAACGGATGATTTAATAGATAAAAGTAGATAATTTCTATTAAATACATAGATAAATATCTATTAATGGGATTTGAACATGAAACGTCCACACTCTCATATTGGAACCATACGACAGCTCGAGATTCTACTGTCCGTATACAAACAGGGCTCTATAACAGCGGCGGCAAACGTACTGCACCTATCACAGCCGACTCTGTCTATGCAGCTCAATAAGCTATCAGATTCAGTCGGAGCCCCTCTCTATTCAACAATAGGCAAGCGAATTGTATTTACAGAAGCGGGGCATGAAACGGTAAAAGCTGCACGTGAAATCATTGACAGCTTAGAACGTCTGGATATGCGCATCTCCAACCTCCATGATATGAAAGCCGGCACTCTGCGCTTAGCGGCCGTAACCACCGCGAAGTATTTAGCGCCGCATTTAATTGGTGATTTCGTTAAAGAGTATCCAGGCGTCAGTGTCGATTTTGATATTGGTAACAGAGGTCAAATGATCCATAAGCTCTCTGAAGGCGAGAGCGATTTTTTCATTTTTAGTCATCAACCCGATGATCCGGACTTGATACTCCATCGCTTTGCGCCAAACCATTTAGTACCCGTCGTTGATCAGCAACACCCCTTCCCTAGTCACCAAATGATGACTATTGAGGAGTTCGCTAACGAACCTTTTATTGCTCGAGAGAAAGGCTCAGGAACTCAATTAGCCATTGATGAGCACTTCAAACAACTGGGCAAAACGCTCAACGTGCGTATGACCGTTGCGAGCAACGAGGCAATCAAGCACTTTATAATGTCCGGTTTGGGCGTATCCATATTGCCAAGGCATAGCTTAATTCTGGGTGGAGCAGAGGGCTTGCGCGAGATACAAGTGGAACACTTACCCATCGAGGCCGAATGGTACTTAGGCTATTTTAAAGGGCGTGAACTGTCGGTAGTGGCTCAAACTTTTTTAGACTATGCCCTGTCACAGCAATCAAACGTCGACGTCATGCTCGAGCCTGCTTTTGTGCCGGATGAGAGTAATTAGGGTGTAAACGCTTACACCGTTAGCGTGATAATATGAGTGAATAATTTAAGGGGTCAACCATGTTAGGAACCGCTCTTTGTAACAGTGCAACACGTGTCATGATGTTAGGGTCTGGTGAACTCGGTAAAGAGGTTGTCATCGAACTTCAACGCTTGGGATTAGAAGTGGTTGCCGTCGACCGTTACGCTCATGCTCCGGCTATGCATGTCGCTCATCGTAGCCACGTTATCAACATGCTGGATGGCGATGCACTGCGTGCCGTCATTGAGAGCGAAAAACCAGACTATATCGTGCCTGAAATTGAAGCCTTAGCGACCGAAACACTACTAGAACTTGAGAGTGAAGGTTACACAGTTGTTCCAACCGCTCGTGCCGCTCGTCTGACCATGGATCGTGAGGGCATTCGTCGCCTAGCAGCTGAAACACTTGGAGTGCCTACCTCACCTTATCGCTTCGCAGATACTGAGGCTGACTACCAAGAAGCCATCAAAGAGATTGGTATTCCCTGCGTAGTGAAACCGATCATGAGCTCATCCGGTAAAGGACAATCCTTGGTTCGCTCTGAAAAGGAGGTTGCGCCCGCTTGGCACTATGCCCAAGAGGGTGGCCGAGCAGGTAAAGGTCGAGTCATCGTTGAAGGGTTTGTGGATTTTGATTATGAGATCACTCTGCTGACGATCAACGCCGTTGATGGTATCCACTTCTGCGCACCTATTGGTCACCGTCAGGAGGGGGGTGACTACCGCGAATCTTGGCAACCACAAGCGATGTCTGAGCTGGCTCTCCAGCGCTCTCAAGAGACTGCTCGCAAAGTGGTCGAGAACCTTGCAGGTTTTGGTATTTATGGCGTCGAGTTGTTTATCAAAGGGGATGAGGTCTACTTCAGTGAAGTATCACCCCGACCACACGATACTGGATTGGTCACACTGATCTCGCAAAACCTATCTGAATTTGCACTTCATGCCCGTGCAATTCTAGGCTTCCCTATCGGCAATATTCGCCAGCTTGGCGCGTCGGCATCGGCGGTTATTTTGGGTGATGGACACTCTACGAACATCCAATTTGACGGGGTTAAAGAGACTCTGAGTGATGACGACACACAACTGCGTCTATTCGGAAAACCGGAGATCTCAGGAAGTCGCCGTCTAGGCGTTACGCTGTGTCAGGCTGACACAGTTGAAACCGCCATTGAGAAGGCGGTGACGGCCGCTGGCAAAATTAGCATACGCTACTGATAAGAGATCCCATATGTCACGACATGGCGGCCGGCACTATAAAAGCGACTCAAATAACACCAACACTGTCGGCATGAGCGAGGCTTGGTCAGTCGTCAAAATGATCTGGCCTTATTTGTGGGAGTATCGCCGTCGCATGGCGGTGGCCTTTGCGTTGCTGATCTCCGCAAAGCTCGCCGTGGTTGCCATGCCATTGGCTTTAAAACAGATCGTTGATGGTCTAGATGCCTCTTTAAATCCACTGATTACCGTACCCATTGCGATGGTCGTAGCCTACGGAACGCTTCGCTTCGGTTCCGTCTTCTTTGCAGAAGCTCGCGATGCCGTGTTTAGCCGAGTCACCGAGCGAGCCATGCGCCGGATGGTGCTTAAGGTTTTTCGCCATCTGCACTCATTAGAGTTGGATTTCCATCTCTCTCGACAGACCGGTGGCATCTCTCGAGATATCGATCGCGGCAGTAATGGCTTTAGCTTTTTAATGCGCATGATGGTCTTTAACATCGTACCAACGCTGATTGAAATCAGTCTGGTTGCGGCCATTTTGCTCTTCAACTTCAGTGTCTGGTACGCATTGGTTGTTGTCGTCTGCGTCGGCCTCTATATCTACTTCACAATACTCACGACCGAATGGCGAAACCGCTACGTGCGCGAAACCAATCAACTCGATTCTCAAGCCAATACCCGAGCCATCGATAGTCTGCTCAACTATGAGACAGTGAAATACTTTGGCAATGAGGAGTACGAAGCCAGCCAATACGACAAAAACTTAGCCCGTTGGGAAACGGCTCGTTTAAAGACTCGTATGACCTTATTGATCCTGAACAGCGGCCAGGCATTCATCATCTCGTTAGGGATCATTTTGATGCTATGGTTGGCTGCAGAAGATGTAGCCAGCGGTTCTATGACCCTGGGCTCGTTAGTCATGATTAATGCCTATATATTGCAGCTATTCATGCCGCTCAACTTCCTGGGCATGGTCTACCGTGAGGTGCGTAAAGCCCTAACCGACATTGAAAATATGTTTGGGCTATTGAAAAAGCAGCCCAAGATCGTTGATCACCCAAATGCAAAAGAGTTGGTGACCCATGGGGGTGCTATCCGTTTCGACTCAGTGGACTTTGCTTATCATCCTGAGCGTCAAATTTTAAAAAGCGTTAGCTTTACGGTAGATGCGGGTAAAAAAGTCGCCATTGTCGGACCCAGTGGATCAGGCAAATCGACCTTAGCGCGACTTCTGTTTCGATTTTATGATGTTCAGTCGGGTCAGATCAGTATTGATGGCCAGCCAATTGACCATGTCACCCAACACTCATTACGACAAGCAATTGGCGTGGTGCCACAAGATACCGTGCTGTTTAACGATACGATCTATAATAACGTGGCCTATGGTCGCCCCGGTTCAGGTCGCGAAGAGGTCCTCAAAGCGATTGAGCTGGCCAATCTAAATGACTTTATTGCCGCACTTCCAGAGGGGGTTGAGACGAAAGTCGGGGAACGTGGACTTAAAGTCTCTGGCGGCGAAAAGCAGCGCATTGCTATTGCTCGGGTCATTCTTAAACGTCCACCGATCTTACTGTTTGATGAGGCGACCTCTGCGCTGGACAGTGATAATGAACAGGCCATTCTTCAAGCCTTTACATCACTCTCGAAAAACCACACTAGCTTGGTAATAGCACACCGTCTATCGACGATTATCGATGCCGACAACATCTTGGTAATGCGTAAAGGCGAAGTGATTGAACAAGGCACCCACGCAGAACTGCTCACCCTACAGGGTGTTTACGCTGGCATGTGGTCTTTGCAGCAACAATAAAAGATAAATCGGAATCGATGTACTATGCTTAGAGAAACAGAATCAATTTGGAGTTAACAATGAACGGGGAATTCCTAAGTGGCGGTATGATCGTCACATTAGCTTTTGCAATTTTCTTCCTAGTGCTCGCTTGGTCGGCCGTTAAAGTCGTTCCTCAATCGCAGGTATTTGTCGTAGAACGTTTCGGTAAGTTCTCAAAAACCCTGAATGCGGGAATCAACTTCATTGTCCCTATGATCGATCAAGTCCGTCACCGCATCTCAATTCTTGAGCGTCAGTTACCGGCCTTTGAGATCAGTGTTATTACCAAGGATAACGTGGAAGTAATTCTTGAAGCGACCAACTTCTACCGCATTACGGATGCGGCTCGCTCGGTCTATCGTATTCAAAATATCGATCAAGCCATTCAGACCACTGCAGAGTCGATCGTTCGCTCTGCAGCCGGCAAGCTAGACCTTGATGAGTTGCAATCCTCGCGCGCTCAGATGAACGAAGAGATCCTAACGAATCTTCAGAAAGCCGCTGAAGTTTGGGGCATTGAGATTACCCGCACCGAAATCACCGATGTTCAAGTGGATGAGCAGACCAAAGAGGCACAGCGACAACAGCTCAATGCCGAGCGTCAGCGTCGTGCACAGGTCGCACAGGCAGAAGGTCAAAAACGTTCTGTAGAGCTGAACGCAGATGCAGAACTCTACGAAGCACAAAAGCAGGCTGAAGCGGTAAGAGTCGCTGCCGATGCCGATGCCTATGCGATTAAAGTGAAGGCTCAAGCCACTGCCGAGCAGACGCGCATGATTTCTGAAGCCATCAATAATGGCGGGCAATCGGCGATCAACTACGACATTCTTCAGAAACAGGTTACAGCGCTGTCTCAAGTCGCTGCAGCTGATAACAGTAAAACGGTTATCATGCCAACCGATATCACGAAAGCGATTGGCTCATTAGAGCTATTGGCACAGACCGTTGGCGATGGATTAAAGAGTAAATGATGGATTTTTTTACAAACGGAAACGGTTGGCTGATTCTTGGATTGGGGCTCATCATTATTGAGATGGTGTTAAACCTCGCATACATCTCAATCAGTTTTGGTATTGGTGCGATCTTAACGGGCCTATTAATTAAACTGAATCTCATTCCGACCCTATTAGATTCAGGTATCATCGATGAGCTGCTGATTGTCGGCATCATTTCTGTGATCGCACTGGTTGCCCTGCGAGCCCTGTTCAATAAAAAGAGTGATCAGGATATCAATCAGTACTGATATCGCTAAAGCTCATCCTCTGAGTGCGGTGTGATTTGATAATCGCCAACCCCATCGACTGAAATGGAAAAGTGGATGGGGTGGCAACAGACCGTGCAGTCACAGACAAACATGTCGGCCTCATCTGGCTCGTAAACAATCTCGATGGTCTCCCAACAATAAGGGCGCTGTACATTTTGACTGGGTAACATGGTCGAACTCAACTTCAAGTGTTAGCTTCTATAAGAGCGTTCTATCAGTTTGGATCACGAATGGTTGCTAAGTGTCTTGGTTTCGTTTTTTTGCAAAACTGGCAGACACGTAGTAGATGAGCAGCAGAAAGGCGCCAATACCATACTGAAGAACGGAGACATCAAAGCGCGGCGGACCGCCGTTCGCAATTGCGTATCCCCCAGCAATTGAGGCGACCATCCAAGCTAATGGCAGTGAGAAGAGCTCTTTTTGTGGAGAACTCTTTTTCTTAAATAGCAGGTTAGCGATTAACCATACCAAAACCCACACGCCGATCAACGACGACAAGATTGAGAGGAGTATTGCTGTCATGTCGGCTCCTTAAGACGTTGATCACTCGACAGAGATCAGTCCGCTCTCTCTTCCGCTTTTTTAACACGGATTATATTGCGGCCAACCTCTGTGTGATTGAGGTTTTTAACCGCCGCTTTTGCTTCGCCTGCCTTGGGCATTTCAACAAAACCAAAGCCTTTTGATGCACCCGTTTTCTCGTCCATCACAAGGGTACAGTACTGAACGCTACCGTAGCCTTCAAACAGCTCTTTAAGCTCTTCTTCCGTGGTTGAACGATCTAAATTACGGACTAACAATTTCATAACTCACTCTCTCTATTCAGCAGAAGGTATCGGTATAGAGCTGCTCTACCTTATCGCGAGCCCACTGCTGTTTGCGTAAAAATTTTAAGGATGATTTAACCGATGGATCGATCTGAAAACAGTTAATGTCGATTCGCTCGCCCAATTCATCCCAGCCGTAATGATCCACAAGACGTTCAACAACATCCGCCAATTTGACGCCATGAAGGGGATTATTCGGTTGATTATCCATCTTAACTGACGCGCTCGAACATCAGATCCCAAACACCATGGCCTAGTTTCTCACCACGTTTTTGGAATTTAGTTACAGGGCGGAAGTCGGGCTGTGGCGAAAACTGACCTTCGCCCATCAAATTTTGATAGCCCTCTGCTGCACTCATCACTTCCATCATATGTTCTGAGTAAGGCGCCCAGTCTGTCGCCATGTGGAAGACACCCCCAACGGCCAACTTTTGACGAATGGTTTGAGCAAACTCAGGTTGTACGATGCGGCGTTTGTTGTGCTTTTTTTTGTGCCAGGGGTCTGGAAAGAAGAGTTGCACTCCGGCTAACGAACCATCCGGTATACACTGAGCCAGTACTTCAATCGCATCCTCACAGTAGACACGAATATTGTCTACTCCATCTGCACGTGCGTCGGCCAACAGACGACCGACTCCAGGTGGGTGCACTTCAATTCCGATAAAACCCTTCTCTGGTGCACGGCGAGCCATCTCAACCAGTGAAGCACCCATACCAAAACCGATCTCAAGAGTGACAGGGCGATCGTCGCCAAATAGGGTTTTAAAATCGACCATGCCATCTTCAAGTTCTAGCCCATACAGTGGCCAGTTCTCTTTCATTGCACGCTCTTGCCCTTCTGTCATGCGTCCAGCGCGTACAACGAAACTTCTAATCGTGCGATGTGGGCGCTGTTGTTCTGTGTCACTCATTGTTCTATCCGTAAGGTTCTTAACGACCAAGCAAAAAAGGCCCAGCCAATAATCATTAATATACCACCGATGGGCGTAATCGCGCCTAACCAGCCGATATTGGTTGCGACAAGCAAATAGAGGCTACCGCTAAAGATCACTGTTCCTGCCAGTAACAAATAGCCTGCAAGGCGCCAGCTGTGACTGCTGAGTTTAAAACCGCTCATACCGACAACCATTAAACCAAGCGCATGCCAAAACTGGTAATCCACGGCGGTACTAAAGGTATCAAAGCGGGCATTGGTCAGCATACCTTTCAGCAAATGAGCGCCAAAAGCGCCCAAAATCACCGAAAACATCGCCAAAAGCGCCCCCATTATTAAAAAACGTTTTGCGTGCATCATCACCTCATTTGGGTCGCAAGCATACACAAAAAAAGCCGCTAATGCGGCTTTTTCACAACGCTTCTGTCGGTTAAATAACCACTAAAGCGTTTTTAATTTTCTTCATCGCGTTCTTTTCAAGCTGACGGATACGCTCTGCAGAGACCTCATACTTAGCGGCTAACTCATGCAAGGTCGCTTTTTCATCAAGCAACCAGCGCTGCGCCAAGATATCTCGACTGCGCTCATCCAACTGCCCCATCGCCGCGGCTAACTGACGATTAGAGTTATCTTCCCAGTCTTGCGCTTCAAGCAGTTCGGCTGGATCAGCGGATTTGTCTTCCAAGAACAGCGCCGGTGCAACCGGTGCAGTCTCTTCAGAATCGTCAGCAGCCGGCGCATCAAAAGCCATGTCAGTCGCGGCCATACGGCCCTCCATCTGACGAACGACAGCAGCATCAACACCTAAATCAGCCGCGATTGCGTCAACTTCATCGTTGTTCATCCAACCTAGGCTCTTCTTCTGTGAACGTAGGTTAAAGAACAGCTTGCGCTGAGCTTTGGTCGTCGCAACCTTAACAATACGCCAGTTGCGAAGAATGAATTCGTGCATTTCGGCTTTGATCCAATGAACCGCAAAGCTCACTAGACGAACACCGACGGTTGGATCAAAACGTTTAACCGCTTTCATCAAACCCACGTTACCCTCTTGGATCAAATCACCCAGAGGCAGGCCGTAGCCCTTGTAGCTGCGCGCGATGTGCACAACAAAGCGCAGATGTGACATAACCAACTGGCGAGCCGCATCAAGGTCTTGCTCAAAATGCAGACGCTCTGCAAGCTCCCGCTCTTCCTCTGGAGTGAGGATTGGGATAGTGCTGACATTCTGAACGTAAGCGTCAAGATCACGCCCAGGCGTCAGATGTTCAACTAATTGCAAGCTAGTGCCCATTTTTTTTAAACCTCAAAAACTTTCGTTTTTTACACTGTTTTTAAATCGTTTTAACTATTTAGTTAGACTCGATTTTGGCAAAAAAGTTCATTAGAAAACGCTAATATTTACCAATATCGGACCCAAAACGATACCAGAGTGACAAATAAACGCAAATCCCGTCGAATCCGATCAATCAGAACCTTGAGTCAGCTGCCCCATCTGTCTGGATACAGCCATAAATGCGCCTATCCATCCCAGTATAGTACCGCCCAATAACAGTGCCATGATTAATGACAGATCAGGCCCCTGAAGATCAAAACGACCGATATAAAGCTCTGTTAATTCTGCCAATGGCGCCTCAACAAGAGCCAGTGAAAAATAGACCATCGCTAGGCTCATCAAAGCGCCAAAAAATCCGTAAAGAAGACCGGCGTAGAGGAATGGGCGTCGCACCCAAGCGCGTGTAGCGCCAATTAATAAACTGACCTCAATCTCCTCTTGGCGACTGCTGATCATCGTACGAATAGTGTTAGCGATCACCAGAAGCACGGTCATACCTAATAGCAACGCCAGCACGAAACTGATGCTAGAAAATGAACCTAAAATGATTTCGAGGCGTTCTAACCACTCAACGTCTAATTCAGCAACGTCCACCTCTGGCAAGGCAGCCATGCTTTCTCGAAGTGATTTCATCGTCTCAGGGTCTTGATCACGCGGTATGGCGAGCACCACGGCTGGTAGCGGATTCTCATTCAACAGGTTAATCAGTTCTCCAAGCTCAGAGTGGCTTTTAAATTCGCTGGCCCCCACATCGCTGCTGATCAATTCAACCGAAAGAAGATCATCACGAAGGAGGAGCGAACGACTAAAGCGATCTAATTCGTCCGCCTTAAGTTCCGGACTGAGATAGAGTGCAAGCTGAGGCTCAAAGTCTGTGCCTGGAGAGAGCTGCTTCAAGTTACCTAGGAGCGAATACATAAAGGTCGGCACCGCTAACACGACAGCTAATAGAAGAAGCGTCACCAGGGTCGACAATCGATTCTGCAGCTGGCGCTTAACAGCGTCGACACTCTCTAATCGGTGCTGAACCGCCCAATGCTTTATACGCTGCCAACGTGTGACGCTAAGATCAGAGGCGCCGCGTGATCGAATCTCACTACTGGACATGACGTAGGCGCCCCTTATCTAGAATCAACACTCTATGGCGCATTCGCTTGATCAGCGCCACATCGTGGGTCGCGATCAACACAGTCGTACCAATGCGGTTAAACTGCTCGAATAGACTCATGATATCGAGCGAGAGTCGAGGGTCGAGGTTACCGGTCGGCTCGTCCGCAATCAAAACTCTGGGTTTATGCACAATGGCACGTGCAATACCAATACGTTGCTGTTCCCCACTCGATAACGCCTGTGGGAACTTCTGCTCTGACGCTAACAGGCCTACCCGATCGAGTGCAGCACGCACACGACGACCAATATCCTCTTCGTTATACCCAGCAATACGCAACGGCAAGGCAATGTTTTGATAGACCGTGCGATCCTCTAAAAGACGATGATTCTGGTAGACCACGCCTAAGGTTCGACGGTAGTGAGGAATCTCACTGCGAGACAATTCAGATAGGTTCTGATCACCCACCCATACATCACCACGGCTGGGCTTTTCAACACGCGTCAGCAGTTTTAACAGGGTGCTCTTCCCTGCGCCAGAGTGCCCAGTCAAAAAGGCCATCTCGCCCGACTCCAACGTAAAGTCGACGGACCTTAAAGCCTCTTGCCCAGAGTCATAGCGTTTACTGACATTAGTGAATTGAATGGCCGCCATAAGAGTTAGTCGAACAAAGCCTCAACAAATGCTTTCGCTTCAAAAGGACGAAGATCATCAGCTTGCTCACCCACACCAATGAATCGAATCGGCAGGCCAAATTGTTTGGCAATGGCAAAGATAATGCCGCCCTTCGCCGTACCATCGAGCTTCGTTAAGGTAATCCCAGTTACTCCGACCGCCTCTTTAAACTCTTTAGCTTGGCTGATCGCGTTCTGACCAGTACCTGCGTCGAGCACCAGCATCACCTCATGTGGCGCTGAAGGATCCAACTTCTGCATAACGCGCACAACCTTCTGCAGCTCTTGCATCAAGTTATCTTTGTTCTGCAGACGACCGGCGGTGTCGGCAATTAATACATCAACATTTTTGGCTTTAGCCGATTCAAGGGCATCAAAAAGAACAGAGGCCGAGTCAGCGCCAGTATGTTGAGCAACGACCGGTACGTTATTTCTATCGCCCCAAACCTGGAGCTGTTCAACCGCCGCGGCACGGAAGGTATCACCTGCCGCCAACATCACGGACTTACCTTCGGCCTGATAATTCTTGGCCAACTTACCGATGGTTGTTGTTTTACCGACACCGTTGACCCCGACCATCAGAATCACCATCGGTGATTGATCGGTTTGCAATTCCAGTGGTTGATCCACAGGTTCTAGCAGTTCTGCCAGCTCCTGTTTAAGCGCCGCCTGGAGCGCATCACCATCAGACAGCTGTTTACGCTCTACACGATCGGTTAACCGTTGGATGATCTCTGTTGTCGCTTCAACGCCAATATCGGCCATCAGAAGCAGGGTTTCGATCTCTTCCATAAGATCGTCATCGATCTCTGGGTTACCAGCGAACAGCGTTGTCATCTGCTCTGTCAGTCCGGCTTTAGTGCGACTAAGACCTGATTTAACGCGATCGAAGAAGCTTTTGGCTGGCACTGGCTCTTCAGTAACTTCTGGCTCTGGCTCTGGCTCTGGCTCTGGCTCTTCAGTAACTGCTGGCTCGACCACCTCTTCAACCTCTACAACCACACCCGGCGGTTCTTCAACAGGCGTTTTGTCGGCAATGGGTTCTTCAACTTGAGTTTCTGTAGCACTCTCTTCTACCACAGAATCCTGAATGGACTCCGTTTTATCCCCTTTCAGATAACGCATCATTAAAATCACAATGACGACGGCAACACCCGCCGCAACGTAGGGGATGATTGCTGGATCGTAGCCGTTATCTAGCATCCAGTTATAGAGAGATTCCATAGTCAAAAAAGTCCTAATTCGAGGGAACTGAATAAACAAAATATTAGTCCAGAATTCTAACACATCAGAGGCTGTGAAAGCCTATCTATTCGCCTTAGCTGGGGTTAAAATTTACAGACACCCAACACCGCTTCGGTAAAGAACTTTCTCAATGAGCCCCAGACGCAACAGAAACAGCAAGCCCACCCCTCATCATCGAGCAAACGACTCGTTCGTTCGCATCATTGGCGGGGATTGGCGCTCACGAAAGCTCAATTTTCCAGAGAGCGAAGGACTTCGCCCGACACCTGATCGAGTCAAAGAAACGCTGTTTAACTGGCTGCAAGCCTACACACCGGGGGCCAAGTGTTTGGATCTATTTAGCGGCAGCGGTGCACTGGCGTTTGAAGCCCTGTCGCGCGGTGCGGCTCACGCCACCTTGATTGATGCATCACGCATCGTCTGCCATTCACTCAGACAAAATCTTCAGGAACTTAAGGCACAAAACGCTGAAGTACTCGAAACGGATGCTACCGAGTGGCTACTAAAACAAGCGAACAGTGAATTTCGGTACGACCTCGTCTTCCTCGATCCCCCTTTCAATAAAGACATGGTTTCAGGCATCTGTCAGCTACTTGAGGAAAATCAAGTTCTTGCAGACGGATCGATGATATACATAGAGACTGAGAAATCGCTAAGCACCCTATCAGTTCCCAATAACTGGGAACTGTATCGCGACAAACAAGCCGGAGACGTCAGCTACCGCTTGTACAAAAGAAACTGATTTTAGTTATAGATGGGTGAATTTACATATCCATTAACCATTAAAAGTTTCTCCTATAATTTGTCGCCTTGACGCAATTCCGTTACCATCCGCGGGAATAAAACCGCTATTAG
>Ga0102948_1000669_pt1 | contig 13581 bp, 7 predicted proteins | sample SalPonA_A_H2O_MG_FD_78211 | JGI IMG/M metagenome (GOLD analysis project Ga0102948, IMG submission 78211) | Water microbial communities from South San Francisco under conditions of wetland restoration - Salt Pond MetaG R2A_A_H2O_MG | ecosystem: Environmental > Aquatic > Non-marine Saline and... | reverse complement strand
TATCAGGCCGGTCAAACAAGTCAGGAACAACAATCGGTCGCTATGGGCTTTGAATCTGGTAAGACGTCCCAAGGGTCTGAATCGGTGGCCATTGGCTACGTGGCTGGTCAATTGTCCCAAAATGCACAATCGGTGGCTATTGGTTCGAATGCTGGTCAAAGTTACCAAGCAACTAAATCAGTGGCTGTGGGTGATAACGCTGGACAGGTGGCCCAAAAACTTGGTTGCGTGGCCGTGGGTTATTTATGTGGTAGGACTTCACAAAGTCAAAGTTCGGTGGCTGTTGGTTCGGTATGCGCCACACACAATCAGGGTCAGGACTCAGTAGCCATTGGCTACGCTGCGTCACAGTCAAATCAGGGTCAGGGGGCTGTAGCTATAGGGCGAACATGTGGACAATTAAACCAAAATAGTTTTGCAACTGCGATTGGATGGAATTGTGGTGTACTTAGCCAAGGTTCGTTTTCTGTCGCGATAGGAGCTAATTGTGGTTTTGCCGCTCAGAACAATAGTGCAGTAGCGATTGGTTATCAGTGCGGGTATAATTCACAGGGACTAGGAAGCGTTGCGATTGGATACAATTCGGCTTATACTGGTCAGAAAAGTGGGTCTGTTGCTATTGGTTACGGAGCTGGTGAGAGTTATCAAAATACCAATTCGGTGGCTGTGGGGTATCAAGCCGGTTTTAAAAATCAGCAAACTAGCGCAGTGGCCATAGGTTATAAATCTGGGTTTTGTAATCAACAGCTTTACTCGGTGGCTATTGGTAATGAGTGTGGAGAGAGTTATCAAAAAACCAAGTCAGTTGCGATAGGGTATCAAGCCGGAGAAAATAGACAAAATACGCAATCAGTGGCTATGGGTTATCAAGCCGGTCAATCTTTACAGGAGAGACAGTCAGTGGCTGTGGGATATCAAGCCGGACAAAACGAACAAAATAATCAATCGGTAGCTGTGGGTTACCGAGCGGCATACAGTTCGCAGGGTTTTCAATCCGTGGCTATTGGTTACGAGGCTGCAGGTAAGAATCAAAATAACCTTTCGGTGGCTATTGGCCTCGGCGCTGGAAGACTATACCAGGGTCAGGGGTGTGTTCATGTTGGTTTTGCAGCTGGTGCAGAGCAGAGATCTAATGCACTGGCAGATGGTTACGGAGCCGAAGCTTGTGGATTTGGTATGGCAGCTGGAGGTGTAGAACAAAACTCTCATGCAGTCGCTATAGGTTCTAGAGCAGGTGAATACCGACAGGGAAGCGGTGCTGTAGCGGTTGGTCACAGAGCCGGAGAGTACCATCAGAAAAAATATTCCATAGCAATCGGTTTCAGAGCCGGTGAGGGGTCTAATGGACTTCTTGCAGCTGACATACCCGGTATTGGTGAAAAGTCTATCATAATAAGTGCTGTGGGTGCAGTTCACAATTTCGTAAAAGATAATTCATGTGTAATAAACCCCATTTCATCAAATACAGGCTCGACGTCTCTTTATTGGAATTCTACAACTGGTGAAATACACACGAGTTCTTCCGATGATCGTGTCAAGGTCAACGAGGTCCATATAGAAAATGCAACAGACACCCTTCTCAAACTCAAACCTCAAAACTATGATAAGTTGGAAGATATTGGAAGTTCAAATGTCATCGGTCACGAGTCGGGTCTCATGGCTCAAGACATTTGGTACGACGCCCCGGAATTGAGGCATGTGGTCGTCTTGGGTGAGGGTGCCGAACCAACGGAGGAGAAGCCCGTGGCACCTTCAGATGACCCACAAGATGATCCAGACTATAGCGCTTGGGGGTCTAATGCATCTAGTGTGAACTATACACAACTCATTCCATTCCTTGTGAAGTCTATACAGGAATTGGAGGCAAGAATAAAAGTTTTAGAATCTAATTAAATAAACCATTTTTACCAAGTTTCATAACTCAAACGAGGTAAAAGGGGCAAAGTCCTTTATTTTTCCATGGAATCAGCGAGTGCCAAAATAATGACACCCACGATAAAAGCCATTACGGCATAATTACATTCTGTTTCTTCAAGACCCGTCGAGGACTTGGGTTTTTCCGTCACAACCATTTCCTGGGGTTGGACAGGAGGTTCTAGCTCCTCGAGAGGACAATAACCTATCATTATTATACTTTACTTAGAGATTAATTTCAGTCTTCTTCTTTCTACGAGTTTTCTTTCCCTTGGTAGCTTCAACATTCACTTCCTTAACTTCACCCCCTGTAGATTCGCCAGAAATCGACACAATATCAGACACATCGTCATCTTCTTCGGCGACTGGTATTTTTGTCGTAGCTGAGGTATTCATCGGTGGTGGAGGTGGCATCATGATACCACCCATGAGACTTGAGATATCGACACCTGGTCCTTGCATTTCATATTGGCCAGTTCCACCAACGGGAGCATCCACCGCCGGCTGATCTGGGGATCTTGTTGTATTCTGTACAGCCGCCATCATATTTTTCACAAGATCTGGATTTTGTTTAATGACATCATTCATATTTGGAAGCGCCGTCTTAAACATACTGTTTGTCAAGTGGAACATCATCGCCGAACCACCCAACATCATAATGAGTTTGATTTCTGGTGCAACCGAGACCTTGGAGCGGTACTTCACGTAAAGTTCTTCAAAGACACCGTCGTAATCATCCACATTCTCCATGACCGATTCAGACCAACCTTCGAGTTGAATCTCGAATGGATTGTATCTTTTGTTAAGAAACTCCAGACCAGTAACACAGGCAATCAGCATTCGCCGAGAGAAGCGAATGGATTGTTCTACGTCAATACTATATGTAATTCTTTTCACTTCGGATCGTAATTCGTCAATATTGGAATATGCATTGAGGCGTTTATTTACATTAAAGCCCTTCTTTTCGAGTCGAGCCAATTTATTGAGAAGATCAGTCTTCTCTTCATCAATGGATGTGTAACCCTTCGAAGGTCTTTCACTCTCTTCATCATCACCCCCATGCATGGGTTCATCATCAAAAAATGTGGGTTCATCTTCCCCATAATCAACTTCTTCATCTGGTTGCGTCTGTGTTGGGGCAGATTGTTTATTTGGATTCACAAAGGCATCCATAGCTTCTTGGTGTTGTTGAGGTTGTGGTCTGGAACGTTTTGGATCGACGGGTCGACGCACAGGCTGGGGTCTTGGTGTAGAAATTTCTATCTCTTCCATCAGGGCCTGTTCATCGGCGTCTAACTTCATGACCGTGGCACCACCTCGATTAATGACAATTTCTTCGTCCATCTACTCTCTAATAGGAAACTATTAAATTACCTTTAACGCACTTTAGAAAAAATATGTATGTATACTATAAATGTTCAAGTTTAACCGAGCGGACCGCAACGCCATCGCATCTATTCTTGTGCTTATGGCTATCATCATGATTCTCGGTACGACCAGAAGCAACTACAGTCCCAGACCACTTACTATTAAGGTCAAGAGTGAAAAATCAATCTTCGACCTCGAACACAGATTAGAATGTGCCCCCGGCCAGGGCAAACAGGGTAGCCCATACACCAAGAGCTTGACTCCAGGTGGTTTGTGTGGCGCCGGTGAACTCGTCGATGACTACGCGAATTACGGAATCGAAGAAGGAATTGGCGGATCTTTAATCTAAGCTATTATAAATGGCGTTGATTACTTCACCCACGGAAGTTCCAGATCTCAACTACGAATATCATACAATCACTATAGACTCTATTGGTCAAGCGAGTGCCAATACGTTTACATGCCATCTTGAACGACCCATTCGTAATGTTGTTCAGGCTAGATTGTTGGCAGCCCATATTCATTCGAATGTGAGCACAGAGCACTGTTACGTTTCGATTGATCAACTTGATACAAACTTTAATGATCGCACATCAAATGTTCTTGGTGGTCAGTCTTCAATGACAGTTGTTCGTAACTCGTTTGCGAGTCTCGTGGTCGACGATGCTTCACACTCGGGTGGAGATTCTCTCATTATTTTTAAAGATAATTATCCCATTGTGACACAATATATTGACCCAATTCGTAGTATTGATCGTTTTAAGGTTACTATCCGTGATCAGGATGGAAATACTATCAAGGAACCAAGTACCGCCGCAGATAACTTTTTAGTCATTCGTTTTGTGTGTAGAAAACCAAACTTGTAATTTTCTTATATTAAAGTAATATACAATGTCTTCGGGTATTGTTCAATTAGTATGTATCGGTGCTCAGGATGAACATATCGTTGGTGATCCTGAGATATCATTTTTCAATTCTTCGTATAAAAGACATTCAAATTTTTCACAATCCATTGAAAAACAAACTATCCACGGAGCTGTAAAAAATAACTCACTCTCGACAATACGCATTGAACGAAGTGGAGACTTATTGGGTTACACGTACTTCGATATTGATAATGGGTCAGAGGCTAAAGATACAAATAACTGGGGAAGTTTGATTGAAAGTGTTCAACTCGTAATTGGTGGTCAGATTATAGATGAACAAGATTCAACATTTTGTGAAAATATTGCCGTCGACATGTTAGCACCCAACGTATCAAAGAGTTCAAATGGTCCCCACCCGGGTGGAAATACTTCGAGTTCCTTCTTCTTCCCACTTCGATTCTTTTTCTGTGAAGGACCGCAATTAGCAATTCCACTCGTCGCACTTCAATATCATGATATAGAATTGCGTATTCGATGGGGTTCTGGTGCAGCGTCATACAATTGGGAATGTTATTCAAACTATTATTATTTGGATAACGAAGAACGAGGAAACATGGCATCAAGATCTCATGACATGCTCATCTACCAAGTTCAAAAAAATATAGGATCTGCGGAACACATTCAGAATCTCAACTTTAATCATCCAGTAAAGTTTATCGCGAGTTCAAACAACAGTGGATCAAGTCCACTTACTTCTGAAACGAATCGAATCAAATTAAGTGTAAATGGTGTAGACCTTACTACATATAGGTGGTCTAGGCCACATTTTATTGATGTGAGTCACTACTATCATACAAACTATGTGACTTCACCAGATATATTTATGCATTCATTCTGTCTAACAACAAGTTTGCATCAACCCACAGGTTCACTTAACTTTAGTCGAATCGAAAATGCAAAAATTCACAGTGAAACTGAAATATTAAATGATACAATTTATGCCGTAAACTATAACATCCTCAGAATAGAAAATGGAATGGCGGGGCTTGTATACGCAAATTAAAATCAGGGATTATATAAATGGTGAAAAGTACAGGTGTGACCCAAGCTACAGATAAGGTACGTCTTGGTAAGTTCACTGAGTGTTATCAGCCACATAACTCAATAGTATTGAATGCATCGAATGCAAAGATTGACAACATTGAACACAGTGGATTTTATGTGTCTCCAATCCGAAACACACCTTCGTCAAATTTATTGGCGTATGACTCCACAACAAAAGAAATTGTCGACATCGGTGGCCATAAGTTGAAGATTTCTTCATTAGAAGTAGAAAACCTCGATGTTGTGAATTCTAACACGGTTCATAATTACTATGTCGATAATCCCGTATTTGAAATAGCGAAAGGGTGTCCCCGTGTCACCGAAGATGTAGGCATTGTCATGCATCGAGCGGATGGCAATGTAGATATTAAATTTTCGGAAAAAGAGAACCACTTATCTATAAACAAAGATCTTGCGGTGGATGGTGCTGTGAAGGCAAAGATTTTCGAAGGTGATGCAGGTCTCCTATCCAATGTACAATTTCATTTTGAAGTTGGGGATACTTTTGAAAACCTGAATGTCACCGGGCAATTAAAGGCCGACGGGGGTCTTCTCTCAAATATATCTATTCAACAACTACAAGATCTTGGGACATCTTCGCTAGATCTGGAAAATGTTTTTATACGTGGATCTCTTCGTACTAAGAATCCAATCTACTCACAGAGTTCTGTAATTGCTCCATACTTTGTAGGTGACGGTACAAAACTCGAAGGTGTTGTTCTCAAAGAAGAGTTCGATGCGAACGTGGAACGCGTCAAAAAGATCGAAGATGTATTACCCACTATCAAAGACACCGAAAGGGAGATACAAAGAGTCGAGGCTGCCATTCCTCAACTTGAACCACTGGAAGACAAAATAAACGAGGTTCGTGAGAGCATTCCAAGTTTGACACCAATGAATACACGGGTCGTTGATTTGGAAAAATATGCCCAATATGTCAAAGAAAAGATTCAGACAATTGATCGTAAGTTTAAAGATATTAAACCTCCAGAAACAGTTGATCTTTCTCCAATTGAGAAAAATATAATTGATCTCAAATCTGAATTAACTATTCTTGAAAATGATATTAATTCCAAATTAAAAAAAATCAAAATGGATATTCCCGTGATACCTGAAATACCAGATTTGACGGACAGAGTAAATCATATAGACTCCAAACTCGAAAATATTTTCAAAACACTCGAAGACTCCATACACTCCGTGAGAGGTGATTTTCCAAGACACATACGCGTTGCTTCACAGTCTTTGGATGTGAAAATACAACAATCAAAAAATAGAATACATGACATTGAAAATAAATTACCAAAGTTTGAAGGTCTCGTACCAGATGTCCGTAAAGTGGAGCGTGATATAGTAACATTCAAAGAAACTATTCCAAAAATAAACAGTCGTTTGAAAACCATTGAAGACTATGTACCACCACCAATAACACTCCAAAGTGTCACAGAGTGTGAAAGTAACACAACGTGTCACGTATCTTTTGAGAATGTGGGTACGTCAGTCTCCACTCACGGAAATGTGGGTATAGGTACAGATGTGGCAACGTCTCGAGTGACTATTTACAAACCCCCCGATATAACATCAATTTTGGGAGAAGTTCCCACAATTAAAATTAATGAACTCGCCGAGATAAACGCATATACAAAGGCGAATGCCGGTCTCAGTTCTGGACGCCCCGGTGGGATTGTATTCAAAACAAAAAGACCAAATGGCGATATTCAAGATAGCATGACTATAGATGGTAACGGTCATGTAACAATCGGTTCATCGACCGCCCACAAGTGTGCGTCAGTCTCTATAAACTCAACACTGGGTGGGTTATTACTTCCAAGACTCACAACCGAACAAATTGAAAACATACGAAAACCTGAACCTGGTCTCATGGTATACGACACCGAAAAAGATACCTTTATGGGGTACAAAAAATCTGGCTGGACTGAACTTTGCTAAAATAAAATGACTTATTATATAAATGGTGAAGAACTTGAACACTATTGAAAGATCCGAAAGGATCAGAATAGGTAAATACACACCTGACGAACAGGCGATAAATTCCATCATCATTAACGCTTCATCGGAAACTCTTGAAGCGGATACATATGGATTTTATGTATCACCTATTCGCACACAATCAAGTGTTCTGTCAAATACACTTGTATATAATACAGTGACTAAGGAAATAGTAGACTCGGGAGAAAATATTAATAAGTCTCTGGAAGATGTCACGACTGTGGGCAATACAACACCATATACTATAGAGTTTCAAAATGCAAGTACAGGGTTTGTGACGACTGCGGGAGTGGGTATAGCCAATACAACTCCTATACACACCCTCGATGTGGGTTCAAAGTTCTTCATCGATGAAAATGCGTCGAATGTCATGGATGTCACAGGTAATGTTTTTGTGTCCGATACTTTATTTGTAGTTGGAAACCTGGAAGTTTTGGGGGATACAACACTCACAACCCAACAAAATTTACTCATAGATGATTCCGTTGTAGAACTTGGCAAGAATAACTACGACTCCGGGGCTGGGTTTGATCTAGGTTTTGTGATGACACGCTCAACAGCTGTATCAAATGTAGGGATTGGTTACAGAGAAGCACAAGATGAGTTTTTTCTTGGATACACCGACAATAACGCCTATGAACATTATCTCACACCAAATGCCGACAATAATGTCAAGTTTCATGTATATGGTTCTATAGTGACGGATGCAAACGTTGGAATTTCTAACACTTCACCGATACATACATTAGATGTGGGGTCAAATGTATACATTGATGACACGGCGTCAAATATTTTAGTTGTTCATGGGGATTCTAAAATCGACGAAACATTATTTGCGAATGATATTTCTGTTTCAAATATTTTGGAAGTTTCTGGGAATATCAACGCTCTGACAGAACTTAATGTCACTGGTAATATACACGCGGCGTCGAATGTGATTGTCACTGGTGGTATTCAGGCTCTCTCAAATGTAGACGTGACTCGCGATCTTAATGTCTCCGGCAATGTATACGCAACATCCGATGTTAATGTAACTGGGAATACAAATGCCCTCTCGGAACTCAACGTGACTGGAAATGTTTATGCATCTTCAAATGTTGATGTGACTCAACAACTCAATGTGACTGGGAATACAAACGCCCTTTCGGAACTCAACGTGACTGGGAATGTCTATGCATCTTCAAATGTTGATGTGGCACAAGAACTCAACGTAACTGGGAATACAAACGCCCTTTCGGAACTCAATGTAACTGGGAATACGAATGCCCTCTCAGAACTCAACGTGACTGGGAATACGAATGCCCTTTCGGAACTCAATGTGACCGGAAATGTACACGCATCGAAAAATGTGCTCGTGACTGGTCATATTTTTGGTTCTTCAAATGTTGTTGTTTCGAACGATCTCGCGGTATCTAGAGACGTGTATGCCTCAAATGTCAACGTCAACAAGAAACTTTCAGTCACCGGAAATGTTGAAGCACTTTCAAACCTGAATGTCGTGGGTAATGTTTTTGCTAAATCAAATGTGAGTGTTACAAATGACCTCGATGTTTCTGGAAATATATATGCAACACGAGACCTCATCACAACTGGTAATATTTATGCAACTTCAAATATTCAGGTGTCAAATGAAGCAGTCATTAAGGGTGATCTATACGCAAATGGAAATGCTTTCGTGACAAAAGAACTTACCGTCACAAAGAATATTAACGCAACATCGAATGTTGATATTACAAAGGATCTTAATGTAACCGGAAATGTCTACGCAAACTCAAATGTGAGTGTTTCAAAACAACTGGATGTTTCTGGAAATACGTACATGAACTCAAATGCTCACGTGTCAAAGAAATTGTATGTAACCGGGGCCATAGAGGCGAGTTCTACTATAAATGCGGTGGGTTCTGTGACAGCTTCATATTATTATGGTAACGGGAGTACACTTTCTAATGTAACACTCGAACAGGTAACAAGGTTTGGAAATACTACATCAAATACCATATTCTTCAACAATCCTGATATAGCAGTTGTCACCGATGGTGATATGGGTGTCGGTACTGATACACCTGACCACAAACTCCACGTTGCGGGTGATATTCGAGCGGATACAGACATATACGCCGTTCAGTATTATGGTGGAGGGAATACACTTTCAAATGTCACACTTCAAGTTGTGACCGATAAGGGTAATACAACATCAAATACACTTCAATTTACAAATGAACATACCGCGTTTACAACAGATTTAGTATCAAATGTTGAGGTTAAGTTGGATCAATTGTCGAATGTTGTCATCACGAATCTAGAAGCCGATCATGGTCTCGTGTACGATGGATCGAATTGGGTAAATGATTTCAACTTGCACAACTTTATTAAAATTCACAATCTTACGGGGTCAACACTTTACAGAGGTAATGTCGTATATATTGTGGACTCTTTCAACAATAATGTAGCTAATGTAGCCCTCGCGAAGTCTGATTCGGCCGCCACGATGCCGGCGATCGGTCTCATTCATGAAAACGTCCTCCCCGGGGATGAAGGGGTCGCGGTGGCGTACGGTAAAGTACAAGGTATAAACACATTAGGTTACACAGAAGGTCAGACAGTTTATGTGAGTAACACAAATGCTGGCCACGTCATGAACACAAAGCCATATGGTCTCGGCGACCAAATTCAAAACGTTGGTATTTGTATCAAAGCACACCAAAACAATGGTGTCATCTTCGTGACAGGTGTGGGTCGTTCCAATGATATCCCAAATGCTCCCATCGAGACCACGACATCACCATATGTCTATGTCAACACAGCTGACAATAACCTTCGAAAGATTGTTCCTTCAAATCTTTTGACAAAACTTCAAACCCTTGAACAAGTTGTAAATACTGGAAATACCGTCGCAAATACAATAAATGTTACAGGTCTCACAGCAACGGCAAATGTTGATGTAGGTGGGAATGTTTCAATCGATGGTCTCACACAAGACTATTTACCAATGATTGGTGCAGGTAACTATTTGGTAGATTCGCCAATACGAAAGGATAATGGAAATATCATCATAGGTTCTGATACTGAAATTACGGGCAACTTATTTATTACGGGTAACTCGATCACAATTAGTTCAAACAGTCTCATCATTAATGATCGCATTCTGGGAATTGCAAACAACAATCCCAGTCACGATTTGGACACGGGTATCATTATTGAACACCCCGGACACAATATTGCACTCGTTCATCACGGTGACGAGGATCGTTTTTCCATGGGATATACCCAAAACACAATTACGGATAATCATGTGACACCGGATAGTAACATATTCTTCCTCAATATACTGGGTAACGTTGAAGTTCAAAATAGTCTGACTGTGAATGAAACTGTGTATGCTCCATTTTTTGATGGCGACGGCGGCCTTCTCTCCAACTTGGCGAGTGACTTTGAAGAAATTATAATTAATGGTAATACAACTTCAAATACAGTTGAGTTTAGAGGTGCTACGAGCTTAGTCACGACGGGTTCGGTTGGAATTGCGAATACAGAACCCGCACACGACCTTTCTGTGGGTTCAAATCTCTACGTAGATGATGATGGTTCAAATGTATTACATGTTACTGGAAATATCTACGCTACAAGTTTTATTGGTGATGGTTCACAACTCGACAATATTGCGTCGAATTTGGAAGAAATTGTCCTCAATGGTAATGTGTCTTCTGGGACGATTCAACTCACAAACACCAATGTGGGACTTGTCGCAACAGGGAATGTGGAAGCGAACTACTTTATAGGCGATGGTTCACAACTTGATAATATTGCGTCGAATTTGGAAGAAATTGTCCTTAATGGGAATGTATCTTCTGGGGTGGTTCAACTCATAAACCCGGATGTAGGTCTTGTCGCAACAGGGAATGTGGAAGCGAACTACTTTATTGGTGATGGTTCACAACTTGATAATATTGCGTCGAATTTGGAAGAAATTGTCCTTAATGGTAATGTGTCTTCTGGGGTGGTTCAACTCATAAACCCCGATGTAGGTCTTGTCGCAACAGGGAATGTGGAAGCGAACTACTTTATAGGTGATGGTTCACAACTCGACAATATTGCTTCAAATTTGGAAGAAATTGTCCTCAATGGGAATGTATCTTCTGGGGTGGTTCAACTCACGAACGCTGATGTTGGTCTTGTGGCAACGGGAAATATACAAGCCAATTATTTCATTGGTGATGGTTCACAACTTGATAATATTGCTTCAAATTTGGAAGAAATTGTCCTCAATGGTAATGTGACGAGTCAAACAATTCACATCCAAAACACGGTAAGTCTCACAACAACTGGAAACGTTGGTATCGCAAATACAAATCCAACGTGTCACCTCGCAGTTGGTTCCAATGTATGCTTTGACGACACGAGTTCAAATATATTGACAATCGATGGTAATGTTTTAGCGCATCGGCTGACACTCGATAGTATTCAAATCGCTTCTGTGTACGCCCTTGAATATGTTACAATGGAGGGGAATACTACATCAAATACAGTGGAATTTACAAATGAATCCACAGGTCTTGTGACAACAGCAAATGTGGGTGTCGCAAATTCAAATCCGGTGCACACTCTCGATGTTGGTTCGAATCTTTGGGTCGATGATGTGGGTTCGAATGTTTTATATGTCAACGGAAATGTTCATGTAGCCGGTTCACAACTCACAACAGATGGAAAAGTTGGTATTGGAAATACAGCACCAGGTCATGACTTAAGTGTGGCGTCGAATTTGTATGTCGATGATGATGGCTCTAATGTTCTTGTCGTCACAGGGAATGCATCATTTGGACACACAATAACCCTCGGTGCTATTGAAATTACACCAGCTTATAACCTCGAAGAAGTTACAGGAGAGGGTAATACAACTTCAAATGTCATTCAATTTACAAACTCGAATGCAGGTATTGTAACGACTGGTGGCATCGTGACTCATACAGGTGAATATGCGTGCAAAAGATACTCTTACAGTAATGTGAGTATTCCATTTGGGTTTTCAAATGTCGGCCTTACATTCGCTTCAAATGTTTTTTATGCAAAAGTGACTGCTCAATTATTACACGGGAATGAAGAAATTAGCACCCTTGTATACGACACCCAGGGTGGTACAAGAGATGGCACCGAATCGTCCCTCGATATTGCCATTGGATCCAAATCGCTTTTTGGAAGCACAAATGCGAAACCTTGGAGCTCAGTCGTCACTACAACACCCACAATGGTTATCATGGAACCAAGTGCTATAGGTACACAAACATATGGTTGTGACCTCTTTGTGGAATACATGTCGTCCGCTTCAGATGGCAAATTAGAATCAATTAGTGTAGGTGCAAATATTGTAAAATCTTTTATGTATTAATATTAATGGCGTCGACGAACATTCAATCTTTTCCTGGAAAAGTTGGTGTTTCCAACACGAACCCTATACATACACTTGATATTGGGTCAAATGTATATATAGACGATGCAGCTGATACTAAAGTTCGCGTTATGGGGAATATTCATGCGTCGGGGATTACAGTCGACGGTAATATAACTGTCATAGAGACTGATAACCTTTCGGTGAAAGATCCAGTCCTACTCCTGGCTTCTGGGAGTACAGGTACAAGCGATACGGGTATTATTATGAAACGCGCAGACGGTGATGCGAATGTAGCCGTATTTTACGATGAAGGGGTTGGTTTGAAAATATGTCACACCATGTCGAGTGGAGATGAAATTCACTTAACAGCCGATACAGCCAACGCACTCGCTACAAGTGTGTACGGACCGGTAACAATAGAAAATACAGGGGTGCAATCGCTTTCTGTAAGTGGGGGTGCACAAATAAACAAAACACTTCAAATTGGAACAATTGCAAATCTTTATGTTGACACAACGACGTCAAACGTCGGTATCGGGACGAATGCACCCGCGTACAAATTGGATGTCCACGGGGAGTCTAACGTTGGGGTGCTCACGGCGTCCACCATCTCCGTGGCGGGTACGACCCCCACCGGTTCGAACGTCCTCGAAATCAATGGCACAGCGAACGCGGTCGCCTACTGGGGTGATGGTTCTAATTTGACGAGTGTAGCGATGGATAGCGACCTCCAATCTAATGTGACCATTTTGAGGGACGAGATTGATTCAAACCTTGCTACGGCGAGGACGGACCTCCAATCGAATGTGACCATCCTTCGGGGTGAAATCGATTCAAACCTTGCTACGGCGAGGACGGACCTTCAATCCAACGTGACCATCCTTCGGGGTGAAATCGATTCAAACCTTGCCACCGCTAGAACGGACCTCCAAT
>Ga0102948_1000667_pt1 | contig 13598 bp, 10 predicted proteins | sample SalPonA_A_H2O_MG_FD_78211 | JGI IMG/M metagenome (GOLD analysis project Ga0102948, IMG submission 78211) | Water microbial communities from South San Francisco under conditions of wetland restoration - Salt Pond MetaG R2A_A_H2O_MG | ecosystem: Environmental > Aquatic > Non-marine Saline and... | reverse complement strand
GTGGTTTCGGGGGGGGGTTGTGGAAAGACAGGGTTGCGGTACGCAGGCTCCGGTTACCTGCCCAGTCATGATGGGGGGCAGCGGTCTTCACCTTTCTAAAGCAATAGAAAAACATACGAAGAATGGAATCTCAAGCGACACGGATAAGGAATGATAATGGTGGACTTTTGGCTTATTTTTTATCGCATCGACCGCGGAGGAGAAAGACCGCGGATTTGGTTAAGAGGGATCGCAGCGGCAGGAGGAAGCCCGGGAAGCCGAAAATGGATCTTGAAGCGGTTGGCAATGCATAGAAAGCTTTCATCCCTCGTCGGTGGGCTCTCCTGATTGATTTCAGGCGGTCGATCGCGAACCCCAACGCGAACTATCAACCCCGTTACTTTAAAAATGAAGCTCGGTCTAACCGGAGGCATAGGTTGTGGAAAATCGACCGTCGTTGCTCTCTTTCAACAAGCAGGTTGGCGCACGGTCGGGACCGACGCGGTCGTTGCGGATCTTCTGGAGCAGGACGCGGAGGTTCGGGCGGAACTGCGCCGACACTGGGGGGCAACGGTTTTTTTGGACGGCGGTTCGGTGGATCGCCAACGGATTGCGGCAAAGGTATTTTCTGACGAGGCCGAGCTACGCTGGCTGGAGAAGTTGCTGCATCCCCGGGTCCGGGAGGTCTGGCAGGGTGCTGTTGACGGGGATCCCGCGGCAAGATGGCTGGTCGAGATTCCGTTGTTGTTTGAAAAAAGGCTTGAAAGCGCGTTCGATTTCACTGTCTGTGTTGCAGCTCCCTCTGATGTGGTTGAAATCCGTATGGCGGCCAGAGGTTACACCGGGGAGGCTGTTGAGCGTCGGCGCAGGCGGCAGATGCTGCTCGAAGAAAAATTGATCCGAGCCGACTATGTGATCACCAACGCGGGCAACCTAGATTTCTTAAAAGACCAAACCTCGCTTCTGATCCACCGATTGACGGTGGGAACTACCTGATTTTTCTATGAGTGAAGAGAACCAAGAAATGATTCCCGGTATGCAACCCGGAGAACCGGAGAGAAAAAAGCCCGCTAAGAAAGCGGCCAAAAAACGGGCGGCTAAAAAACGGGCGGTTAAGAAGGCGGACCCGAAAGCCGCGGAAAATAATGATGATGAGGTGACTTTCAGCGCAAATATTCAAGTCGACCAGTCCGAGTCAGAGGTGCCGGTTGCGGACTCGAAGGGGCCGGATCGAGAGGAAAAGAAGGTCCAGCAAAACCATAACCCCAATCAGCACCACCCCCATCCAAACGACCGCTCAAAGGCCAATAAATTCAAAAATAAAAACAAACGGAGCAAGCAGCGCGGTAAAAACAAGAATTGGCGCGATCGGAAGAAGCGCGATCGCGAGGAAGAGGCTCCGATCGAGTTTGGCGAACTCCTCGAATGGGAGACTCTGGATAAGCTCGAATCCATCCAAGCGCTTGCTTCGGAACTCAAGGCAGGTGGCAGCGCTTTCGACTTCAACCGCGTTTATGATATGGGGCTTACCGAACTGCGCGGTGAAGCGGCTGCTGAGGAGGTTGAAACCGGCCATCATGCTCCGAATCGGGAGGCTCTGATCAATGCTCTGGTCGAGCAGGCGGCAGCAGAAAAACGGGAGATTCTTTCGGTCGGCGTGCTTGAGTTAATGGAAGAGGATGACGGGGGCATTCTCGTTTATGAACGCGACAGCTACCGGATCAGGCCGCTTTGCGCCTACGTGCCCCAAGTTCTCATCGACCGCTACGGGTTGAAGCGCGGCCATATCGTGAAGGCGCAACTGCACCCGCACCGTGAGAATGAGTCCTGCCCCTTTGTCGTGCGGATCGACCGCGTAATGGATCGTGATCCGGAGACCTTGAGCGAGATTGTCCCCTTTACCGAGCGGGTTCCTTACTACCCGACGTCGCGGATTTTGATGGAGTCGGACACGGGCGCGAAGTGGGATAACCTCTCCATGCGAGTGGTCGACTGTTTGACTCCGGTTGGTTTTGGTCAACGGGGCCTCATTGTAGCCCCTCCCCGGACGGGTAAGACCGTCCTGCTTCAGGGTATGGCGAATTCAATCCAGAAAAACTACCCGGAGGCACACCTGATCATCCTGCTCATCGATGAGCGGCCTGAGGAAGTCACGGATTTTCGGCGTCAGGTGCACGGTGAGGTCATCAGTTCAACCTTTGACGAATCCGCTGCAAGTCACGTCCATGCCGCTGAAATGGTGATCGAGAAAGCCCGCCGTATGGTCGAGGTTGGTAAAGATGTTGTAATATTGCTCGACTCGATTACGCGACTGGCGCGGGCCTATAACACCACCATGCCGAACAGCGGCAAGATTTTGTCGGGTGGCGTTGAGGCGAACGCGCTGCAAAAGCCGAAGCGGTTTTTCGGCTCGGCACGAAATATTGAGGACGGTGGCAGCCTCACCATCATTGCGACAGCCCTTGTGGAAACAGGCAGCAAGATGGATGAAGTCATCTTCGAAGAGTTTAAGGGCACCGGAAATATGGAACTGCATTTGGACCGTGGATTGTCCGACAAGCGGATTTTTCCGGCGCTGAGCATCGATAAAAGCGGCACGCGTAAGGAGGAATTGCTCTACCATCCGGATGAAATGCAGAAAATTTATTCATTGCGCAGAGCGATGAAAGGCCTACCGTCCACAGATGCTATGGAAATGCTCATCCAGCGTATTAAAAAGACGAATACCAACGCCGAATTTTTGATGAGCGTAGCCCGTTAGTCTTCCTCTTTTAAAACCTCATTATTATTTTATCCCAGTGACTTCCGCCGACGAATTTGTTCTACAACTAATTACTGATAAAGGGATTGTCGATGCCTCGGCGATCGAGGATGCTCGCCGGGAGCTTTCGGAAACCGACGTTCAAGGCGATATGGACACCGCGATCCTCAATTTTTTGATTGAGGGTCGTCAGGTTGAACCGATGCAGATTGCCGAGGTTTTGGCCGAGGAGTTTAACATGGAGACGGTGGATCTGAGCGATGTGCGCGTCTCCGATGAGGCCCTCGATCTGGTTCCCTACGATCTGGCCAACCGATACAAGGTCATCCCTCTCCAGGCAGATGGCAGCGAGGTCGAGATCGCGGTGGCCGACCCGCTGGATATGGACGCGATCGACAGTATCAGCCACGTGATCCAGCGCACGGTCAACTGCCGGGTAGCTCCCTTGGTGGACATTGAAAAGGCGATCCATCAGTATTACGAAGGCGCGCGCGCCGAGGCGAGCGAGGTCGGCAATATTTTTTCAGAGCACGACGATTCGGACGCGCTTGGTGCGGATATCGACCTGCCCCTGGGGGGAGCTGCCAGTGAAGAGGAAGCGCCCATCATTAAATATGTCCACATGGTGATTTCGGAAGCACTTAAAAGGCGCGCCTCCGACATTCACATGGAGCCACTGGAGAAGCGTTTCCGGGTGCGCTATCGTATCGACGGGGTCATGCATGAAGTGGAGAATCCGCCCAAACGTTTGCAGCCTTCGATCGTTTCGCGAATCAAGCTGATGTCCAATGTCAGTATTGCCGAGAAACGGGTGCCTCAGGACGGGCGAATCAATATTAAAGTCGGCGCCAAGGTGATCGACCTACGGGTTTCGACCCTTCCGACGGCCTTCGGGGAGAGCATTGTCATGCGGATTCTCGATAAAGAGGGGCTGCGCCTCGGCTTGCCGGAACTGGGCTTTTTCAGTGACGACCAAGCCACTTTCGAGAAAATCATTTCACTCCCGGACGGCGTTTTCCTCGTTACTGGACCCACCGGTTCCGGGAAGTCGACGACTCTTTACTCGGCACTGAATTATATCAATCACCCCGACCGAAAAATTATCACGGTGGAGGATCCGGTGGAGTATGAAATGACAGGGGTCAACCAGGTGCAGGTCCGCCGCGATGTGGGCATGACCTTTGCCGCGGCTCTGCGTTCGATGCTGCGCCAGGCACCGAATATTATCATGGTGGGGGAAATCCGGGATAAGGAAACGGCCGAAATCGCAATCAATGCCTCGCTGACCGGACACATGGTTTTCAGCACTCTGCATACAAACGATGCACCGAGTGCAATCAGCCGTCTGGTCGACATCGGGATCAAGCCTTTCCTCGTCGCGGCGGCCGTGCGGGCCGTTTTGGCCCAGCGGTTGGTGAGGCGTAATTGTCCAGCTTGCAGGGAAGCGGCCCAGCATGACGAGAAGATGCTCAGTTCGCTCGGGATCCGGCCCGACCAAGCGGCTGATGCCACTTTTATGGCCGGAAAAGGATGCGAGAAATGCACCGGCACCGGCTACCGTGGACGGGTCGGCATCTTCGAAATGTTCAATGTGAACGAGGAGCTCCAGCAGATGATTTATGAACACGCCAGCCTCGTCGCGCTGCGCGATAAAGCCCGCGAGATGGGGATGCGCACCATGCGCGAGGATGGGGTTCGAAAGGTCGTGGCCGGCGTTACCACCCCCGGCGAAGTGCTCCACGCCACGGTCGCGGATTCCATTTAATTATCACTCTGGTTGATGTCCCGATGAGCTACGAAATGAATGACCTTCTCGAACTGATGGTGGATCAGGGCGCATCGGATTTGCACATCCAGGTCAACCAGGCGCCGACGCTCCGGATTAGTGGATCGATGACTCCAGTCGACGGCCCCCCGCTCACTCAAAAAGACGCCGAAGACTTGATGAAGGCGATCACTTCCAGCTCGAATCAGGAAAAGCTCAAGACTTCCGGAGGAGCCGATTTCGGATTCGCCTTTCAGGGAAAATCCCGCTTTCGGGTCAGTGTGATGCGGGCGAAAGGGGCCTACGGAATCGTTCTGCGTCAAATTCCGAACGATTTGTTCAAGCTCAGCGATATTGGCCTGCCGGATAAGGTCAAAGAGCTGATCAGCCGGCCGCGCGGACTGATCCTGGTGACCGGGCCGACCGGTTCCGGAAAATCAACTACGCTGGCTTCGATGATCAACTGGATCAACGAGCACCATGATGGCCATATCATAACGATCGAGGATCCGATTGAGTATTTCCACGGACACAAGAAATGCATCGTCACTCAACGTGAGGTGGGCGTCGATGTCGGTTCATTTTCCGATGCCATCCGCGGTGCTCTGCGGCAGGATCCGGACGTGATTCTGGTCGGTGAAATGCGCGACCTTGAAACGATTGAGGCCGCGGTCGGTGCCGCCGAGACCGGGCACCTTGTCTTTGCCACCTTGCATACCACCGGAGCGGCGCGCACAGTCGATCGAATCGTCGATGCCTTTCCAGCGGATATGAAGGATCAGATGCGCACGCAATTGGCCTCATCCGTTGTGGCGGTCATTTCACAGGTGCTTTGCAAGAAAAAGGGCGGCGGGCGCATCGCGTCCTTCGAGATCATGGTCACCACCACCTCCATCGCGCAGCTGATCCGCGAAAACAAAACCTATCGAATCGCCTCCGACATTCAGACCGGTGCGACTCACGGGATGATCAGTTTGGATGCCCACCTGCTCAGCCTCTACAATCGCGACCTGATTTCAGCCGAAGAGGCGCTTTCCAAATCACAACTGCCCGGACCGATGCGGGAGAAACTTATTGAATGCGGAGCCAAGCTCAGCATCTAGCATTTCACTTCAAGATACTTCCAGGTAATTGCCCAAATGTTCGAAGACCATAACGAAACCGTTTACGAAATCATCCAGTCGTCCAATCTTCTCGATCAGGATCAGCTCGATGAATTGAACGAATCCCACCTGCACACCGGTAAGTCGCTGGCCGATGCGGTTATCGACTCCGGCCTCGTTGAGCGCCCCGCGATTCTCTCGGCGGTTGCTGATTATCTCGGCTACAGTTTTCTGGAGAAGACGCCCAATAACGTGAGCGAAGAGGTCGCTTCTGCGGTTCGTGCCAGTGTGGCACGGATGTATGCCATCGTCCCCTACGAAGTCGATGATACCTCGATCACCCTTCTGGCAAAGGATCCCTTCAACCCCTCCATTATTGATGATCTGACCTTCACCCTTAACAAGGATGTCACGATCATTGTTTGCGATCCGGACACGATTGACCCGCTGATCGTGAACACTTACGGAGAGGAAAACTCCTCGATCGACGACATTCTCGGAGATCTCGGGGACACCTTCACCGATTCGGACGATGACCTTTCGGAGGGCGATCTTGCGGATATGGCCAACCAGACGCCAATCATTCGCTTCGTGAATCTGGTTCTGCAGCAGGCGATCAAAGACAAGGCCTCCGACGTTCACTTCGAACCGTTCGAAGACCAATTCAGAATCCGCTACCGGATCGACGGTGCTCTTTATGAAATGGCACCACCGCCACGCAATTTGGCAGTTCCCGTTACCTCGCGGATCAAGGTGCTCTCGAACATGAATATCTCGGAGACCCGTATCCCGCAGGATGGACGGATCAAAATGACGATCGCCGGTCGGCCGGTTGACCTGCGTGTCTCGACTCTGCCGACCCAGTTCGGCGAGAGCGTGGTGCTCCGGGTCCTCGATAAATCCGTGGTCAATCTCGACCTCGAGGCGCTCAGCCTACCCGACGATATTCTGGCAACCATCCGCGAACTGGTGGACCGGCCCAACGGAATCTTTATTGTTACCGCGCCAACCGGCTCGGGTAAGACCACTACTCTTTACAGTGCTCTGCGCGAGGTGAATACGGTGGAGACCAAGATTCTTACCGCGGAAGATCCGGTCGAATACGAGATCGATGGGATCATGCAGGTAGCGGTAAACCACCAGGTCGGCCTCGACTTCGCCCGCGCACTGCGTGCCTTTCTCCGTCAAGATCCCGACAAGATCATGGTCGGGGAGATCCGCGACCTCGAAACCGCACAAATCGCGGTGCAGGCCTCGCTGACGGGGCACGTTGTCTTAAGCACGCTGCACACCAATGATGCTTCCGGCGCCGTGACCCGCCTCATCGACATGGGCCTTGAGCCGTTCCTGATTTCCGCCTCTCTTGAGGCGATTCTTGCTCAGCGCCTCGTGCGCCGGATCTGCAAGAGCTGCCGCACGGCCTATGAGCCGGGGCAGGACCTGATTGATATTTTGGAAGTGGACCCGCTCGAGATCGCGGACAAAGACTTCTACTATGGTGAGGGTTGCCCGGAATGCAGTGGGACCGGCTATCGCGGACGCATCGGCCTGTTTGAAATGATCGTGGCATCCGATGCCTTGCGCGAGCTCATCAACAAGCGTGCCCCCACTTTGACAATTAAGCAAAAAGCCCTCGAGCAAGGCATGCGAAGCTTGCGTGACGATGGTCTGCGCGCCATTTTCGACGGAAATTCTACAATCGAAGAAGTCCTCAAATACACCTAATCCCTTATATTTATGGCCAAATTCAAATACACGGCGATCGATGCCAATGGTAAGCAGAAGACAGGAACGGTCGATGCGGCGAGTCAGGACGAGGCAAATTCCAAGCTCACTGCGGTTGGCTTGATGCCCACGAAAGTTGCTGTGGCGGGAGCTGAGACCAAGGCAAAAAAAAACAAAGAGCCTAAAAAGGGTAAGAAGAAAGCAACCGGGTTTGGCCGGGTGATCAAACCCGAGGATCTCACGGTCTTCACCCGTCAGCTGGCCACGCTTCTCCAGGCAGGTCTACCGCTTCTGCGGGCACTCGAAGTCATGATCCGGCAGGAGAAAAACCTGCGATTCAAGGAGGTCCTCGAGCAGATCGCTGATCAGGTCAAGTCGGGCAACTCCTTCTCTGACGCGCTCTCGCAACACCCGAAGATTTTCGACCGTCTCTTTATCAACATGGTGCGCGCCGGTGAAGCGGGCGGCGTGCTCGATACCGTTTTATCCCGACTCGCCGGCTTCATGGAGAAAGCCTTGAAGACCAAGAAAAAGGTCAAGTCAGCCCTCGTTTACCCAATCGTGGTGGTCGGAGTGGCGGTCTCGATCGTTACCCTGCTCATGGTGTTCGTCGTGCCCAGCTTCGAGGCGATCTTCGAGGATATGCTCGACGGTAAGGCCCTGCCCGCGCCGACCCAGCTCGTCATCGACATCAGTAACTTCTTCCAAACCGTGATGTTCTTTACCGACTCGCTCGTTCTGAATCTGGTTATCGATGCGGTCATCATCGTTGCCGCCTACATGATTTTGAAACTTCTCATGAAGACAAAGCCGGCTCAGATCGCCTTTAACTGGCTTTCGATCAACATCCCGAAGGTTGGTGAGCTTGCCCGAAAGGTGAACATCGCCCGCATCACCCGGACCTTCGGAACTCTGCTTTCCAGTGGTGTTCCCATTCTCCAGTCGATCATCATCACGAAGGATATCACCAGTAATAAGTATTATACGGAGGCCTTGAACCGGATTCATGACAGTGTGCGTGATGGAGAATCGCTCTCCGCGCCCATGGAGCGAGAGTCGGTCTTCCCGAACATGGTCACCAGTATGGTCGATGTCGGTGAGGAGACCGGCGAGCTCTCCGAGATGCTGAACCGCATCGCCGATAATTACGACGAAGACGTGGATAACGCCGTGGCCGGCATCACCTCGATCATCGAGCCCGTCATGATCGTCTTCCTCGCCGTCGTGGTCGGCTTTATCGTCATCGCGCTCTTTTTGCCCATCGTCGAAATCATCCGCGGCCTCACCGGCTGATCGCAAAAAGGAAACGCTCTAACAAAACGCAGCTTCACCGGAAGCTGCGTTTTTCATTTTCGGCCCCGCAAACCTAGTTTTGAACACCTGCGCACCGAAAAAATACAAACAGGTTCGCAACTGGAATTATCGGCCCGGGTAGAACCCTTCGACCAGCGAAGCTTTTCGAGACGGTCTTTATAGAAATTCCGTCAGGGATACGCGTTTCATCCTCTCGTTTTTTCCGCCATCTCCTGTTCGAGGCGTTCGATGTATTCGGAAACGTTGCAGGTGAGCATGCGGGTGCTGCCGGGGGCGACTTCGAGGACTTTATTGACGACGCCGTCGAGGAAGGCGCGGTCGTGGCTGACGAGGATGACGGTGCCGTCGAAGTCGTTGATGGCGTCCTGGAGGACTTCCTTCGATTTGATGTCGAGGTGATTGGTCGGCTCGTCGAGGATGAGGCAGTTGCCGGGCTTCATGAGCATCTTGGCGAGAGCGACGCGGTTCTTCTCGCCGCCGGAGAGCACGCCGGTCTTTTTCAGGGCTTCGTCGCCGGAGAAGAGGAGGGCGCCGAGGGCGGCGCGGGGGTTGGCATTGTCATTCCCGATGGCTGAGTTTTCCACTTCCTGCAGGACAGTGTTGGCCGGATTGAGCTCGTCGGCCTGCGACTGGGCGAAGTAAGAGATGACGGTGTTGAGACCTGTCTCGACCTCGCCCGACTGGTAGGGCTCGGTGCCGGCCATGATCCGTGCGAGGGTCGACTTACCCGCACCGTTTACACCAACCACTGCGATGCGGTCGCCCTGGTCGATCCGGAGGTCGAGCCCGTCGAAGATAACGTTTTCTCCATAAGCTTTGTTAAGATCACGAATCGTGATAACCTTAGCGCTGGAAGGCGGGGGAGGAGGGAAACGGAAGAAAATCTTTTTCTCTTCGCGGGGAATCTCAATGATCTCCATCTTTTCAAGCTGCTTGATCCGGCTCTGCACCATGCTGGCTTTTTTCACGTTGGATCGGAACTTGTTGATGAAGTCCTTAATTTCGGAAATTTCCTTCTGTTGGTTTTTGTGCGCCCGGCGGAGGACTTCGAGCTGCTTTTCCGTCTCCCTCACGTAGAACGAGTAGTTCCCCTTGAAGCTGTTCAGGTTGCCGAGCTTCAGCTCAACGGTCCGGTTCGCCACCTCATCGAGAAAGGCGCGGTCGTGGGAGATGACGATGATGGCGCCCTTGTAGTGCTTCAGGTATTGCTCAAGCCAGTGTTGGGAAACGATGTCGAGGTGGTTGGTCGGTTCGTCCAGAATGATAAGGGAGGGGCTCTGCAGGAGGAGCTTAGCCAGGGCGATACGCATCTGCCAGCCGCCGGAGAACTCGCCGGTATCGCGATCCATGTCTTTAAGCGAGAAGCCCATCCCGGTCAGGATACGCTCGATGCGGGACTTCATTTTTTCCGGCTCGAATTGCTCCAGCCGTTGCTCCCACTCACCGATCAGGTCGATGAGTTCGTAGTATTCCTCCGCTTCAGTATCCATTTCGAGCAGGTCGGCGTCGGCCTTTTCAATCTTCTGCTGAAGTTCGAGAATGTCGCCAAAGGCGCTCTGGGCTTCGTCGTAGAGGCTACGCCCGGAAACGGAGATGCCATCCTGGGGCAGATAGCCGATCGTCACGTAGCCGGCCTTGTCGAAGGAGCCTTTGTCCGGTTCGATCTCGCCCATGATCATACGGAGGAGGGTGGTCTTGCCTGATCCGTTGGAGCCGACCAGGGCGATGCGGTCGTGCGCACCGATGACGGTGTTGATTCCATTGTAGAGGACTTTCTTGCCGAAGTTGTGGGTAACTTGATTGATCGTGATCATAGAAAAAAAGAAACGAGTTTGCGGTTTCAGCGACTCTGGTGGGCTTGCCCTTGCGATGGCGGTGTCGATGGGCAGCGCGCTTTTTTGATAAAGGAACCGGGATTGAACGATCTCTTGGCCGGATAGCAAAGAAAAAGCCCGGAGCAGTTGCATCCGGGCTGTTGAAGAGGGCTGCCTCTTCGGGATCTGGGCCTTCGATAGCCGTTTCTTATGCAGTTTAGCTTTGTTTATTTTGCTGCTGCTTCTGGCGCATCACTTTGCGCATTTCTTTCATTTCGGTTTGGTCGAGTTCGCCATCGCCGTTGCCATCGACTGTATCGAAGTGTTCGACCAGTTTCTTGGCACCGGCATTGGCAGCTTCATCCTTTGAGATCAGGCCGTTGCCATCGGCATCCATTGCGGCCCGCCTGGCCTGCCGCTCCTGCATCTGTTGCTTGGCCCGATCGCGCATTTCGGTCTGGGTAAGGCCGCCACTCCCATCGGAGTCGACTGCATTGAAGTTTTCGATGAGTCGCTTGGCGCCGGCTGCTTCAGCTTCCTGCAGGGTAACGATCTGATCGCCGTTGCTGTCGAGCTTGGAGAAGGCCTGGCCTTTCTTGCCTGGTGTTGCTCCGGAGGGTTTTGCCAGAGCGAGTGAGGGCAGGAGGGCAGCGGCGAGAAGACCGAGGAGGAGTTTTTGGTATTTCATCATTTTAATTTTGTTTGGAGTTTCGCAGCTCTGCATCGGCTGCTCATTATTGTAATCGCGCCGGTTTGGAAAAAGTTGCAGCTGTGTTTTTCATCATGGGCAGCGTGTATTTACTTTCATTCAGCGGGGTAGTTCATAGGCTTTAGCTAAGATGCCAGACGAGGATTTGACTGACTTTATCCACCGCCTACCCAAGACGGAGACTCACCTCCATATCGAGGGTGCTCTGCCCTACGAGTTGCTGCAGCGGCTTGATCCGCTCCGGTTCAAGCTGCCCCAGGCCTGCTGGGCGGAGGGTTTCAAGTGGGCCTGCTTTGAGGATTTTGAGAAACATCTCCTCGACCATGCGCTGCTCTGGTTCAACAGCGCGGATAATTACTATGAAGCGGCGCGGCTGATTTTCGAGAAGCATGTCGCGCAGAACGTTCGCTACGTGGAAACTTCTTTTCACGCCGGGGTGATTGAATTTTTGAACATTCCGGGGCCGGAGATCGTGCAGGCGATTCGCAGTGCGGCTCCATCCGGACTGGAGGTTCGCGTTTTTATGGGAATGGCCCGCAATTCCTACAATGAAGTCCTGGCACCGGTGCTTGAGGATTGTCTCGGGTGGGAGGGGCTGGCGGGAATCGATCTGCACGGGGTAGAATACCTGCCCCTGGAGGACTGGACGCCCGGGCTCTGGGCGCGGGCGCGCGAGGCCGGTCTTGAGACAAAGGCCCATGCGGGAGAGTTTGGGCCTTCCGGTCATGTCAGAGAAGCGCTCGAGCTGCTCGGCACCCGGCGGATTCAGCATGGCATCCGTGCTGTCGAGGACCCGGAAGTGCTGCAGCTGGCAATTGACCTCGATGCGACCTTCGACGTTTGCCCGATCAGTAACGTGAAACTCGACGTTGTTGCAACAATGGCTGAGCACCCGATTCGGGAATTTTTCGACCGGGGTCTGCGTTGCACGATCAGCACGGACGATCCCTTTTCTTTTGGAAACAACGTCGAGGATGAGTATCAAGCGCTGGCGACCCAGTTGAATTTTAAAAAGGCGGAATTGGCGCAACTGGCACGCAACGGCTTTGAAGTCGCCCGTGTCGACGACAAGACCCGCGCATCATGGCTGCAGGAGCTTGAGGTAGTGCTAGCTGAATGATCCCGGTGCAAAAAAAAACTCCCCGGAAAAAGGGGAGCTTCTGAGGAGGAGCCTTTGAAGAGAGCTCTCGGGAAACACGCCGGAAACGGGAGTGTTTCAGTCTGTCCAGCCTGTCCTGCCTGACCAGAGAGCGGGCGGAAAGGACTAGACCGACTTATTCCTCCGGCTTTGTCTTACGCAGGCCGATAACCCGATTGCCATCCTCCCACTGTCCGCGCTTGCGGAGTAGGTCGACGCGCTCGAAGCGCTTAAGGACCGTGCGATTTTTTTTGCCACCTCCACCGGAGGCTTTGAAACTGTTGTGCTGGGACATGATTGAATCCTTCGTAAAAGTAAAAACCGTGGAATAAATGGAGCCCGTTTGGAAAGATCAAGGGTTAATTCCAAAGTTTTTCAAGGGGGTGGAGCCGGATTTCAGACCAGGAAGGGCAGGGTAGCAGAGGCCAGGCCAAGAATAAGAAGGAAGCCGCACATATCGGTTACTGTAGTTAGGATCGGTCCGGAGGCGAGTGCGGGGTCCTGTTTGAGCGCCTTGAGGAGAAGTGGAACGAGGCCGCCCACGCAAACGGCAACAATCGTATTGAGTGCGAGGGCGGTGCCCACGACCGCGCCGAGCATGGGGTTCCCCTTCCAGAACCAGGCGATCCCGCCAATCAGAAGGCCCAGGCAAACTCCGTTAATGAGGCCGACGCTTGATTCTTTGATAAAGACACGACCAAATTCCTTCGGACTGACTAACTGAAGAGAGAGCTCACGCATCGAGACGGCAACCGCCTGGTTTCCGGAGCAGCCGGACATGTCGGAAATAATCGGAAGGAAAACCGCCAGAGCGATAACAGCTTCAAGTGTATCGGTGTGCATGGCAATCACACTGGCCGAGATCAAATTGAGCACGATGTTGATACTCAGCCAGGACAGGCGCCGGCCACTTCGCAGATGGAGCGGCATGGAGCGCAGTTCCTCCTTACCCATCAAGCCCTGGAATTTCAGAAGGTCCTCGGTCGCGGCTTCCTGGAGCGCTTCGGTGCTGGCTTCGCGATCGATAATGCCAATCAGGCGCCCGTCCTTGTCTACGACTGGCAGTCCGAGGAAGTTGTGCTGCTCAAAAATCTGTTCCAGCTCACGCAGGGACGTCTCCGCTTGCACCGTGATCGGGTCTGGAATCATGAGTTCAGCTGCGCTCTGATCGGGACGGGCAAACAGGAGGTTTCGCACCGGCAAAACGCCCATAAGGATTTGGTCGTCGCGGAGCACGTAAGCGTATTGCACACCGTATTCGATGTAGTCTTCCCTTCGTTTCTGAATGTC
>Ga0102948_1000663_pt1 | contig 13659 bp, 10 predicted proteins | sample SalPonA_A_H2O_MG_FD_78211 | JGI IMG/M metagenome (GOLD analysis project Ga0102948, IMG submission 78211) | Water microbial communities from South San Francisco under conditions of wetland restoration - Salt Pond MetaG R2A_A_H2O_MG | ecosystem: Environmental > Aquatic > Non-marine Saline and... | reverse complement strand
CTGAATTGATACCCTTACCATTATCACAGACTAACCATTGGCCAGTGAGTTTCCCCTCCTGCTCGACTAGACGGGACGTCAATATCACCTCTGATCCCTCAGAGTGCAGGCATGAGTTGCGTATCAGGTTGGTGATAGCAACCCTGATTCTGTAAGCATCAGCTAAATAGAGCGCCGTCGCTCTCTCTGTAGACATATCCTGATGATATTCGAAATGCATACCGGAACTTGCAAGTAGGGAGGCGACACCTGAAGCAATTCCGTTGTTAAATTCAGTCAAATTAAAGATCGATAGCCGAACCGGACGTTCAAGATTTGGATCGACCATCAGACTCATGTCGTCGATAGTAGTTAGCAGGGTGTCTGTAGCGTTACGAACATCAGCTTTACGTTTGATAAATTCATTATCAGGCTCAGCCGCCATCATCGCTATGGCCGAGACAGGTGTGCGCAGTTCATGAGCGATAACACCATAGAGTTTCTGGCTTTTGCTTTTCTCTAATCTCATCTCAGCCGCGTGCGCCTCAGCACGAGTCGCTCGTGCCCTGATTAGCAACATTCTCATCACGACGAACCCCAGCAAAAGTAGTAGAACAAGGGTCAGGGTTAAACCGTAGCGTGTAAGAGCCACCGGATCCTCCATAAACGAGAGGGGACTGTTAATTACGATTGCATCGGAGGGGAGTCGCTCCCAGTCAATATTGAAACGATCCATCACTTGGTAGTCGACTTCAACGGCCAGCAAGCTATCACTGGGTTGATAGTTGTTGAGCAGAAGTTGACCCACGCGCTTGCCGGTTTGACTGGGTTCTGCGACGGTGCCGCCTAACACACCGCGCCCAATAGCGGTAGCGAAGGTTACAAACACTGGCTGAACGCTGGCATCGCTGAGCTCCTCGGCAAAATCGGCCACTATTCTCTGCTCTCCAGTACTATCTGACGGCATACCGTAATAGTGGATAACGCTGCTCTCAGGGAGGGTTTTAGCGCGATCTAGCACCTGGGAATAGGTTAAATCTTGGCCCCAAAGCTCAATTTCCAGTGTGGGGGCAACGGCTCTAAATGCCTGCAGGGTATCATCTGCATCAGGGTAAGATGAGACTAGGATGACACGGTCTACCTGAGGTAGTAGGGCTTTTATCAGTGATATAGATTCGCCCGGTATGTCGGCCTCTCGAATCACACGGGGTGATGGATCTTTACCCAGTTCGACAATTTTGTAGTCGCTCACAAGATATTTTACAGACCCGGGAAATAGTTTTGCGGTAGCGTTCTCGATAAAAGAGGTGGCGTGTCCACCCACGGCCACAACGCGGCTAATCTCAAGCCCTGAGTACTTATCATTTAACGCGTGAATCAAGCTCTCGACATCAGTTTCGCTTTGCCGCGTAACATAGGAGAGGTCCTCGCGGAACACCCTCAGATCTCCGTGCCTGACCCTCACTAAATTGGAAACCTCGCGATCGATCGCTTGTTGCCAAGGACCCGTTACGTAAGCTGAACTAAGAAAAATGACGTTTTCAGCCATCAGCATTGTGGGTGCCAGTGCCAGAATAACAACCGTTTTGAGCAGGAGTCGTTTGAGCGCCCCGAGAAGCGGGGTCTGGCGGTTAAGCATCGAAAAACATCCATATTGCCGGGTGAGTGGCGGGAGACAAATGTTGTGAACCCTGCTGTACAGACTAGTTGAGTTGTAGTGCCATCGCCAACTAAGACCAGATACAAAGACTCACAGGGTTCCTAGTCTTTTTACGGCTGGCATAACAGCGTTTAACTTCTCCATATTTATGACTGAATGGCCTTCAAGGTTAGTCTGCGATCGAAACTTTATTATGTTTTGGAGATTAGATTGATTCCCCGGGAGTGGCTCTGCTCAAGCCTAAGCGTCAGGCATGAGAATTTGTACTTGCGCTGCTTGGTCGGTGCAGTGAAGACTAACCTTACTCCACTGAAGGCCGCAGGACCTAACCTGAGACAACCGATCGCGACTACCGCTGTAAAATTTCAGTTTAATTGCGAGTTGAAGCTAGTCTGCTAAGTAACTATGAAGTGAAGAGCCAGACGGGTCGATGGTGCTTACTGCGTAAAGGTAAGTAAAAACCGAGCTTAAGCCCGGTCTTTGTGGTTTTAGAGTCAAAGCCCATCCGGACTCGCTGTTACCATCAGTTGACTGGCGTCACCAGCGCAGTGCCAGCTAGGAAGGCTGATACGTTATCGCGCTGAAGTTGTCCCATATCGGCACGGGTCTCTACTGTACCTGAGCCTTGGTGTGGCTGAATGGTGACGTTGTCCAGCTGGTAGAAACGCTCATCGATTTTAGGCTCGTTGAGGAATACATCCAGAGCGGCTCCCCCCAGAGTACCGTTCGACAGCGCCTGAATCATCGCCTCTTCATCAATGGTGGTACCACGTGAGATATTCACGATGATACCGCGAGGGCCCAGTGCTTCCAGTACCTCTTTGGTAACGAAACCTTCGGTCTCTTTGCCGCCAACCAGCGCGACTACAAGGTAATCAACAGCTGATGCCAGAGAGATAGGGTCGCTATGATAAGTCCAGTTTGGTGTCTCTTTCTCGGAGCGGGCAAAGTAGTGCACGTCCATCTTGAATGCAGCCATGCGATTGGCAATCTCGCGGCCGATACGGCCCAGGCCCAGAATGCCCACCTTGCCGCCTGAAATCTTGCGTGCCAGCGGGTATTCACCCTTAGCTGCCCAATCACCCGAGCGGGCCCATTGGCTCGCTTGTTCAAATTGACGGCCATGTGCCAGTAACAGTAGCACCGCTAGGTCGGCAACGTCGTCGTTAAGTACGTCTGGGGTGTTAGTCACTTTGATGCCCCGCGCACTCGCCTCTACTGTGTTGATCGCGTCATAACCAACACCAAAGTTTGCCACCAGTCCAAGATTTGGAAGTTGATCCATCTCAGACGCACCAAAGGCTAGATGCCCCTTGAATGCGACCACTTTGATAGCGCTGCGTGCTGTCTCCTCTAGCGAGGAGATCTCCCCCGGAGTGGCGCACCAGAGTGGCTTGAAGGTGCTGTTGAGCGCATCCACATCATTTTCAGCGTAGCTACCTATGACCAGTACATCTGACATTTTATTGTTCTCCTGCTATGTGCTCTTTCAAACCCGATTAATTAGCGCAGATATCCTGAACCGACTTTTTAATTGAGTCCAGATTAAATACGTTGTCTAACCAGTTCTCTTTGAATACGACAGACTTCGCTTGATCGATTGCCAAAAGCGCACCATCGGAAAAACGACCCTCGAAAATACCGAACGCAATAGCCAGTTCAATTTTCAGGTGGCCAAGAATAAAATCTTGTGCAGCGGCTTCAGGCACACCCATAGAGACGGCACGATCGGTTGCCTCACGCAACGCCAGAGCAAAAGTAGCGCCGACGGTTTCCGACAGTGCAGGCTCTAGAACAGCAATGTTCTCCAAAGTACAACGATGGGCCCGAGATACCGGCTGGTAGATAACCTTAGCGACCTCTTCGCAAATGGCATAGTGCTCTTCAGGACCCTGAATCAGCGCACAGACGATACCCTGAGGCGCTGCGACACCACCGAAGTAGTCTTGTTGCGCTTCGATGGACTCCTGTGCCTCAAGGATATGTGGGTGACATGGGTGAGTACAGAAGTAGGTGACATCGTCACGAGCAGGCATCTCGCCAGCGTAAGGCGCTGCCGCATCCAATACGATCACTGCAGTACCGGGCTTCAGTTTGTCGATAAAGGTGTGGCAGATCTTACCGATCAGTTTGTCTGGTACCGCCATTAGAACAACGTCGGCGCCAGCTAGAGCCACATCCTGCTCAACAGCCTCAAGGCCCGTGGCCTCTTTGAGGCGCTCGCGGCCAACCTCAGACACCTCTACGGGATCCAATTCAAAGCGCGAGTTGGCTAGGTTCTGCGCCAAACGGACGCCCATTTTTCCGCCCGCGCCCAGGAGAGCTACTTTTGTCATCTTTATATCCTCTTGATCTCAGCTTGTGGCTCCAGCGCCACGTTTGATCCATCCAAAGTAATCAGCACTGCCCATCTGACCGCCCTTGAGTGCAAGCTGGAGTCCAGCCAGCTCAGGGTTATCCGAGTGTGCCTCCAGTAGCGACGCACCGGGTATCGTCGGTGCCAGTGCAGTGAAAGCGTAAAGATCGAGCTCGCGTGAGACATAACCCGAGGTATCGCCCCCGGATATAACAGCTCGGCGTATACCCGTGGTGTGAATCAGGTCGGCAAGGACGCGTCCCAAGGCTGCGCCGATGCGACTGTTGGCTAGATCCATAGAGATCTGTTCGCGTTCTAACGTTGCGCGCATCCGTGCCACAGACGGATCATCGGGGCCGTGTGCAGTGAAAATTAGAGGGTCAAGACCGCGTGTTAAAGCATCCAGTGCAGCCTGTTTAACTTCGCCGTCCAGGGCTCGATCATTCACCGCCGCGCGCGAAGCATCAAGTTCAATCAGTGCAAAACCATTTTTAGCAGCCCAATCAAGTTGTAACGCCGTAACCGGCGAAACGGAGCCGGAAACGGCTAAAATCTGTTCAACAGGTCCGGCCGAGTGGTTGCGATCGGTCGCTGGAATCCAACCCTGTTGACGCCAATAGGCAACCAGAGAGTACTCGATACCCTGAGAACCTACAGCAAACAGCGGAGCGCTGTCCCAGTAGAGCCGGCCGAGCATTTCACTATCGTGCTGAGACATCGCATCACAACTGACCACCTCAGCACCCTCACTGATGAGCTGCTGCAGATGGTTCTTTGCATCTTTTTGTAAGTGCTCGATATCCATCAGTCCAAATTGCGAGTCAGTCTGTGCTGAAAGGTGAGTCACAACATCGGACTCGGCCATGGGTGTCACTGGATGGCGCGCCATAACGGGGTGACGATCAAGTCTGTACACGCCACTGCCGGCTGCTGCGAATAAGTTGCCGAACGCCTGATAGCGACGCATAACGGGTGCTGCTACCTGACAGGGTATCCAAGGGCTCTGAAATATCGGCTTGGCAATATCGATAGCGCGCCCAATCGAACCTGAAGTAGGGGAGCTGTCTAACGTAGAGCAGATCTTATAGTGACAGATTGGTGCGCCAGTCGATTTGAGAAACTCAAATTCGCTTGGTAGGTGTTCCTCCATCCACTCGGGTGAGTGCGCCCTGGCTGTTGAGGCAACGCCCAAACCGCGCACATCTGGGAAGCGAGCGAGCTGCTCTTCGGTAGGCTGATTCAGAAATAGAACCGATGCAAGCCCGGCGAACTCGAGTACCTCCATGGTCGCGGCAGAGCCGGTGAAGTCATCACCGTACCAGGTAACTAACAGCCCTGCTGGCAGTGCCGGCATTAGTTAAACTTACCCAGAGCAGCGGCGAGAGCAGGGTGGCTCTTGGCGTATTCGACAGCTGGGGTTCGCTGAATGGCAGCCTCCCAGGCCTCCCGCAGGCCGAGCACACCGGCAGCGGGTCCATCTGGGTGCGCCATAATTCCGCCGCCTGCTGCATAGATACAGTCTGCGTGACCCAGTTGAGAGTAGGTCTCATCCGCCTGAACAGCTGATTGACCCGATGAGAAGACTGGCATAATGGCGCAGCTCTTGGATTTGAACAGCGGTTCAGTGACCGATTTTGCCGAGCGGATTACGCTCTCGTCAGACTCACTAAATTTGTTCCGTAAACCGTTCACGTGCATGTGGTCCACGCCGGCAATGCGCCAGAATTTGGACCAGGCCGTGTAATCCCAACCCAACATAGGATCGCGCGACAGATAGCCCCAGCCGTTGCGGTGTGCGTGTATTGGCATCTCAGCGTGTCGGGCTAGCGCAATGATGCCGGCTAGACCAACAGAGTTGAGGCTTGCCATTACACAGGTGCCGCCCAGTGACTGCACCAGGTCATGGCGGCGACGCATCTCATCAACTTCTCCGGTAAGGTTGAAAGCGTACATCACCTTTTTACCCGTGCGGTCGGCCGCATCGTTGATGACACGCATCACCCTGTATACACGCTCATCGAAGGGGCAGTTGGGGCCGTTAGCCTGCAGTTCGTCATCCTTTATAAAGTCTATGCCAGCATCGGCAAGCGTCTTTACGAGGTCTGCCGTCTGCTGTGCATCAAATCCCACTGAAGGCTTAACGATAGTGCCGATCAACGGCCCTGTTGCAACGCCACTGAGCCGGCGTGTCCCTTCGATACCAAATTTTGGTCCCGGGTAGGCTGCCGCAAAATCCTCGGGCAGCCGTATATCGAGAATTCTCAGACCCGAGAACTGCGCCAGTTCAAACAGGTTGCCGGAAACTGTTGCCATTAGATTGAGCAGGTCAGGCCCGATATTAGCTAGCGGCCAAGATAGTGTTACTTTTGCGCGGTAGTAGGTTTCGCCTTTGTGGCGACCGGGCAGAGATGGCGTAACTGTGGTGCCGACCATTACAAGGTGTTCAACGCGTGCGGCGGAACGCTCTTGGAGTTCGGGGGTGTCACCAGGGACTGACACAAAGGTTCCTGAGCTCTGTTCCCCAGCCATAATGGCGGCTGCTTTCTCTGGGTTCACAGGTGTTTCGATCAGATAATCGGCTTCGAAACGTGTACTCATGGTAGGATCCTTCGCGGGCACAGGCTAGCGTGAGCCGTGCTGATCTTATTTTTATAATGGGGATGGTATACCATCTGTTGAAACGGTATACCAAATCAGTTGGTTATTTCAAGTTGCGATGCGAAATCAAACAGCAACAACAATAAGAGGGTATTGACGTGTTCCAACCAATTTTTGCTGACAGTCTATCTCGTTTAGGTACGGAGTCTGCATTTGAAATCCTTGCTCGCGCTCAGAAACTGGCGGCTCAGGGACATGACATCATTAATTTAGGTATTGGCCAGCCTGATTTTCAGACACCGGAACACATTGTTGAGGCCGGTATCAAAGCCCTGCGAGATGGGCACCATGGTTACACGCCAGCCAATGGCATTCCGGCACTTCGTGAGGCTGTGGCTGCCGATCTGCATCGTCGCCACAAGGTTGAAGTCAACCCTGATAATGTGGTGGTAGTGCCGGGTGGTAAGCCGACAATGTTTTTCGCCGTGATGCTCTTTGGCCAGCCGGGTGCAGAAATTATGTACCCGAATCCGGGTTTTCCAATTTATGAGTCGGTTATTAAGTACACCGGTGCGACGCCTGTGCCGATTGCTCTGAAAGAGGAGAACGACTTCGCCTTTTCGGCAGAGGAGGTGCTGTCGCAGATTACCGACAAGACTCGGCTGATTATTATCAACTCGCCGGCAAACCCTACAGGTGGTGTGACGCCGCGTGAAGAGATCGATAAGCTGGTCGCTGGGCTATTGGAGTACCCGCATGTTGCACTGATGTCGGATGAGATCTATTCCAACATGCTGTACGGCGGTCGTGAGCACGTGAGCCTGTTGCAGTACCCTGAGATACGTGATCGTTTGATTATGTTGGATGGTTGGTCTAAAACCTACGCAATGACCGGCTGGCGTTTGGGCTACGCGGTTTGGCCAGACTCTTGCGTTCAGCATGTAACGCGCCTGTGTATCAACGACCACTCTTGTGTCAACGCGGCGACTCAGTATGCAGGGATCGCTGCTCTGAACGGACCACAGGATGCGGTGCACAGCATGTTGGCCGAGTTTGATAAGCGTCGTCAGCTGATCGTATCTGAATTGAATACACTACCGGGCGTCACTTGCACGGATGCTGCAGGGGCCTTCTATGCCTTCCCGAACATCAGTGGCACCGGTAAAACCTCGACTGAGATTCAGAACCTCTTCCTAGAGAAAGCCGGTGTGGCCACAGTCAGCGGGACAGCCTTCGGTGCCTGGGGCGAAGGGTATGTACGCTTCTCTTATGCAAACTCGCTGGAGAACATTCAAAGAGCGATTAACCGTATTCGCGAAGTGATGTAATAGTTTGAATACTGTGCCCGACATGATTTGACATCGTCGGGTCAAGACCCGACCTACGAATGTAGGTTCGGGTCGTTTCGGTTTTTATCCCGCCAGCAGCTTGTTCTGCTTCTCGCGGATAGCGTGAATATCCAGATCATCAACGATCTCAACATCGTCCAGAGTGACAATCTGATCCTTTTTGATAGCGCGTTTGAGCTTTACGTTGTGCGCCAGACCAATCGGTAGCGCTCGGTGTGCGACGGACTTCGTCGCCGGAATCGCATTCGCCCAGACTTTAAAACCACCCTCGCCATCGAGAATATCGCCCGCAGCAAAGTCGCCCTTGGATGTTGCTACAGCATCGCCCCGGAACTCCTGTGAACAACCTGTCGGTTCATTGCGCAGCACGGCAGAGAGTACCGAGATGCTGGTCTCAAGGCCGATAAGATGGAATGGGCGCCACATAGAACCGTACCAGCCGGATTCATCGGTCTGCATACCGTACTGTTTAAAACAGGCGCGGGTGTATTCGTCAGGTGCTTTGAAGGTGACAAACATGCCGTACTGGATGTTGTTCATCACCACACGTCCATCGGGCTCGCGACTGGCTGCGATATCCACTAGACCACTCTTCGGTAGGCGACCACCCTCTGAGACGGGTTTAAATACCCGTGTCAGGTCGTGCAGGCCAGAGGGCGGAAAGGCGAGTCCATCGTCTGGACAGTCAAGGCCGGTGGCATTGGCTACGGCTGCCATCTCTATCGCCGCTTTGGTGCCGTCGGTGAAGGAGTTATACATCTTCGGATTAAAATCACCCTCCGCTACCTCCTCATCGGTCCAACCGAAGAAGCCCCAAACAGTATCTGGTGTGGAGTAGCGGTAGTGCGGGGCGAAGTTCATCCCTTTGCCGGCAGAGATCAGCTCAAATCCTGAGGCACGAACCCAGTCCACCAATTCACAGATTGCCGCCGGCTGGTCGCCGTAGGCCATGGAGTAGACCACACCATGCTGGCGCGCCAGTTCAGCGATATAGGGACCGCACATTACATCGGCTTCAACGTTGACCATAACAACATGCTTGCCATTTTCGATCGCTCTGATGGCGTGGCGGGTGCCGGCGATTGGGTGGCCAGTCGCCTCAATGATCACTTCTATCTCTCCAGCCTCAAATAGCTTATTGGCGTCATCTAGCACGCAGGTCTTGCCGCTGGCATAAGCGTCTGCGATTGATATGGCACTGTATTGCTCAGCACCCCAATGTACACGCGCGAGTGACTGACGGGCTTTGTTTACATCGAGGTCAGCGATCGCCACAACGTGATAGCCGGCGATGTGTTTCGCTTGCGCCAATATCATAGAGCCGAATTTACCCGCACCGATCAGTCCGATACGGACGGGTTTGCCGTTGGCATTGCGCTCAGCCAACTTTGAGTAGAGGTTCATGGGTAATCCCTATCTGTTATTAGTTTTGTAGTAACAAGCTGCTGCACAAGCGAAGGGTGTTTCACTCTCGCAAGAATGGTATACCATTATTATTTTGATGCGGGAATACGGGGGTGATTTAAGCTCGAAAAAAACGCCGGTCTAGCCGGCGTTGATGTGATTTACAGTGCGTCTACAGTCGTTTGACGCTGGGAGCCAAGACCTTCTATCTCAAGTTCCATAACCTCTCCAGCACGCAGGAAGCGTGGGGGGGTCATGCCGAGGCCGACGCCCTCTGGCGTACCCGTACAGATGATGTCACCCGGCATCAACTGCATGAATTGGCTGAGATGTGAAACGATCTGGCTGATGGTAAAAATCATATCACTGGTATTTGAATTCTGAACCACTTCGCCATTGAGACTGAGTTTCAGTGCCAGTGATTGAGGATCGGGTATCTCATCTGTCGTGACAAGATAGGGTCCAACCGGGCCGAAGGTCGGAGCTGACTTGCCTTTAACCCACTGTCCGCTGCGTTCTATCTGGAACTCACGTTCTGACAAGTCGTTTACGATGCAGTAGCCGGCAACGTAATTCAGCGCATCTGATTCACTAACGTAGAGCGCCTCTTTACCGATAACTACGCCCAGCTCAACCTCCCAGTCAGCTTTGGAGGATTTGCGCGGGATGATGACATCATCATTGGGACCAGAGAGGCAGGAGGTTGCTTTGTTGAACACTACAGGCTCTTTGGGTGGCTCCATGCCGGATTCGGCAGCGTGTTTAGCGTAGTTGAGGCCAATACAGTAGAAATTTGGCGGTGTCCCAATACAGGAACCAAGTCGTTCGGGGTTGTTTACAACCGGAAACTGGTTCAGGTCTAAGGTCCCGATCTTAGCGATTGCCAGTGAGATGTTATCTCCCTGATAGTCTGGCACAGCTGATGATAGATCACGGATATTGCCGTCCTGGTCGATTACGCCCGGTTTTTCATGCCCCTTTGGGCCGAATCTCAGCAGTTTCATACTGTTCAGTTCCTATGCAGATTGTGCGTTTTCTGATTCGAGTTCGATTACTTCGCGAACATCCTCAGCGAGATGATGTAAATGCATGTCAATTGCTGCCAGTGCGGCGCTCGGGTTTCGCTCGCGAAGAGCGGTTACGATGTCGGAGTGCTGACAGACAACCCGCTCGCGGTTGCGGCGTTGACTTGCTGCGATATAGCGTGCACGCCAGAGTTTCTGCAGGTATTGGCGGTGGGTATTAACCAGGGGTTGATTGTGTGAGGCCTCGGCGATCGCTGAGTGAAACTCCATATCAAGCTCAAACATATCCAGTGGATCAGTATGGTCAAAGGTATCTGACATGCGCTGTACCAAAGCTTGGATGCGAGTCAGATCCGTCTCTGTTGCGTGCAGACAAGCAAGCTCAACTGAGAGTTTTTCAAGGGCGATCAGTACAGCTGCCTGGTCCTCAACTTCCTTGAACCCCGGCTGAGCTACGATCGGGCTGCGAGCCGGCCTCAACTCTACCAACCCCTCTTTGGCAAGAATTCTTATCGCCTCTCTCATCGGGGTGCGACTAACCCCGAGTTCGGCAGCATTATCGCGCTCTTTGATAGGGCTACCTGGTCTTAACTTGCCACGCAATATGTCGCGTCTGAGACTGGCTGCGATACGCTCAGCGAGTGTATTTTTGGGCATAAGATGATTTCTCAGTCTTTGATTCTTGTTATCGGTGACCTAATTTCAGCAACTTCGTTTGATCGTAAAAAATAAATTTTTTCAGTTTGCCAAGTGGTTGTAACTGCTATTCCGTTTGGTTAATCTTGATCCGGAATGGTATACCAATTGCGCTCGGAATTGTATAGCATCGGAAAACCTCACCTGTTGGGGTAGAACAAAAATAATAATCGGCGCCCATCTTCGGAGGTGCTGAGACAACGGAGAATGAAGGTATGAACCTGAGAAAATCCATGCTGGTTACTGCTGTGGCTGCGGCAGTCTCTACCACTGCATTCGCAGATCCAATCACACTTCGCATACAGACCCACTATGCTACCGAACACCCAACCGGCCAGATGCTGGCACAGTGGGCTGACGATGTTCAGACCATGTCGGGTGGGGATATTACTGTTGAGATGTTCTACTCGTCTTCAGTGGTAGCGACGACCGAAACCTTCGACGCCGCCATCAATGGTATCCTCGACTGTGACGCAACAGGTGGCGCTTACCAGACCGGTAAGAACCCTGCTTTCCAGTTCGTTGGCGACATCATGGGTGGCTACGACACCGCTTGGCAGCAGTACTCCTGGTTGTATTACGGAGATGGCTATGCAGCTGCACAGGAACTTTACAACGCGCAGAACATGCAGCTGATAGGCTGGTCGATCTACGGTCAGGAGTCTATGTCTTCATCTAAGCCAATTCGTGGTTTTGAAGACCTCAAAGGCTGGAAGTTCCGCTCACCTCCGGGTATGGAAACTGAAATTTTTGAGAAATTGGGTGCTTCTCCAATTGTAATGGATTTCACCGAGATCTTTACCGCCCTTGAAACCGGTATTATCGATGGTGCTGATGCATCCGGTCTCTACAACAACGTAGGTCTGGGTCTCTACGACATCGTTAAGCATGCGACTTACCCTGGCTTCCACTCTATGCCGTCCGATCACCTGGCGTGTAACCTTGATGTGTGGAACGGTATGACTGATCAGCAGCGCCGCATTATCGACACTGCATGGCAGAAGTTGTCATTCCAGATCGCACTGTCTAACGATAAGAAGAATGCGGAAGCCGCTTCTATGCTGAAAGAGCAGGGCGTCATGCTGTACGACTGGTCGGATGCTGATCGCGCTGAGTTCCGTAAAGCTGCTCAGGCTGCATGGGACGACTGGGCGACTCGCTCACCCGAGGCGGGTGCGCTGGTTGCTAGCCATAAGAAGTACCTTAAAGAGCTTGGTCTGATTAAATAATCAGGTAGTTCAGATAAAGTGGTTCTAACAGAGGTGGATCTCCGGATCCGCCTCGTATAGAACATCTCAGAACCGCATCGGTTCTGCATAATAAGAATACTCCCGAGTAGGATTATCGGTATGAAGACTCACAGCCTCTGGCTTGGTTCCCTCCGACAGCCTGTGCGCAAGTTGATGATCAGCTTCATTACTCTGACGGTAGTGATGTTCGGCGTCATTCTTGTATCCAATCTGTTTTCTGAAGAGTTTCTTGGCGTCCATGAGATGATCCGTCCTGAGGGGCGTCCCATGGTTGGTATCATGCTATTTCTCTTAGCCGGTACCATGCTGACAAGCTCGATCTACCTCTCTGACACTGTCGAGAGTATTGAGGGGCACCCTCAAGGGTTCTTCGATATTCTCTCGTTGGTGGTATCGCGTGCCGCGATGATTCTTACCGCTTTGACAGTTCTGGTCATGTTTTACGAGGTTGTACTCCGGTATCTCTTCTCAGCGCCGACTCTCTGGGCGAACGAACTATCTTTATGGATGGCGTCTTTCATCTTCTTATTTGCGGGCCAGTATGCGATGCAACAGCGCAGCCATATCCGTATCTATGTGATTTACGATCTCATGCCGCGTTGGATGCAGAAAGCTGCAGATGTGCTCTCCTGCTTTCTCATCATTTTCTTTGCGTTCGCACTGGTGTGGGGTAATTACGCCGATGCATTGCGACGCTTCACTCGCATGGAGACCTTCGGCACGGCCTGGGATCCGCCGATTCCTGGTATCGTTAAACCTGCCATTCTCATCATTATTGTGCTGGTAGCAATTCAGGCGGTATCTAACTTGATTGCCGACTGGAACAAGGCTCCCGAGTCTCACTCTCCGATGGATGACATCGACCAGGAAGAGATCGAGCAAATCCGACGGACATTGGAGAAGTAAGGCATTATGGAATTCTTAGAACTTTTCTCCTGGATGAAGGTGAGTGATGTTGCCACCCTCTCCATTGTGTTACTGATCGGGATGTTTATCCTACTGGCGATTGGCATGCCATTAGGCTTCGCATCGGCGTTTCTGGCAGTTGCCGTTATTGTTATGAAGTTTGGCCCAGAAATTTCGTTTAGAAATTTTGGCAGCGGGCCTCTGTCTGTGTTGGCTCAGGCCGTTTACCGGCAGATGACAAATTATGTGCTGATATCCATACCCCTATTCATCTTCATGGCAGCGCTGTTGGAGCGTTCGGGTATCGCACGCGACATGTACAACTCGCTAAATATGTGGCTAAGCCGCACCCGCGGGGGTATCGCCATTGTCACCTCACTCATGGCCGTCATTATGGCGGCAATGTCGGGCATAATTGGGGGTGAGGTGGTCCTTT
>Ga0102948_1000660_pt1 | contig 13693 bp, 13 predicted proteins | sample SalPonA_A_H2O_MG_FD_78211 | JGI IMG/M metagenome (GOLD analysis project Ga0102948, IMG submission 78211) | Water microbial communities from South San Francisco under conditions of wetland restoration - Salt Pond MetaG R2A_A_H2O_MG | ecosystem: Environmental > Aquatic > Non-marine Saline and... | reverse complement strand
CTTAGCAAAACGGCTCGATTTAGCCACCACCTCATTGAGGTCATCCATGCGAGCTTTAAGCGACAGAATCGTTTGGTGTGCTGCGTATGCATCTTCAGCCTCAAGCAAAATAGAGCGGCTCATACGTTCATCGATCACACTGACCTTAATCCCCTCTTCACACAGTGAAGAGACACGTGCACCACGGCCAACGGAGGGCCATAGAGGTGTTTCGTAAGTGGCCAGAGGAACACTCAACTTCTCTTCAATCAAATGACCTGAAAGTTTCATCGGACCGACCCAACGCATTGGGATCGGAGCTTGAAGAATCTTGTGTGTTTTCATCCGCTGAAAATCCAATAAAAAAGGGTTGTAGCAACAACCCCTTAGGTTCAAAAACTAACTGGATACAATTTTATCGATCACATCTACCTGATGCAATTGATTGAACTTATAACAGTGCGTCTGTACTGGTTGCAAAAACAAAAACCCGAGTCACCATAATGATGAATCGGGTTTTGTAACAGTCACCTAAACGAGTCTGCTATCAGTCGAACTTACGACCCTTGCTTGCCGCGATACGCATGCGAAGTGCGTTCAACTTAATGAAGCCTGCAGCATCCTTCTGATCGTAGGAACCTGCATCATCCTCAAAGGTTGCAATGCTCTCATCGAACAGACTATCTTCAGAACGACGACCCACTACCGTCACATTACCTTTATACAGTTTCACACGGACGTCACCGTTCACGTACTTTTGGCTCTCATCGATCATCGTCTGAAGCATCTTACGCTCTTCTGACCACCAAAAACCGTTGTAGATGACCTTAGCGTAACGTGGCATCAACTCATCTTTAAGGTGAGCCGTTTCACGATCCAACGTAATTGACTCAATCGCACGGTGTGCCGGAAGCATGATGGTGCCGCCCGGTGTTTCATAGCAGCCACGTGACTTCATACCCACGAAACGGTTCTCTACGATATCAAGCCGACCAATACCATTTTCACCGCCCACCTTATTAAGGTAAGTCAGAACGGTCGCTGGAGACATCTCTTCGCCGTTGATCGCAACGATATCACCCTGACGATAAGTAAGATCAAGGTAAGTTGGCTGATCTGGAGCGTCTTCTGGAGAGACAGACCAACGCCACATATCCGCTTCAGCTTCTGCCCAAGGATCCTCAAGAATACCACCCTCATAGGAGATGTGGAGCAAGTTCGCATCCATCGAGTAAGGTGACTTTTTCTTCTGATTAGAGAAATCGACTGGAATGTTGTGCGTTTCACAGTAGGCCATCAACTTCTCGCGAGAGTTGAGATCCCACTCACGCCATGGCGCAATCACGTGCACACCAGGCTTCAAAGCGTAGGCACCCAACTCAAAGCGAACCTGATCATTACCTTTACCTGTTGCACCGTGTGAGATCGCATCAGCACCCGTTTCGTTAGCGATTTCAATAAGACGCTTAGCAATCAGTGGACGCGCAATCGACGTCCCCAGAAGGTATTCACCTTCGTAGATCGTGTTCGCACGGAACATCGGGAATACATAATCACGAACAAACTCTTCACGAAGATCTTCAATGTAGATCTCTTTAACACCCAGAGCTTCAGCTTTAGCTCGAGCTGGTTCAACCTCTTCACCCTGACCGATATCAGCAGTAAAGGTTACAACTTCGGCATTGTACTCATCTTGTAACCAGCGAACGATTACAGAGGTATCCAAACCACCTGAATAAGCTAAAACGACTTTTTTAATGTCGGACATTAGGGACTCCAACTCCATGCTCACCCGGTCAGGGCAGACGTTGATACGGCGCACTGAACAATTCAATCAAACAGCACTAAAATTAATGGGGCAAAATTATAGCGAATATTTCAACAAATATCAGTAGATCTAAGTTTTAACTCTGCCCTTATCCCTAGGATTTGTTAAACTCGCTTAAAACCCGTCAAAGTGTAAGGATCTACTGTGCCAAATTCGAAACAGCGCCACCCAATGGCAGACCGTTTCCGTGGTTATTTACCCGTTGTAGTCGATGTCGAAACAGCTGGATTCAATGCTCAAACCGATGCCCTCCTTGAGATTGCAGCCGTTACACTGACCATGGACGACGAGGGCTATCTGATCATTGATCAGTCGATTGAGGCACAAGTAGAACCATTCGAAGGGGCCAACCTAGAGCAGTCAGCCTTGGATTTCACAGGCATCGACCCTTGGTCGCCCGATCGTGAAGCAGAACCAGAGCTAATGGCCATGGAAAAGATCTTTAAACCCATCCGCAAAGCGGTAAAAGCACATGATTGTAAGCGAGCCATTCTTGTTGGCCATAACGCTCACTTTGATCACAGCTTTGTGAACAATGCCGTTGACCGCTGTGACATCAAGCGCAACCCATTCCACCCTTTCTCAACCTTTGATACTGCCACGCTGGCGGGCCTCGCCTATGGCCATACTGTATTAGCAAAAGCGTGCGATCTCGCGGGAATTAGTTTTGACAACAAACAAGCGCACTCAGCACTCTACGACACGGAGAAAACGGCTGAGCTGTTTTGTATGATTGTGAATCAGTGGAAAGAGATGGGAGGCTGGGACATGATGCTCGCCCTCAGAGCAGAGAGCGAGCTGGATTAACGCGTTCAAGGGTATTAGCCCTCAGCGCTGTCACTCTCTTCTGACTTTGCCGCTTCAGCCAATAATGTCTGAAGCTCGCCGCTAGCAGCCATATCACAAATAATGTCACACCCACCGACCAGCTCACCATTGACCCACAACTGAGGAAAGGTCGGCCAATTTGCGTACTTTGGTAACTCAGCACGAATATCTGGGTTCTCAAGGATGTTTACGAAAGCAAAACGTTCGTTACATGACATCAACGCTTCTGATGCGCGTGATGAAAAGCCACACTGTGGAAAGCGAGGTGTACCTTTCATATAAAGAAGAATGGCATTGCTTTCGATCTGTTCTTTGATTGTATCTAAAGTGCTCATTAACTCACCTCTTAAATCTCATTAAATCAACGGGCGCACTATACATTAAATCTGACTAAAAAACTCGGTTACATTCAGACTACGATTGCTTATTTTGTAAGCACAAAATAATATTAGTTTCCAGCGACAGCCACGGCTGTCTTTTTGCGTTTTATGGAGAACACTTTCAATGACCATGACCCCTGTAATGCCTACCTATGCTCGGTTACCTATTGCTTTTACTCATGGTGAAGGCGTTTGGTTGTTCGACACTGAGGGTCGACGCTATCTGGATGCTTTATCAGGCATTGCAGTCACCGGTCTTGGTCACGCTCATCCTGCAGTCACTCAGGCACTGAGTGAGCAAGCTGCTAAACTGATTCACACCTCCAATTTATATGAGATCTCACTTCAACGGCAGTTGGGTAAAACGCTATGCGACGAGGCCAATATGGAAGCGGTCTACTTTTGCAATTCAGGCGCGGAATCTAATGAAGCAGCCATTAAAATTGCTCGCAAATACGGAAACGACCGTGGCATCACTAACCCATCTATCATTGTCATGGAGCAAAGTTTTCACGGTCGCACAATGGCCACACTGTCCGCGACAGGAAACCGTGCCATTCAGGCCGGTTTTGAACCACTACTGAGTGGATTCGTTCGCGTCCCGTTTGATGATATTGAAGCGGTTAAGAAAGTCGCATCCAACAACCGTAGTATTGTCGCGATTCTAGTAGAGCCTGTTCAGGGGGAAGGCGGTGTTCATGTCCCAGAAGATGGCTACCTTAAAGCTCTGCGCGACATCTGTGATGATAATGACTGGCTGCTAATGCTTGATGAGGTTCAAACAGGCAATGGTCGTACAGGCAAATACTTTGCCTTCCAACATGAAGGTATACAGCCCGACGTATTAACCACCGCTAAGGGGTTAGGCAACGGGGTACCTATTGGTGCCTGCCTCGTTGCAAAGCATGGTAACCATATTTTTGGCCCTGGAAACCACGGCTCAACCTATGGTGGCAACCCACTGGTGTGTGCGGCGGCGCTTGCAGTGTACAACACCATACAAGACGGTGCGTTGATGATTAACGCGATGGACCGCGGCCAACAGATTCGTGAAGGTTTAGCCGCTCGCTTTGCCGACCTTGAGGGGTTTGTTGAGGTTCGTGGCAAAGGATTGATGATCGGCTGTCAGTTCAACACAGACATTTCAGCCCTAGCTAAACTTGCCTCTGACAATCAGCTATTGCTCAATGTGAATGGAGGAGGTAAGGTTATTCGATTGCTACCCCCTCTCATCATCTCTGAATCCGAAGCAGAGCAACTGGTAGAGACCGTATCTGAACTCGTTCATCAGCTACTTGCAAAGTAATCAAAACTAACTTTATTTAGGATATCGTCAGTCACTACATGGCTGACGTTTTAATTTTTATGGGAACAAGACACTTTCTAACGCTTCTAGACCTAACACCAGAAGAGCTCAACAAACTGATCAATCGCGCGATTGAGCTTAAACGTATGCGCAATGCGGGCGAACGGTACGAACCACTCAAGAATCGCGTTATGGCTATGATCTTTGAAAAGTCTTCTACTCGAACGCGTGTCTCTTTCGAAGCAGGTATGGCACAGTTTGGTGGTCATGCTATGTTCCTATCTCCACGTGACACCCAACTCGGTCGTGGCGAACCGATTGAGGACAGTGCTCGAGTGATATCAAGCATGGTTGACGTAGTGATGATCCGGACCTTCAGTCACGAGTTAGTTGAAACCTTTGCAGCCCACTCTAAAGTACCTGTGATCAACGCGCTGACTGATGAGTACCATCCCTGCCAGCTGCTTGCCGACATGCAAACCTATCAAGAGATTCGTGGCTCTATCAAAGGTAAAACCGTGGCATGGGTTGGCGATGGAAATAACATGTGCAGTAGCTACATCAATGCGGCTCGCCAATTTGATTTCCATTTAAACGTTGCTTGTCCAAAGGGATTTGAGCCGGATGCAGAACTGCTCGCAGCAAACCCTGGCAGGGTCTCCATCACACATGACCCTAAAGAGGCCGTGAAAGACACAGATCTGGTTGTCACAGATGTCTGGGCATCAATGGGTCAGGAAGAGGAAGAGGCACTTCGACTGAAGCGTTTTGACGGTTTCCAAGTGAATACAGCATTAATGGATCTAGCTAAACACGATGCTCTATTCATGCACTGCTTGCCTGCTCACCGAGGTGAAGAGGTTAGCAACGAGATGATGGATGATCCGCGTTGCGTTGCGTTTCAGGAAGCAGAGAACCGGTTACACGCCCAAAAAGCTCTACTGGAGTTCCTTCTCGTGGGCATCTAAATCTTGCAGTTATGCTCTATACTGATCTAAATGCTGTTAGCCGGAGTCAGCCATGATCGATCTTCGACATCTAAAAACCCTTGTTGCATTGAGAGATGCTGGCAGCCTTGTCGAAGCAGCTGAACGTGTTCACTTAACCCAGTCGGCTCTTTCTCACCAAATCAAAGATCTTGAAGAGCGTCTGAACTGCTCTCTGTTTATCCGCAAAACCAAGCCGATCAGTTTTACATCGGCCGGTCAGCGCATTCTATCGTTGGCAGACGACATTCTACCCATGATCAGAACAGCCGAACGCGATATTGCTCGCTTAGCTGGAGGAGAAGTCGGACGACTCAATATATGCATCGAGTGCCACAGCTGTTTCGATTGGCTAATGCCGACCATCGACTCGTTCCGCAAAAATTGGCCGGAAGTTGAGATGGATCTCTCAACCGGCTTCACATTTCAGCCACTTCCTGCACTGGCTCGTGGTGATATCGATCTTGTCATCACATCAGATCCAGAGCCTAGAAACGGCATTCATTACGTCCCGCTTTTCAGTTACGAATCAATGCTAGCCATCAGTCGTCAGCACAGGTTAAACGCTAAGAAGCAGATTAACCCTTCTGATCTAATGGGAGAGACCTTAATCACCTATCCAGTCGATCAAAATCGCCTGGATCTGTTTACACGGTTTCTAGACCCCGCAGGCATAGACCCTCAGGAAATTCGTACGGCGGAGTTGACCGTTATGATGGTGCAACTGGTTGCCAGTGGACGTGGTGTTGCCGCACTGCCAAACTGGGCGTTACATGAGTACCTTGAAAAGCAGTTCATCAATGCCAAGTCACTAGGCGAAGAGGGTTTGTGGTGCACATTGTATGCGGCTATACGTGAAGAGCAGAAAGAGTCCGACTTCATGCTGGATTTCCTAAGCACTGCCCAAGAGATCAGTTTCAAACGACTCAATGGCATAAAGGCCGCGATCAACAAGCTTTAAATACAATGAGTCAATCACAAGCCGTTACACATTCGATCAAAGCGATCAGAGATGAAATGGAACGTTTATCACTCTGGGAGGCATCGCCACCCAGTCAAGATGCCCTAAGCAGTCAGCAACCATTCTGTATTGATACACTGGAGTTCACTCAATGGTTGCAGTGGATCTTGATCCCTAGGCTTGAAGCGATATTAAAAACCAATATTCCACTACCTGACAGCAGTTCAATTCACCCTTATGCTGAAGAAGCGCTGAACCGTTGTTCAGACAGCACTCAATTAATCGCTCACATCAAACAACTTGATAATGCACTCAGCGGGGAAATAAATGGCTGAAAGCTACGGTCTATTTGAACAGATTCTACTTATTTTTATTGGTGCTGTTGTAGCCACCACCCTGTTTAGACGTCTTAAATTGCCCGCTATTTTGGCCTACCTTGCCATGGGTGCCCTGATTGGGCCCTTTGCGCTTCAAGTGGCACAACCCGATCAGATGGCACTGCTTTCTGAACTGGGAGTTGTATTCCTGCTTTTCATGCTCGGCCTTGAGTTCTCGTTGCCAAAAATGATCGCCATGCGGAAAACCGTTTTAGGCTTAGGCTCAGCTCAAGTTGTTACCACCTCCGCCCTATTCATTGGGTTTTCACTGCTGATGGGGATGGAACTCGCACCCTCAATTGTTCTGGCCGGTGCGTTAGCTCTATCCTCCACTGCCATTGTCACAAAAGAGCTGATACGCCTTCAGCAGCTTGGACAACCGCATGGACAACTCTCTTTTGGCATTCTGTTATTTCAAGATATCGCAGCGGTCGTCTTTCTGATATTAGTCCCAGCACTCGGCACTAACAGCGCAGAAAGCAGTGAATCCATTATCTGGCCACTACTGCAGGGTGCTGGATTACTGCTTTTACTTCTCATTCTTGGACACAAAATTCTTCCGGCGCTGTTTAATGAGATTGCACGTGAACGTTCAGACGAGCTGTTTGTTCTGGTTGCTCTAGTCACCGCCATGTCAGCCGCTTGGATTACCCATGCTGCGGGACTCTCAATGGCACTGGGGGGCTTTTTAGCCGGTATGATGTTGGGTGAAAGTCACTTTAAACATCAACTTGAGAATGATATTCGTCCCTTTAGAGACGTTCTGCTTGGCCTCTTCTTTGTCACAGTGGGTATGCAGCTTGATCTATCTGCACTGGTTGAGAATATCCATTGGGTTATCTTAACAACCGTCATGTTAATCACTGTTAAAGCCCTGGTCATTTTGGTACTTGGCCGTCTATTTGGTCACAAGGCAAACACATCACTCAAAGCGGGTATCAGTCTGGCACAAGGTGGTGAATTTGGGTTTGCCCTGCTCGCGGTTGCCCTAACTTATCAAGTGATCGACAGTGACTTAAATGCGGTCTTAGTTTCGACAATAATCATTTCAATGATCATAACACCGACTCTTTTAAATCGAGCCGATTGGATCGCACAGCGATTTTTTCCAGCGCCAAACAGTATAGAATCCATTCCAGAGCATCAGCATGCAGAAGCGGCCAAGCAACATCACGAATTAACCGATCATGTCATTATTTGTGGGTATGGCCGAGTCGGGCAAATTGTTGCTCGCTTTCTAAAGCCGATGGGGATCCAATACGTGGCCATCGACCCGGATCCGATCCGAATAAAAGAGGCCTCATCAGCAGGTGAACCTGCTTATTACGGCGATGCCAAACGCGTCGACATATTAAGAGGCTTAGGGGCTGCTCATGCACGTCTGATTATTCTGACGTTACCCAACCCCAAGTCGAGTCTCGAGTCGTTAAAACACATCAAACGCGAATTCGGGGAAATACCTGTGCTCGTTAGAACTCAGGATGATTACCATTCAGAGCAGTTTCAGATATACGGCGCAGCAGAGGTCGTTCCTGAGGCGCTGGAAGGGAGTCTCATGCTAGTTTCTCATGTCTTGACTCTGTTAGATGTTCCCGCCGAAGACATCAAAGAGCGAATCAACACAGTCCGATCACAACGTTATCGAATATTGCATGGTTTCGTGCACGGTGGACAATCCCTCAAAGCGGATTTAGACAAGAGCCGAGTGATTCAAAAGCACGCAGTTACCCTATCTGAAAATGCCTATGCTTGTGACAAAACTCTAGACGAACTCGACCTGGGTTTAGAGATCAGTTCAATGATTCAAAATGGTGAGGAGATCGATAACCCATCAGGGGCTGTATCTCTTAAGGTGGGTGATACCTTGATTCTTAATGGCTCCCCAAGAGAGATTGAACAAGCAGAAGAGCGGATCCTTGTCGGTAACCTGTGATTCCCTCGCTGACATGGTAAAATCGCGCGCTTAGAAAATGGAGTCAGCGATGAGCGATCAACAGATAACTTTAACCGCACTATTCAAACAGGCCGGAACCGCCATGCGCATTTACGATCTCGGCCGACGAATTAAGGCATTCAGTGCGGATGAATTTGAACGCATCGAGACTCAAGCCACCCCCTACCCTACTCCCTATCTACAACACGCATGGATCGCCCTACTTCTTTGGAATCCAAAGTCTGCAGACGAGAATGCTGTCTGGTTCTTAAAATTACCGCTGGATGAGCAAGGGTTTCTTCTAAGCGCTGCACGAGATGATATAGTTAATCGCCTCTTGCAAAACGTCCAATCCAGTATCGATGGTGTACCGACTGAGGACAGTCTAAAAGAGAATCCTTTCGCGTTTAAGCCAAGCGATGAAAAAATGGCCCTTTTTCATGCCAAAGCGGCGCTGGACAACCAACAATCAGCATCTGCTTACTATGAGCCAGTTCAGCAATTTATGAGCCAACCTGACCTTGAAACTGGCTGGGAGAACCTCTCCATTCAGGGCTTAGCTGACTTTGTTGTAAGAATTGAACAAGCGGATAATGAAGCAGTGTTGGTTAATTCTATCAATCAACTACCAGAGGGTTTACACGCCCAAGTACTTGGATTGCTAGAACACGTTCAGCCAAGCTGCGATCTATCGGAAAAGCTATTGCAGCAACTAACTGATGCTCTAGACGATGTTAAAAATCCTGTTTTCGTCTCGCTTCTGATTCGTGCGCTTTCTGGTGCTAAAACTCACAGCCATACCCATCAGGCGATTGATGCCGTTCTAAACAGTAATACCGCACAGAACGCAGAAATGCTCGCTGCAATCGCAACACGGTGTGAGAATGCTCTTCTTGAACCACGACTTCTGACGGGTTTTTTAGAAGCACTTGCAAAGTGTGATGCTGGGCAGAACGCATTCAGCCGCATACTGGCAGACTTAATGTATCTACCGGTGCATCGAGTACTGATTGTTCAGGCGCTTCGTTCATCATCTGCATCCGATGCACTCAAACAGGCAACCGATCAAATGTTCGGTCCATACTTTCGCCAACCACAGTAGACTTATTGAATGAACAGTGTTCGCGCTATCGCTCACCGATTGACTCGTCAGACAGGTGAACAGTCATTTCACCTTAAAGAGCAACCTATAGGGTCGGAACTTAATACCCGAAAACTACTTAACGAAATCGATCAGGTATTCACACGCCGGGCAACCAAGCGATATGGACGCTTTGCGGATGAGGCAACCAGTTTTAAAGGACTTTTGCTGAACTGGCAAGAGAAAGGAATGGATCTGACTCAATTCAGCTCAAGAGTGATTGAGCTACTCGCCGTAATGTTTGAAAATGAAGACCTTGAGACCGATGGCTACTGGGCATTCATCGAGCAAGATGAGACAGAGCGGCATGAACTCTGGATCGTTCAATTAAAACAATCGGACGGCTGGTGTTTTGATGAGAGCAATGAACTCGTAGAAACAGAACAGATTCAATTTTCAAAAATGGGGCTCTGTTGCTGCATTGATCTAAAGCGATTATTCGATCCAAGCGCCAGTCGCTACCTTACCCTAGGGTTTGGTTTTGGTGACCGTTCTACCAATCGTGTTCTAGGCGAGTTTATTGGCTTCTTTGATACCGTCGATACACAAGCTGATACGGAACGATTTATGGAGGTGGTTCGCGACTACAGCGCCAACATGGAGGAAATAGCTGGTAAACGTTATCAGAAAGAGGTGGCTGAGTTCTGTATGGAGCAGTCCAAGGCCGGTGAGTCTGTTAACTATCGTGATCTAACCGCATCCGTTGAGACCGATCAAGAGGTGGGTTTTGATCAGTACATCGCCTCTAAAGCCCCCGAACTCAAAGAGCAGTTTATTCCTGATCGCGCAAGCCTGAAGAGATACGTTCGCTACACTGGTAGAACGCGTGAAGTCTCAATCAGCTTCAGTAATGAATCACTGGGAAAATCGATCTCTTTTGATCCAAGCAGTGAAACTTTGACGTTAAAGGATCTGCCTGCGAATCTAGTGAAACAGCTCAAAGAGCAACTCGAAGCAGAGGTTAAGGAGTAAAGAGTGCACTTTTTTATCATCATTGCAGGCGTTGCATTCTTCATCTATTGGAAGTTTTTTCGTCCCCGTCAGCTTGAGGTCTTCATCGTCTCAGTTATAGCCACTATGATCACTATGACACTGGTAGCGATTGTATTTGATGATGTGAAATTAGGCTTTCTTTTTTCGGTGTCTATACTGGGCTGGAGTAAACTGTTTGACCAGCTAATCAGCGATCAAAACGCCTCAAAAATGTCGAAACATCTAAGGCGTTTTCTCGGCCGAAAATAGGTTAGAGACTCTCAACTATCAGTTGGAAGAGTCCAACCTCGATCTTGAGCCTTTACTTGGCTATGCTGGTACTGTCGCGAACGCACCTTTGAGCCTTCAGGTAGGGTTAAATAGTAGAGCAACTTACACGCTTCAGCCTCATCGATACCGTGAGTTTCAGCAAACTGGAGCATCGTAGTTGCATGAGTTACTTCGCTTTTATCTTCAATGGCAACCGGTACCGGTTGCTCAATTGTTTCACCGGCACGTACACGCTTTGAAATCATATCGTAGTAGTATCGAAAACGAGGGTAGATATTCGCCTCCGCTTCACCCCGAATCTCATACCACCCTGTCTGCTTAGCCGCCTCATAAACTGCAAGGTGAGACCAATCGTGATGATGATCACCCGCATATCGACACGCCTCTTGGTAAGCTTCATAACTATTGGGCAACCCAAAATCCGCTCCAACCTCTTTGAGCATGTTTAGAAATTCAGAAATGGAGGGCATCCAAGCCAAGGTCTCTTTACAACGGTTTACGGCGGCTACCAGTTCATTCTCACCATAACCAGAGATACTCATTGCCCACTCTCGTTTGGCAATCATAATCTCTTGCTCGGTTTCAAAAGCACTTTTGAATTTATGGCCATAGATCGCCATGAAACGAGCAAAGACCATATTGACCATGGCTTTGGTCTCTTGGCTGATCAGCTCGCGATGAGGGACCTCTTGTTCCGGCGTGCTAAGTGCTCTATTACCAGTCGAGGTTTTTGATGTCCATGACGGCTGCGGTAACCCGCTTTCGGTTTTCCCGAGTATCTCGTCGACTTTTTTCATGCGGCCCACCGGCTTGTGATGATTCATTAAAACGCCCAGCTTTTGCCGAGCGACTCTCTTGATCACGAACGGCACGTTTGACCCAGGCTAAAAACTTCTGGTTCCATACGCTCTGGTGATCAAGTTTATCAAGGTAGTAAAGTGTAAATTCATCAAGATGCGATTCTGCAAATTGAGCTTCGATACCATGCTGTTGAAGCAACTGATAGAAGCTCTCATCCGGCCTCCAAGAGACGTCCATTCGAATTTGAAGTTTACGCTTCTGTTCTGCCGCCTCGAAAATCTCATCCAACTCATTGGTCGATCGACGCCAGCCACCACCGAAGCTAGGGGGGACATTCTGTCTAGAGTTAGGTAAACGATGGGTTTGGGGGCGAGACGTCGCGGTCTGACTGACTGCCACTTGACCAACCTTAGGCGATGAATTAACCGAAGAGATCAAACCAACCACCGACGCCCCTTTTTCAAAACTAATCAGAACCTGATCATCGGACACTTGAAGACCAAACAGTGACTCGGCGGCGAGTGCGTATAATCGCTCCATTAACTGAGCATCACTCCAAAAAGAGCAGCGCGCCTGTAAAGCAGAGAATGAGATCGTTAACTCATCTGCCCCAGCAAGGAGACGAAACTGCTCAAGCAAACCCAACAGCAGTGCACCATCCACACCGTATTTAGATGCGAGGGATGGGGAGATAAATAGAGGCTGTTCAGGTAAATCGCTCATCAATACATTCTCAAGGTTAGTGGATTATTTTAACAGTGCCGCTTGATTCATGACAGTAGAAACATCACCGCTCTTTAAGCTTCTGTGGCAAGTATCCCGTTTTTAAGTACACTGAATTAAGTCTATGAATATGGGTGACCTATGTTTCCAGAAAAAATGAACCCTCTAAAAGCACGCCGATTGGGAATCGATACACATCATGAACCCAACATCTACCTTCGTGCAGATAGCTCTGTCTGCAAATCTGAAGGATTTAACAGTTTAACGCGAGTCTTAGTCTCAACCGAACAGAGTCACATGATCGCCACACTCAACATAGTGACAGGCGACCTAATCAACGAAGGCGAAATCGGCCTATCAGAATCAGCTTGGGAAAAACTTAAACTGATTGGACATGAATCCATTTGGCTCTCTCACCCTAGACCGGTTCACTCACTTTCGCATGTTCGATCAAAGGTCTATGGCCACAAATTAAATGAGGAACAATTCACTGAAATCATTAATGACATCGTTGATGAACGCTATGCAGATGTTTACTTAGCCGCCTTTATTACCGCCTGTGGTGATGACAAGTTAGATGATGAAGAGATCACCTCACTCACTCGCGCCATGATCAATGCGGGCAGCACCATTGACTGGGGGTTAGACCAAGTCTTAGACAAACACTGTGTGGGCGGCCTTCCTGGAAACAGAACAACGCCCATTGTGGTCTCAATACTAACCGCGGCAGGACTGACCATACCGAAGACCTCTTCACGAGCAATCACCTCACCGGCCGGGACAGCCGACACGATGGAGACGCTCACCGATGTCAGTCTATCGCTAGATCAAATGCGTCAGGTAGTTCACTCTGAGGGTGGCTGTTTGGCTTGGGGCGGGTCTGTCAGGCTTAGTCCTGCTGACGATCTACTCATTCAAGTCGAGCGCGCTCTGGATATCGACAGCGAAGGACAGCTGATTGCCTCTGTTTTATCTAAAAAAGTGGCCGCAGGAGCCACCCATGTTCTAATCGACATTCCAGTCGGCCCAACGGCTAAAGTTCGAGACGATGCGGCAGCCGATAAGCTAGCTAAAAGCTTCAAACGGGTTGCCGAGAACTTGGGTGTCACCTTAGCGATTGTCAAAACAGATGGAACGCAGCCTGTCGGGGAAGGTATCGGCCCAGCGCTTGAAGCACGCGATATTGT
>Ga0102948_1000659_pt1 | contig 13699 bp, 1 predicted proteins | sample SalPonA_A_H2O_MG_FD_78211 | JGI IMG/M metagenome (GOLD analysis project Ga0102948, IMG submission 78211) | Water microbial communities from South San Francisco under conditions of wetland restoration - Salt Pond MetaG R2A_A_H2O_MG | ecosystem: Environmental > Aquatic > Non-marine Saline and... | reverse complement strand
TTACCTCGGTTTTTTGTTGTTTATATGGGTGATTCGATAAAATCCAAAAATGACTGCGGAGTAAATTGCCTCAAAGTTAGCTTGTGAATAATCTTTATAACTTTCGAGTCAGGCTCTTTTTCCATGTCATTGATATCGAAAATAATTCCAGTTGGAACTGCAATGCCTAGCTTGCTACCGTCGGCAAGCAGAAAGGATAACATTGTGCCTTCTTCCATTTTAACGACAAAATAAAATGAACTCGGATGACACATCGTATGGCTTGGATTGTCTAACTCTTGCAACAAAATATCGTAATCAGACATTATTTATTTTCATCTATTTCATAAATTCAACCATATCGCGGATAATTTCGCGAACCTTACGAGCCAAGCTAGGGCCAAGTGATTCTAAAAATTCCTCAGCGGCTTCAGGGCCAGTTGCTCCACTTAAATGAATATCGCCAGAAATATTTAAATTAATACTTGGCTGCATGACTACAGGCTGGACTTCTTTGGTTGTAGCTTTTCGTTCCGCGACATCAGTGCTACTAGGAATCCAGGGTAATGTGGGAGGCATTACAGCTAAAGTAGATAAACTCTCGCCATCATTCAAAGCCTTAAGCAAGGGAGCATTGCGTTGCGCGATCGCTGATCGAACAACAAATTCGCCATTACTAAGGTTTGCTAAGATGCTGTCGCTGGTTCCAGTACCAGGGCCGCTAACAAAGCCACCTCTAGAAAATCCAGGAGTGCTGTCTTTTTGGCCGATTAGCCCGCCAAAGAAGTTTTTTGTTCCCTCCCAAGCGCCACTAATGACATTTCGCCCCCCTTGTAGCATATTGCCGATGCCACCTTTTACATTACCAGTTAACGCCGCCGCTTTATCAAATAATCCTGTTAGCCCAGAAAGCTTTTCTGCAATCCAGGCAACGATAGATTTTATCGTCTGGAATGGGTGGAGAATTGCATTGCCGACTTTAGCTACTAAGTCATAAACAAATTGGAAGCCAGTAATCCAGCTTTGAACAATGAAGCCCCCGATCGCTAAGACTGTATCCCAAACAAATTTAAAGGCAACGCCAATTAGCTTAACTACGTCCCACACTAATCGTAGAGTCGCAAGGACAATGCGGACTGGTATCATCACTGCATAAACCAGACTACCCCCGACAAAAACAACTGCTTTTGTGATCGCTCCTACAATCTTCAAGACAACAGCCAAAAGGATTGCGACAACCTTAATCCCGATCGCAACTGCCTTGCCGATAACTTTGCCGATATCAATCAACAAGCCTAACAGCCGGGATGATGTAGATGCCGACTTATCTCCAATCCGAGCAAAATCAAGGAATGGCTTAACGATAAAGTTGCCAATCTGTTTGAGTAGCGCCCACAAAGACTTTAGGTTTTCACTGACAATACCACCAATCAAATTTTTTGCTTTCTGGAATTCATCTGTAACTATCCTGATACCAGGTGCAACAATACTCTTAATTAAAGTCCACAAATTCTTGAACGCATCGCCTAATCCAAAAACGTTGTACTTAAAGACTGCGATCGCGGCAATAATTACTCCAATCAAAATAACTAAAGGCAATAATGGGCCAGTGATTTGAAGCCACATCTTAGTGGCCGTGGCTCCTATTTTTTTAAAAATAACGTCTAGTCCAACGCTACCAGTAGCGATCGCAATAACTCCAGAAATAAAGACTCCAGCGAAATGCTTGATTCCATTAGCAAGCTTAGTCAGGGTTTTGCCAATTGTCAGTCCAGAGTCTTTGAAGGTTTTAGAGACATCTCCAAAAGAATCAAAGACATCATAAACGTCCCCGGCCATAAATAAGGGCGCAGCTAAATTCGGAGCGAAGTTACTTAATGCGCCCCCTACAGACATCGCCGCCATATTCATGCTATTGGCTAGTTGTCCACGGTCAAGTTTACTTTTTTTAGAACCTCCAGCTTTTGTTTGAGGTCGTTGAAATGGCTTGACTTGGTTCATTGCCGCTGACATTTTTGCTGTTACGGATTCCATTTCACTCGGAATAGACCTAATTCCTTTAGTCATTCCTTCTGAAATTTCATTCCCCGCCTTATGGGAGGCGATCGCAATATCCGTTAAATTGCTTTGAACTGACTCTGACGTTTTATCCCAGTTCTTCCGAATCCAATAAGTAGGACCAGGAGACGCCTCGGAAAGATTTCCTTGAAGTTGTTTGCCGACTTTTTTGGATGTGTCGGCCATTTCTCCCATGCTGTCTGTGGACTCTTTTGACGCACGTCTGAAGGTAGATCCGATTGCGGCACCCAACCCACGAACTCCATCAGTCACTTTATCCCAATCGTCTTTAGAACGTTGCTTCATATAGTCGCCAACACCCTTGACCTTGGCGAATGTCTGTTCAAACTCATTGCCCAAATTGGTTACAGCGGTAATTGTAGTTTTTAGCGAGTCCGTTATTGATGCAACCGTTACCTTGATTGCTTCGACATGGGGTTGTCCCAACTTAAATTGTTCAAAGATAGCATTTGCCAAATCCTTGAAGCCCTTGAATTGAGAGAGAACTGCTTCAACGATTTCTTTGATTCCCTGGAAAATAGTCGGAACTGCCTTAATATCTGCGATCGCGCTTACGATATCTTGAAGGATTGCTCCAAAAGAACCAAAAATACTAAGGACTGATTTGAATGAATTACCTAACTCAGGAGCAATTTTGAAGGCTAGTCGCTCAAGAGGTTGAACTAAACTGTCTGCGAGTTGAATTACACCTCGGAATGATTCTGAGATGGCGACAAACCCGGCATTAAATCCATCCTCAAAGAAAGCAATTGACCCTTTTAAACGATCGCCCATTTCCCCAAAGCTGCCGACGACTTTATCAACAAACTCTTTGCTGGCGACAACAATCTCTCCAAATGCCTCTTTAAAAGTAGAGGTTATTTTTTGTCCAAATTCAAAGATGCTGGATTGCCCTGTAATCAGACCCATAAATTCAGAAGACAAGACTTGCATTAATTCCTTGACAGGAGGAACGACGCGATCGCGCAAAGCTTCAAAAGCATCAATAACTTCGCGTTTGAATTGATTGACTGAGAATAAAATTTCTGAGATGCCTACAGCAATAGAATCTTTAGCTTTATCAGCCATCCGCTTCGCAAACATCAATTGTTTACCAAGCTTGACAAATCCGGCGATTACGTCAATAGGCATCATGGCTAATTCAGCACCAATTTTGGCAAAACTAACGGCTAAATCCTTTAAGGCAATTCCAATATTCAGAATCTCCATTGGAGCCTTGGTCAAGTGACTTAAGCTTTCTTTAATGCCGGAACCAATTTTAATAAACCCACCCAGCATCTTGCCAATGTTTTGCTTAGTTTCACTGGTAAACGACATAAATGTCGATCGCACTTGTTCAGTCGGCTTGATTAATTCCCATAATTCTGAACCAATGCGCTGAATATCGGGAACAATTTGGTCGGCTAAACTTCCCCAAAGTTGCTTAAGCTGAGTGAAAACTGGTTCAAGCTGCTCAAATACGACCTTGATGTCTTTAAGGCTGTCTCCAGTCAGTCCATCAATAATTTGAGATGAAGAAATATTTTTAAGTTCCTGGAATAAGCCTTTAGCGTCTGTGACAATGTTCTCAAATTTGCTTTTGAGCATCGTCACTAAATTGTTGCCAAAATCCTTTGCGTGACTCATCCATTCGTCATAAAGCGCTTTGATTTGCTCGATCGCATTTCTCCAAGCTTCAGGAATTCTTTCAGTCGGATTGTGATTCAAGGCTCCAATTAACCAATTTCCAATTTGTTTGGCATAATCAACAACCTTGTCCAGATTACCCGTGATATTTTCTTTAAGCTGTTGCCAAGCTGATTGAATCTTCTCTGTCACCTGCTCAAAAGTCGCGGGCAGTTCTTTAATTTGATTTTTAACTTCCTCAATAAAGACGATGGACTTCATTTCTACCAGCGGCTTCACGGTGGTAATCAAATCACTGACTTTCCCTGATATATATAAGAATACTTCTGTGGCCAACTTGCGAATTTGCTCGAATTGGTCGCCAATTTTTTCAAGTTGGATTACCCATTCCCCAAATTTGACCGCTCCCAATAACAGCAGCGAATCTTTCACCGCTTCAGAGTTTTGCCGCAAGAAATTAAACTTTGCGATTAATCCTTGAGCAAACTCGCCCGTCTTCACGATCGCACTCTTAATCGAGTCGAAGTGATCCCGGACATATTTGACGGCATTGGACAGTAACTCAAAAGCATCCAATAGTGGATTAACTACGTTGCCAAATTTAAGCGAAGCAATCATCAGCATTCGCTCCCCAACCTCTTGGAGTGTGGGCTGGATTGCTATAAATGCGGATTTTAATTTACTGCCTATTTCTTCTAAGTAGGGTTGAATAGTCTGGAATGCAGTCTTGAGATTAGAGGCGATCGACTCTACATAGGGGCTGATAGTCTTGAATGTTTCCTTGATATTTGCGATCGCAGACTTAATCTGAGGCTCCGCAGCGCGGAAATCGCTACTTAGTCTTTCAGCCCATTCCCCGGCAACCCCCATAACTGTCTCTAGTTTGGGCTTAATTACATCCAACCCATTCTCAATAGGAGTAAGTAAATGACCAAACTTCAGCGCCATCAGTAGTTGGAACTTGTCTAAAACTTCTACGACTCGTTGGGTTACAGAGTCGAGATTGGTTCTCCACCCTTTAATCCCAGACTCAATATCCGCGATCGCGCTGACGCCTTTATCTTTCAGGGAGATAAACCCTGACTTAATTGCTTCAACTCCTGTAATGCTATCGGCGAAAATAACTTTCCAATCTAGATATTGCCGTAACCTTTCAAACAAGTCTTTACCTTTTGACTGCATGGATTCAAATGCGTCAACGGCTTTGCCCTTCATAACCCCGAATTGTTCCACAGTGGGTAAAAGAACTTTGTCAATTTCCACCCCTAATTCCTGGATTATTGCTACAGCAATAAAGCGCAATGCTCGGAAGGCGCTGTTAGTGTCGTCCAAAAACGAGATAAAATCAGCAAATTTGTTTGAGACGTAGCCGATCGCATCTTGAATTGCTTGCTGGATAGATTGTTTGATTTGAGTAAATCGGCTGATAGCAGAATCTTTAATCCCTAGTAGAGCCTTCACCCAATCATCTTTTAAGTCTTGGATAAACTGCTTAAGGTTAGCAATCATTGAATGGAAGGAGTCAACGATTTTATCTTTCGCAACAGTGATTGTGGACTTAATGCGATCGAGAATTGGCAGAATAAATGAGACTGTTCTTTCTATTGCGGAGGTAATTCCTCTATAAATAATTTGTCCGGCATTACCAATCCAATCGGCGACCCCTTTGATTCCATCCTTAATTCCTTGGATAAGCCGTTTTGCGATCGCTTGTGAGACTTCTTTGAGTTCCTCGTCTGACAGTCGTCCCATTTCGGCTAAAGCCTTGAATCCATCGCGGAAGCCGGAAGTTAATCGTCCTGATAATCCCAGCAAGGCTAGAACACCTTCGGCGGTTTTTTCAATCCCTTTTGCGCCTAAGTCAATCAAGAAGCTGAAACGACGCAACGGAGAAAGCATTAGCCCAAAGAATTTCAGAACTTGTCCCGCAGCTTCGCCAATACCTCTAAGTACCTTACCCACACCTCCAAAGATATTCTTGATTCCTTTTCCGATAAGTTCTCCATTGCTTCCGAGATTGCCTAAATATTTATCCCATGCGGCTTTAATATCTGAGAAGTCGCCTCGGAAAGCTTTTTTAAGACCTTTGAATACGTTGATCGTAAACTCAATCGTAGAAGCAACAATCCCAAGAACGCCTACAGCTACTTGACCAAATCCGACGACGACTTGAATCGTCCCGGCGACAATGCTTCTAAGTCCCAGGAAGTTAGTAGCAAGTAATAAAGTCGCAATACCTGCACCAATCAAAGCTAGATTGACAGGGCTGACCCCGGCCAAAGCAACCATTCCAAAGACGATCGCGCTTGCTGTCAAATCTGCTAAAGCGTCACCAATAGCAGAAAATGAGATAAGTGATTCATGTCCAAATCCTTTTAACGACTCTTTTAGGGCGTCAAAATCGAGGTGTAAAATAGCTTGTCCGGCCTGTTTGCCGAAATATTTGAAGCTTTCCCCAATTAGGTCAACCTGATTTTTGATTTTTCCGATCGGTAAGTTAAAGAAAACCTTGTTATCAATTCCGCCATATCGTTTGATATAGTCAAAACGGTCTTGTATCCCTATCCTCAAATCTGAGACAGCTTCAAGTCCACGTTCTTTCATGGACTCAAAATCTTTCCCTAACTTCTTCAGGATTAGTGCAGCATTAGAGTATTGCAGCTCTTCAACAAGAGAACCAATCCCATCGCCTCGGAAAATATCGCCGATTTCACTTTTGAGCCGATCGTTAAATCCTTGATTGCTAAACCCGACTACTTTGCCGAGATAGTCTCCACCTGTTCCTTGCAAGGCTTGAGCATAATCAGCCGCAGTCATACTCCCTTGAGTCGTAGCTAAAGACATAATGGCGTCTGCATCCCCGGCGAACAATGCCATTTGCATAGCCTTTCCTAACTGCTGCGTCATATCTAGCATTACTGGGGCGATCGGGATTTCTTTTGCTTGGGGTTTCTGGTTAAACAAACCACCAAAGAAACCACCAACTCCAGAAAAAGCGCCGCCCATTTTAGAGAAAAATCCGCCCTCAGAAGCGCTATTAGGTTCGGCTTCCCGATTGCTGCTATTCGGATATCCGAACATCTCCGCCCCACTTGCCAATAAATTAGCTGGAGCGCTCAATACGTTCGTCAATGTTCCAGCTAAAGCTTTAGCAGGCTCAATCAACCAGCCGAAAATACCAGTAATACGTTCAGCCGCACCTTCCCAAGCTTCGGGAATTCGTTCTGTGGGATTGTGGTTCAATGCGTTGATGAGCATTCGAGCTACATCAAGAGCAGGCTTGACGATCGGATAGATGATTCCGCCGAAGCGATCGTACAATCCAGTCCAAGCGCTTAAAATTGTCCCGACTGCACCTTGAAAATACAGTCCAACATTATCTAGAACCCCTATTATTCGATCTAAAAAGGGGATGTTTAACCCAAAAACACCTAAAGCGCGATCGATGCCTCTTAAAACAAAGATAACAACATTCATTAGGCCACTAAAAAGTCCAGCGACGCGATTGACCACTCCAGAGACAATATTATTGATGCCCATGAAATTGGTTTGCATCGCCTTGTAAAGGGCAAATCCAGCTCCCGACAAAGCCAAGAAGCTTAAAATTGGTACATTGATAAATGCTCCTAATGCCCCAGTTACCACTCCAATTCGAGAAAATGTTTCTAACACTCTGGCAAAGGTTGGATTGCTTTCTTCAAAGACAGAACTCAATCCTCCTAATGCAGAGGCAGTTCCGAGCAATCCAGCTCCCATTACCTGCACTGTACCAGCACTAACCTTTGTTAGTCCCATTAGTCCGCCAGCAGTAGTCTTGAGTCCTGAAAGAACGCCAGATTTTTTCATGTTGTTGCCAGCAGCAGTATCAGCTTGTTCGATCTGCCTAATGTTCTGGGTCAGATTATCACTGATATCATCTCCAGCTTGATTAGCTGATTCTGCCATTTCTACCATGTTGCTTGAAACAGATTCGCTGGTATATTTCCATTTCTCTCTGACTTGTTCGGACGGCCCAGGAGAATTCTCCGCGATTCTGGAGACAATATTTTTGCCAATCCATTCCGCCGCTTTACTGACACCAAACAAAGAAGAGACGATCGCCTTCGTACTCATCGACCATTTTTCTTCACTTTCACTGGCAGCAGACTGCAATGATTCCAACGCACTGGCACTGATTTGTCTGGCTTTTTGCTCTAGAGGATTGATTGTCGGGGTTTGGAGTTGCGAGAATTCAGTTAAACGAACGCCTTTTTTGTCTCTCTCTTCGTAAGCTTCTACTCTTTGAGCTGGTCTTGTGCCATAGAAAGCGGCCTCGTATGCTTCTGATTTAGGGATTGCTCTGATAGCTGGGTCAACAAGACTTATCTTCTCGTCAGGGATAGAGACATCTCCAAAAGGATAATATCTTTGCAATCCTTGAATATTACTTTCTGTCCACCCCGTAACCCAATCCCGTAGATCGGGTTTCTGTTGACTGGCTTGAGCTGATTTAGCAGCTTCTGTTGCAGGCTTCACCTTTTCGGCAGGCAAATTGTCTTTAATTAACTGCGAAGCAACTGAAGGTAAATAATGTAAATACTCAGACTTACTTACCTTAGACTTAAGTAATTTTGTTTTTTCTTTATCCTGTTTTTCTTTTAAGGCTTTCTCTTGTCGATACAATTCGGCTGCTTTGCCGCCAAAACCTTTGTCTCCTTTAGCTGCCTTTCTTAAGTCTCCTAGTTTAGTATCAGCCTCTATTTTTTGCTTTTTGGCTAAATCTCCGAGTCGGGCATTCTGATAGTATTCCGTAGTTTTTTCGACTGTTGCCTTGTATCCACCCGCAATCGCGTTTGAAACACCTTTGAAGAAATTAACGACTGAACCGCCAAGCTTCTTGAGACTCTCGAATCGCAAGAAGCTCAGGAGATTAGCCCCAAAGTTCGTATCCTTATTATTTAGCTCTGTGGCCATGTCACCTAACGTCTCAACAATGTTAAGAGCCGCATCTTGAGCGTAGTTAGACATTGATGTCAAGCTAAAGCCCATCGAACGGGCAAAGGAACTCAGCCCATCTCCCAAACCTTTTGCGATCGGGTTAGTGGACTCAGTTAGGAGTTTCTGGGATTTCTGAGCAAGTTTTGTCACCTTACCCAATCCTCGTACTAGCCATATAGAGGATTTTAGATTCAATCTTGTAGTGGTACTAACTACAGTGTCAAAGAACTTTCTTGTTCCATAGAAGACACTCTTAGAAGCGAGGGTAAATGCCCGGAACCAAATAGATGTGGTCTTTTTATTCTCCTTGTATAGTTTGACCAGTCCATCTGTCAGTTTTCCTTTAGTCAGCTTCTTGTCTAGTTTGCGAAATATTTTGGCACCAAACTCAAAGGTATCTTCAAGCTTAATCATGCCAAGCAATAGGGAAGCTTTAGCTTTTCTGAAAGGTGCCACAAAACGATTGGATGTGCGATCGATGTCGGCATAGACTTGCTCAATTTCTTTCGAGAATCCACCATCAGTAAAATAGTCCCCGATCGTGTTCGCTAATCTCGACAGCGCCGTAGCTGGACTAACCAATAAATTAGCCCCTCCGATTCCCACTTCCTTAACAAGGCTCCCTATACCACCAGCGATAATGGCAAACTTGGTTTCAGCCTCTTTAATACCCCCAGTCCCATCAATGGAATCCCATTCTTTTTTCGACTTCTGGTATAAGGCCATCAAAGCATTACCTGTTTGGCTGACCTCATAAACAATTGGCAAGTTCTGATAAGTGGTTTCAACAAAGCGATTGGTATCGGCAACCATTTGCTCGATAAAAAATCCTAACTGCGATCGCATCGGGTTAAGATTAATCCCGCCTTGGTCAACAGTACCAGACATTAATTTCTTTAGTTGGGCGCCACCTTCTTCTAGTTCCAAAGATTCTTTCAGAGTTTTGCCAACAATATCAACGATAGCCGCGATATTGCCAGGGACATCTTTAAACTCTTCTTTTAATGCGTCCTCCAAGGAGACATTTGCTTTTTTACCTTTAAGCACTTTAAGTGATCGAACTAAAAGCTGATCGGCTTCCTCTGATGTGATTCCTGGTCTACCGGGTTTCCCGTTTTTTCCTTCGACTTCTTTGAATGCTGGAGCTTCTTGAATATTTTCCAGACCTTTTGTAAAAAAGTCACGGAAAAATTGTGGAATGCTGCTAGTTCCTTCGTCCCCTTTGTCAAGCAACGCAAAGATACTACTTTGACTTAGCATCTCTCTTTTCTGCTGGGCTTTAATATATTGAGACGCTCCCGGAACTTTCTTTCTCAGGAACTCTTTTGACACTTGTCTTGCTTGCTGAATTTTTTCCGCAGTAGAAACAATTGAATCTCCGGCCTGCTCAATAGTCCCTGAGAATTTATTGCTAAATTTGCGTACAGAGCCAAACAAAGGTTCAAAAAACGTTCCTTTTGATTCTGCCTCTAATTCTTCAAACCCCTTGATTAGACTTCGTTGCCACAAAATAGCTTTAGCTTGCAGCACCTCAAAAGAATCCATTGAGGTATCATTCTCAATGTCTGTAAAGTTCTTCAGTCTCACAGCATGAAACGACTGAACACCACTTTTATCCGTCATGTCTGGCTGAATTCCCAGATACTTCATAATCAGACTGGGAACAGTATCCGCCCCAAAGCTCTCTGGATTTCCCACTAAGCTAGATCGCAAGAACTTTTCGGCAATTTGGCTATCTTCGCTAATAAGGTCTCTACCTAACTTAACTGTCTTAACGTCTCTGGTGACTGGTTTGCCTTTCTCCCGGAAACTCGCAGGTCTAATCTGAGTGGTAAATGCTGGAGCCAAGCCAATAATATCAAGCAATTGATTCAACTCTTTTAAGGCTTTGGGGTCGCCAGACATCTTAGTTTTAAGCGATCGCATGATTGTTTCCCCGATATTCCCTTCCCGGAATGGGAACGAATCAGGCTTTAATTGCTTTTCTGAAGAAATCCCGATCGCTTTTAAACTGTCTGCCATGATTTCTGAGGTCATGGTTTCAAGCATTTTGTAGTAGAACTGGCCTATTTCATCTGGGTCGATTCCACTGCCTGTTGTCATTTCATTAAAGAACTTCTGCATCGACGGATCTAAAGACTCGCCAATTTCTTGCTGAATAGCACTAGCTTTACCTTTTAGGTTTTTAATCTCTTTGACTTGTATATCTATAAGCGCTAATTCTTCGGATCCTAATCCTTTAGATGAATCAATACCTTTTTCTTTTTTTCTTTGAGAGATCGCTTGTTGTCTCAAGTAATTCTTCTGTTCCTGATTAGGTTCAGAAACCATCTCTCTTAAGAGTTGTATTGACTTTGGCATTTGCCCTGACGTATCCAAACCATAGTTGGCATAAGCTTTCTGAGCATCTAAGACACCTTGGAATTGACCTTCAATAAGCGTAGGGATAAAAGACAATTTACTAATATCAAAACTAGACTGAATTTGATTTCGTTCTTCTTTCTGTGTAGTAATTTCCTCAAGAATGGAGATTCGCTTTAGAGCTCTTTGTTCATAGGCATCGATCGCCTCATGCAATTCAGGCGCGGCTTTAGCTCGATATCTTTTCGCTAATTCCTGAACTCCAATGGCATCTTTTAATGATATTTGTTCGTTTTTTTCTCTCTGCGCTAATAATTGTTTGCCTATATTTATAGTCTGTCCACTCGCTGTAGTGCCAGTTTGTTTACTTAGTTCTTTTGCAATAGTGTCTCGTTGTTGAGACAGGTCACTAATTACTAGATTGACATTTTGTAATAAGGAATCTGACTGAAAGTCAAGGAATTTCTGAATGTCTGATCGTAAATCTTGGATAGATTGGCCGGAAACAGCCGATAATCTATCGACTTGTAATTGTTTATTACTAAGTTTCTCTAGTTGAGACAACTCAGTTTCATCTAGCCTACTGCCTTTCATCTCTTGTAATGCAGTCATGTTTTGAGAATTAATTGCATTACGGACTTTTTCTTTATCTTGTTTTTTGAAAGAACTCCCTTTAGCTATATCCTCAACTATTTTCTCTTTTTCTTCTTCCAGAGTCATGATTGACTCGGCAATATGTTCTGGAATAGGGGCTGACTTTCCTTCTAAGGAAAACCCTTTTTTTCTCTCTGCTTCTCTAAATTGCTGAGAAGACAAGAACGATTCCATTAATCTCGTGGCACCAGCAGTTCCCATCGCTTCTTTAGACATCTTGCCAGAAGCAGTCGATCGCACCAATTCCAGCATGGCTTCTCGTTCTACATTTGAAGCGCTTCTGAGAGCAGCATTGAATTCACCAATGCTTTGAATTAATGCCTGATTTCTACTTAAATCAACAGCCGATTGAGGGCCTTTGGTTTGCCAAGTAATTAAATTGGACTCGATCGAGCCAATAACTTTCTCCAAGTTATCCATGAAGCCCGAAGCTTTCTCGGTTGTCCAACTAGCAGAAATTTCTGTACTTGTAACCTGGAAGGCATCCTCGACAATATCTCTAGCTTCTAAAAATCCTCGAACTAATGAAGCTTTAGTCTCGCCAAACTGAGATGCAATCATTTCTACCAACTCATCAGATGACTTAATAATTGGCTCGATATTGGGATATAGGCTTTCTCCGTCTTGACCTCTAGCTGTTGCTGCTTGCTGTTTTGCTTTAATCCGCTGAGGAGCCAATGCCAATAAACTATCTAATTGATTTTTTCTGAGTTCAGATAGCTTTCGACGCTGGATTTCTCGTTCCTTGACTTTCTTCTGCTCTTCCGCCAAGCTTTTTTTATCAATTTGCAGTATTTGGTCAAACCCTTCAAGTATTCTCTGGGCAGATTTAAGCTGACTTCTTTGATCTTGGTCGGGAATACCTAATCCGGCAGCAATCAGTCCATCTATTTGGGAGCCTGTTTGCCGAGCTAATAGATTGAGTTCCGTGTCTTGTTGATATTGTGCAGGAATCGTATAAGGGAATAGTTCTTTTTCAAAGAAAGATTGACCCTTGGTATTTTTAAGGGTAGTGAAAGCTTTCGGGGCTTTTCCAGAGCGAAATTCTTCAATCCCGATCACGTAAGGATCGATCGCTGCGGCCAACTCATATATGCCTTGACCCTCCATATTGATTTTTCCGTTTTTCCGCTCTGTCTCTACTCTCTGAATTATTTTTTCAAGAGTGGCACCAGGTACGGGAATGTTACCATCTAATCTGGATGAACCTTTGATTCCTTCTGGAGAGAAATTCGCCAATTTTTGGGCAAATTTTACATAATCCTCTGGTTCGAGGCTACTCGTAGAGATTCCTTCTGGCAGCCCTGTTAGCTTGGTGATCGCTTCATCCCGGCGCTTTGTATATGCAGAAATTTGTCCAGAGGGAAGGGCTTGAGCAAAAGCATCTTCTAAACCACTAGATACCTCAGCAAAAGCTTGATATTGCTCTGCTGTCATTTGAAAGCCCATTGGAGACTTTCCTTGCAAAACAGCTTGGATTTGTTCTAGACCCGATCGACGCTCGGATTGTCCGCTACGCAGGAATTCAGCAAATTCACCAAGCATTTTTTGTTCTTTCCCTTGAACGCCAACTTTTAAGTAAGTCCTTTCCTGCTCATCTCTAATAAGCGGACTAATTAACGGATTTCTTCTTGCTCCTTCACTGGAACTAATATCTGGTTTTCCTTGGCCTCCAAGCATCCGACCTTCAAATAAGGTCAATCCTGTTAATTCGGCAAGACGATCTACTTCTGTAAAGCCTTGAACCTCTCCTTTGTAGTCTTTTAAGACTTCCTGCAAAGTATTAAAAAATGAATCATCAGCAATTTTTTTAATGTTTCCTTCGCTGGTCAGAAGCATTTGTTGTAAATTTTGCAAAACCTTAAGCTGTTGCTGCTTCGCTGGATCTGTCTTTAAAGATGGATCTTTCTTAAGTTGTTCAATAGTTGAAAGTGATTCTTTTATTTTTTTATCGAAAATGATATCATTATCACTTTGCTTGAAGACTCGAATAACTTCACCAATCTCTGCGCTCCAATTTTCC